>Ga0209157_1002334_pt1 | contig 15181 bp, 13 predicted proteins | sample GraSoiAngelo_135_FD_185892 | JGI IMG/M metagenome (GOLD analysis project Ga0209157, IMG submission 185892) | Grasslands soil microbial communities from the Angelo Coastal Reserve, California, USA - 14_0929_05_40cm (SPAdes) (version 2) | ecosystem: Environmental > Terrestrial > Soil > Grasslands ... | reverse complement strand
ACCCGACCGCCCAGCGGCGCGGCGTCCTCACCGCCCCTCGGCGAGTTCTCCAGAAGGATCGCGACCGCGACGGTGGGCGCCTCGGCCGGCGCGAACCCCACGAACCAGCCGTGCGGCGCGCCCGACGGGTTCTCGGCGCTGCCCGTCTTCCCCGCCACGTGCACGCCCGCGATCTTCGCGGCAAAGGCGAACGCGCCGGGCCCCTCGACGGCGCCCACCAGCATGGTCGCGAGGGTGCGCGCGGTCTCGGGCCGGATCACCTGGCCGATGGCGCCCGGGGCGATCACGCGGATGGCGTGACCCTCGGCGTCGCGCACCTCGGTCGCGTAATGCGGCGTGGGCATCACGCCCCCCATGCCGACAGCGGCGGCGACGAGGGCCATCTGCAGCGGCGAGACGAGGAGCTCGCCCTGTCCATAGGACGTATCGGCAACGAGCGTCGGACGGTCGAGGACGCCAGTGCGCGAGAGCTGACCCTTCGCCGCCGTGATGTCGCAGCGCGTCGAGCTTCCGATGCCGAAACGCTGCGCGTACTCCGCGAGCTTCGGCCCGCCGATCTGCAGTCCGATCTTGGCGAAGTAGATGTTCTCGGACAGACGGTAGCCGTCGGCCATCGCGTAGTCGCCGTGCGCCCGTGACGATGAGCGCACGAAGTAGCTGCCCCACGACTTGTCCGCCTGCCACGGATCGTCGACGCGCACCTTCGCGTTCGGGTCGACGCCGCTCTCGAGCGCGGCCGCGCCGGTGACGATCTTGAACGTCGAGCCCGGCGGATAGAGGCCCTGCGTCACCCGGTTGATGAGCGGCTTGTCGGGATCCGCGTTGACCTGCTTCCACGTCGCGTCCTCCGTCGCGGGATCGGAGATCAGGCTCGCGTCGTACTGCGGCCAGCTGACCGAGGCGAGGATCGCGCCGTTGCGCGGATCGATCGCGACGATCGCGCCGCGCCGGCCACCGAGCGCGTCCACCGCGGCCTTCTGCACCTTCGGGTCGATGCCGAGGACGATCGAGCCAGGCGGCGCGCGCTCCCGGAGATAGCGCGCGCGCCACTGCGAGAGCGGGTCGCCGGGGTCCTGGCCGACGAGCGACTCGGCGTACGCCGCCTCGATGCCGGACGCGCCGAACTGGAACGAGGCGTAGCCCGTGACGTGCGCCAGCGTCTTGTCCCGGTACACACGCTTGTACCCGTCCGGTGTCTGCACGCTCTCCGCGAGGGTGTTGCCCGCGGAGTCCTTGATGAATCCCCGCGGCCGGTCCCGGATCGCTGCGACGAGCCGCGGGTTGAAGGGATCGCTTCCGAGCTCATCGCCCGCGACCAGCGTCCAGTAGCCGACGCCGACAGACGTGACGAGGAAGGTCATCGCGATCGCGAGCGTGAGACCGCGAATATTTGCCGCAATGGATCGGGTCATTCCGTCGCCACGCCAGCGATCGAGCGCGTCATGGTGTGCCTCTCACGCGCGCGGTCATGTCGCTCACCCGTATGAGCAGCGCGACGAGCATCCAGTTGGTCACGAGGGACGACCCTCCGTACGCGACGAACGGCAGCGTGATCCCGGTGAGCGGGATGAGCCGCGCGTTGCCGCCGACGATGACGAGCGTCTGCAGCGCGACGATGAACGACAGACCGGCGGCGAGGAGCTGCAGGAACGGCGTCGGCGCGCGCAGCGCGATGAGCATGCCGCGGTACACGAAGAGCAGGTACAAGGAGAGCAAGGCGATCGCGCCGGCGAAGCCCACCTCCTCGGCGAACGCGTCGAATACGAAGTCGCTCCACACCACCGGGATGCGATCCGGCATCCCGTTGCCGAGACCGGCGCCGAAGAGGCCGCCGTTCGCCAGGGCGAAGAGCCCCTGGACGAGCTGATAGCCGGTATCGAAACGCACATCGTCGGCGAATGGATGCAGCCAGATGTCGACGCGCGCCGCGACGTGACCGAACACGTGATACGCGACGAATCCGCCTACGAGCAGCAGAAGCAGTCCGATGAGCGTGTAGAAGACCTCGCCGGTCGCGAGGTACAGCATCGCGAGAAAGATCCCGAGGAACAGCAGCGTCGCGCCGAGGTCTCTCTCGAAGACCATCACGACCATCGCGATCGCCCACATCGCGACGATCGGGACGAGGTACGGGACCGGTGGTACCGGGATCGGGCCGAAGCGCCGCTGCGTCTGCGCGAGCACCTCGCGGAATTCCTCGAGGTACGCGGCGAAGAAGATCACGAGCAGGATCTTCACGGCCTCCCACGGCTCGAACGTCACGGTCCCGACGCCGAGCCAGATCCGCGCGCCGTTCACCTCGCGGCCGATGACCGGAAGCAGCGGCGAGATGAGCAGCAGGACGCCGAGCAGTGCCCAGGTCCACTTGAAGCGCGACAGCGCGGTGAGGTCCTTTGGAATGAGGATCGTCGCCGCGAACGCGCCGGCCGCGATGAGCGTCCACGAGAGCTGTTGCACGAGCAGGTTCGACGCGAGCCGCTGGACCAGCACGAGTCCGAGCGCAGTCAGCGCAGCCGCGATCGGCAGCAGCAGCTGGTCGCCACGGACGCCGCGCGCCGCGAGGAAGACGTGGAGCGCGAACGCGATGACGACGAAAGTGGCCGGGACGACCAGCTGCTGCGGGCGGAAGCCGGCGACCTCGGCCGCGGCGACCGCGACCGATCCGGTGATGCCGAGCGCGGCCACCCAGAAGAGCAGACCGAGCTCGGGTCGGCGGCGCGTGACGGCGATCACCCCGCGCCCTTCTCCAGGCGCAGCGCGATGCGACCGATGGCCAGCTCGTCGCCGAAGCGCAGGCGCTCGGCGTGCTCGATGCGCGTCCCGTTCACCAGGGTGCCGTTCGTGCTGCCGAGGTCCTCGATCCACCATTCGCCGTCGCGCAGCTCGAGGACGGCGTGACGCGCCGAGGCGGCCTCGTCCGTCAGTGGAACGTCGTTGCCCGCGTCACGGCCGATCGAGGTGGACGCGCGCAGCGAGAAGCGCTCCCCCACGCGCGGGGAGTGCCCGGCGCTGCGCTCGACGATGAGCGTCCCGAGCGCTCGCACCGCGTTGTCGGAGACGCGCTCGGCCGCGAGCGCCCGATGGAGCACGCCGAACGCGCGTAGCAGGAAGAGGTACAGCAAGACGAGGAAGCCGATGCGCACCGCCCACAGCAGGACGGCAAAGGTGATCTCCACTCACTCAGCCGAGTGGAAGATGAGATCGAGTCCCGCGACCGAGATCCGGTCGCCGTCGTTCAGCACGACCTCGGCGACGCGGCGGCCGTTCACGTACGTGCCATTGGTGCTCTGGAGGTCGTAGAGCGTGTAGCGACCAAGACGCAGGCGGATCTCGGCGTGCTTGCGCGAGACGCGCGGATCATCCAGCACGACGTCGTTCTGCTGGTCGCGGCCGAGCAGCAACGGTTCGGGTCCGAGCTGCACCGACGAGCGCTCGCCGCTGGTGACCTCGACGCTCGCCTTCGGCGCGCGCGGTTTCTCGCGCAGCAGCTTCTCGCGGTCGAGGACCATGGTGTGACCAGACTCGACCGCACCGAGCGACTTCGGATCGGCCTCGACCTCGTCGCCCGACGCATCGACGAGCGCGCACGACACGCGGATGTCGCCGGGTGCCACGTCGTCGTCGCGCTCGATCTCGACCGACGGGAAGTCGAGCAGTGTGAAGTTGCGCTCGCGCGCGGCGGAGAGGACCGCCTCCGCGAGATCGCGCTCGAGGCTCCGCCGGTATTGCTCGAACTGCGCGAAGTCCGTGGCGGACAGCGATACGACATACGAATTCGGGACGAAGGTCTTGGAGAGGGAGATCGTCTGGTGCGCCTCCATCGTGCGGATCAGGCGCTTGGCGATCTGGACGGGCTGCAGCTTCGCGCCGAAGAGACGCGCGCTCCAGCCCTCGATGGCCCGGCTGACGATGGCTTCCAGGCGTTCCATGCTCAGGTTCTTCTCAGCTTTATCACTTCCGCACCCAGGAGGATGATCGCCGCGGTCAGGTAGATCCAGGTGAGCAGGCCGGCCGCGAAAGCGATCGGTCCGTACGCGCTGAAGATACCGAGACTGCGCGTGAAGAACCCGAACGCGATCTTCGCGACCTCCCACAGCACGGCCGATACCAGCGCGGCGGCCCGCGCCGTCTGGGGTCGCACGCGCGAGCGCGGAACGAAGCGATAGATGGAATAGAAGAGGACGTATCCCGCGACCAGTCCGAAGAGCGGCGAGAGCAGGCCCACGACCACCCGCGGCCATGGCCCGAGCACCGACGCGAGGGCGCCCTCTGCGGCGAGCACGCCATACGACACCGCGAACGAGATGACCGCGAGCGCGCCGATGCCGCCGACGAACGCGAACGCCTCGACCTGGCCACGCACGAGCCCGCGCTTCCCACCGGCGCCGAGGATGGCCGCGAGCGCGTTGTCGAACGCACCGTGGATCGCGCCGGTGGCGAGGATCGTTCCGACGATGCCGAAGCCCAGGGAGATCGCGCGGCCGTCGACGAGCTGCCGTGCGATACGCGTCTCCTGTGCCGTCGCCGACGGATAGATGTCGCGGATGAGCTGAACGAGCTCCTGTTGCGCCCGCTCCGACCCGTAGACGAAGCCAAGGATGCCGACGACGAGCGCGAGGAGCGGGATGAGCGCGAAGAACAGCTGGTAGGCGACCGCGCCCGCGAGGAACGGGCATTCGTCTTCCGCGAAGGCTGTGGCGACGGCGCGCGCGTCGCGGACGACTGCCCTGACCGATGTCAGGACGCCGCGTCGCTCTTCGATCCGCCGTCGCTCTTCGACGCCGGCTTCTCCGGCGCCTTCGTTTCGCTCTTCTTGTCGGCCTTCGTCTCGCTCTTGGTCTCCGTTTTCGTCTCCGTCTTGGTCTCGCTCTTCTTGTCCGCGCTCACATCCGAGGTCTTGTCGGCGGGCCGGCTGTCGGTCTTGTACCAGCCCGAGCCCTTGAAGACGATCGCTGGGGTCGAGATGAGCCGCCGCGGCTTCTTGCCGCAATTGGGGCATTTCTCGAGCGCCTCGTCGTTGAACGATTGCACCGCCGAGAACACGTGGCCGCAATGATCGCAGCGGTAGTCGTATATCGGCATCGCTCGATATCATCGCCGAAGGTGTCGGGAGGGGCCATCGCCCAGAGCGAGCGCGCGGCATCCCGCCGCCGTCGTGGCCTCATCGAAAACGCGCAGGCCTACCTCTTCCTCCTGCCGGCGATCGCGTTCCTCGGCCTCTTCAAGATCCTGCCCGCGGTCTACGCCGTGTACATCTCGTTCTTCCGCTGGGATGTCGTGCAGGGCGCGTTCCGCGGCCTCGACAACTATTTCGACATCCTCTGGCAGAACAGCACGCGCTCGCAGGCGTGGTGGCAGTCACTCTCGACGACCGTCACCTACGCACTCATCACCGTGCCCTTCGAGATCGCGATCGCGCTCGTCGTGGCCTACGTGCTGTTCCAGAAGCTCCGCGGTCGCGATATCTACCGCACGATCTACTACCTGCCATACGTCACCTCGACGGTCGCGGCCGCCACGGTGTTCTTCTACGTCTTCCATCCGCAGTACGGGATCGTCAACCAGCTGCTGGGATCCATCGGGATCACCGGGCTCAAGTGGTTCCAGGAGCCGGACGGCATCTTCCAGATGATCGGCAACGCGCTCGGCGTCGCCGTGCCGGACTGGGCCGCAGGTCCGAGCCTCGCGCTCGTTGGTGTGGCGATCTTCTCAATCTGGCATTTCCTCGGCTTCCAGATCCTCATCTTCCTCGGTGGCCTCGGGAACATCCCGCTCGAGTACTACGAGGCCGCAAAGCTCGATGGTGCCAATCAGTGGCAGTTGTTCCGCCGCATCACGTTGCCGCTGCTCTCACCGCAGATCTTCTTCGTGTTCACCATCGCCACGATCGGCGTGCTGCGGGCCTTCAACGAGATCTTCATCCTGACGAACGGCGGCCCACTCGATACGACCCGGACCGTGACGCTCCTCCTGTTCAAGACGTTCTTCCAGCAGGGACAGATCGGGCTCGGCTCGGCGATGGGCGTGCTGCTGACGCTGGTCATCCTTGCGTTCACGCTGTTCCAGTTCCGGATCCTCGGCCGGCGGGTGGAATACGGATGAACGTGCCACAGGTGCTCCCGCGCGCCATCGCGCGGCCGCTGCGACCGCGCATCCCGCGCATCGGCTCGACCGTCTTCAAGCATCTTGTGTTGATCCTCGTCGGAGCTGTGGTCGCGTACCCCTTCTACTTCATGGTCACCTCGTCCCTGAAGGAGTTCTTCGAGGCCACATCGACGCCGCCAACGCTGTTCCCGACGTCGCTGCACTTCGAGAATTACGTGGATGCCTGGTCGCGCCAGCCGTGGGGCCGGTTCTTCGCGAATACCTTCTTCATCGCGGGCGCGAGCGTCGCCGGAGAGATCGTCACCGCGGTCCTCGCCGCGTACGCCTTCGCGCAGATGAACTTTCGCGGGAAGAACGTGCTCTTCGCGCTCTTCCTCGCGACCTACATGATGCCGGGCGAGGCCACCCTCATTCCGAACTTCGTGATGATGAGCAAAGCGCCGCCCGGCGTGAACCCGTTCTTCCCGATCCCACGCCTGAACCTCTACGACACCTACGGCGCGCAGATCCTCCCCTTCCTCGCAAGTGCGTTCTCGGTGTTCCTCCTCAGGCAGCAGTTCCTCGCGATCCCGAAGGAGCTGCGCGACGCGGCCGTGATCGACGGCGCAGGTCACCTGCGTTTCCTCTGGTCGGTGGTCCTGCCGATCTCGGTGCCGGCGCTGGTCACCGTCGCGATCCTGTCCTTCTATGCCTCGTGGAACTCTTTCCAGTGGCCGTTCATCGTGACCTCGAGTGAGGCGGTCCGACCCGTCCAGGTCGGTCTGAACGCGTTCCGTGCCGAAGCAGGCTCGCAGTACCATCTGCTCATGGCGGCGGCGTCGTTCGTCGTTGCACCGATCATCCTGCTTTACCTCGTGGGGCAACGCTTCCTGGTGCAGGGGGTCGCGCGAACAGGCATCCGCGGATAGCGTTCACGCGTATCTCACCCGGTGAACACCGGCGCTGCTCGAATGGTGGACGGAGGTAGGAAGACACTCATGACCAGGATGCGTATCCCAACCCTGTTCGCGACCTTGGCACTCCTGCTCGGCGCATGTGCCGGCGCGGGACCGGCCGCGACAGCCGCGCCGACGACCGAGGCCGACATAGACATCACCGGCCCCGTCTCGCTGACGCTGTGGCACGCCCTCACGAGCGACCCGCAGAAGGCGGCGCTCGAGGCGGCGGTCAAGAAGTTCAATGACACGAACGGCAAGGGCATCACGATCACGCCGGTCGTCCAGGGAAACTACACGCAGCTGTACCAGAAGACCCTTGGCGCGATCCAGGCGGGCGCGCTGCCTGAGATCGTGCACGCCTACGAGAGCCAGGTCGCCGACTACCAGAAGGCGGCCGTGGTCATCGACCTCGAGCCGTACATGAACAGCACCAAGAACGGGCTGACGAAGGCGAGCCAGGACGATATCTACAAGCCGTATTTCGACACCAACCGTTTCCCGCAGTACGGCAACCAGCTCCTCTCGTTCCCGTTCACGAAGTCGCTCTTCGTGATGTACACGAATGAGGACGTCCTGAAGGCAGCCGGCATCGCCTCGACGCCGAAGACGTGGGCCGAGTTCGAGACCGCCGTCATGAAGACGACGCAGAAGGACGCATCGGGAAAGACGACGCGTTACGGCTGGGCGCAGCCGCTCGACGCCTCGAACTTCAACGCGCAGGTCATGTCGATGGGCGGCAACATCATGTCCGCCGACAACAAGACCGTCGCGTGGGATGGCAAGGAGGGCCTCGCGGTCCTCCAGATGTACGACCGCCTCTGGAAGGGCGGCTACGCGTACACCCCGACCGGGTTCGACTGGCAGAACGACTTCGCCGCGAGCAAGCTCGCGTTCACGATGGGCTCGACGTCCTCTCGACCCTTTATCGCCGGTGCGATGAAGACACCGGTGGCCTGGAACGTCGGCGTCCCGCCGCAGACCGATCCCACGAAGCCCCGTACCGTGATGTACGGCGCGAACATCGCCGTGCTCAAGAGCACCCCGCAGAAGCAGCTCGCGAGCTGGCTCTTCGTGAAGTGGTTCAGCGATCAGGCCCAGACCGCCGACTGGGGCACCAAGTCCTACTACATGCCGGTCCGCAAGGCCGCCGCGACCGACGAGGCCCTCAAGAGCTACTGGACCTCGAAGGACCCGCAGGGCAAACAGGCCTTCGATGTGATCGGCAGCTCGATCCCCGAGCCGAACGTGCGCGGCCAGCAGGAGATCCGCGACGTGATCTTCGACATGCTGACCAAAGTCACGACCGGCAAGGCGACACCCGAGGCCGCGATCAAGGATGCGGGCCAGAAGGCGAACGACATCCTGAAGGCGAACCAGTAGTTACCGCGAAGGTCCGCGATCTAGAGAAGGCCCCGGCGCGACCGGGGCTTTCTCTCTTCAAACTCATGACGTAACGGCCGCGGTAAGCATGTCGCGCAGTCCCGCAAAGTCGCTCAGTTCCGGCGACAGCAGGTAACTCTTGCCTTGACGGTTGCGAACGCGCAAGAAGCCATCGCCTTCGCGATCGCTCACAGAGATAATGTCTCGCCACCCCACATTGACTGCGCGAAAACCAAACAGCACGCGCAGGATCATCCTGTCCGGCCCGATCTCTACTCGGTCAACAACATCACGGCTCGACCAAACCAAGGCCGCGACGAATAGAACAGCTATTGCGAGAGGTCCGACGGCGTCCACGATCCGGCCACCAGCGATGATGTAGTCCGCCGCGAACGCGACGAGCACGGATGGCAGTCCGAAGATCGCGGGTACGCGTCGTGTCCGCCAACTCACCGGCACCACGTGTACACCTGCTCCGTGAGGCGGATATGGCGTGTGCGTTCTCCATTCGGCGACGGCGGCCGCGACTCCTGCGACCGAACCGACGAAGAATGGCCACCGACTCGTCGCACCCGCCCACGCGAACGCGAGGGCATAAGCGACGTAAAGACCCATGAACACCCGGCGCAGTTTCCGCTGGTCAGGTCGAGCGTCGCGCACGGTCGAGACATTAACGAGACAGCCAGCCAAAGAGGTCACGGTGTGCGAATCTTGCACCGGCCGGGCCACCGCCACGGGCCTGACCGCGTGACACTGGATGCGCTGCCTACGTTTAGCGAGGCCGCCGCAGCATGCGTGTTATCGAGTGCGCAGGCATGATTTCCCGCTGAATGTCAACTCCGCCCGGGCACGAAGGCGCCAAACAGTTGGGCCAATTGATCGGCGAGTGGCCGGACCTGAGGAAGATCATGAAGGCGCTGCAGCCGCATTACGTCTTTGTCCGCAGGTACCTACGAACCATCCCGGAACACAAGGATGGTTTCGCGTACCGGACCGACGCCTACGTCAACGGCCTATTCGTCGCGGACGTCAAAGCCGTCCACGCGAACCGCTATCCGCAACTTGACCAGGACTACCTCGTGCAGTGGCGGGACGGCCGTGCGCCCGAGGTCTCGTACTACTCAGGCATCCCAAAGCGCTACCGCGACGTCCGTGCCGAAATCTGGCGTGACATCGCCGACTTCTGCACGGAGTTTGGGCACCGCGGCCAATACGGCTGTCCCGACCAACTCAATCACTCTTATCGAGACGAAACCGACTCCCGCCTACCTCAGGAGCCGCCTTGGCCGGACGAATTTGCGCGGGCAGTCAGTATCGCGCGACGCATCGCTGCCCAGACTGCTCGCGAGATTTGAACAAACCCCGACGCAGAAACGGTCGGGATGCAGTTGCGCCTCGTCCGCGCCGAACGGCGGAAAGCCGCGGTTCTCACGCCACCCAAATCGCGACAATTCGAAGCATCGTTGCGCCGCGATTTCGACATTCAGCTCAACGAATTCAGTGACAGGAAGCTGCGAGACATCTCGACGGCTCTCCTGATCAGGCTCACATACCTTTTGAGGATCCTTGCCAGCGTCGAAGGCGTCGTTGCGACCGCTGCCCAGCTTCGAAGTTCGCCTCGACTTTCCACCGCCGTACGGATCTACCAGGACGAACGACGACGCATGCTCCGCCACGGCGTCAATCTTGTGCCGCCCTCATCGCGGGGCCGGCGCAGCACAAAGGGATTGACACGGGCGACCGACGACGACATCCGAATGGCGGCGCCAGCGATTATCTGGACCACTCTGAGGGCGGACATCCTCTGGCTCTACGCGAACGATGTCGTCGCGGACGGAAAAAGCGTCACAAGATCCAACGCCCTCCAGCGGAAGATCAAAACGTACGAGCAGGCCCGAAGACGTGAGGTCGCCCAAGCTAAGCAGCGGCATCAGTTGGATCTCGTGCCGCGTTACGATCCGCGAATGTCCAACGGCGAAACGCCAGGACATCCGATCACGAGGGCCAGTGACTCTTAGTCCATCGTGATGACGACCTTCGCCCGCGCCTGGCCGGTGCCCACGTAGCGAACGGCCTCCACTCCCTCGCTGAGCGGATAGGTCCGGTCGATGGCCGGGCGCACCCTGCCCTCCTCGATGAGCTCCTTGAGGACGAGGAGGTCGGCGAGAGCCGTCCTCGCCACGAAGAACACGATGCGCTGCTTCAGGACCCGCGAGCGCACGAAGGCGGTACCGATGCGGGTGAAGATGGCCATTCCTCCGCGCTTGTCCGCTCCCACGAGCAGGAGGATCCCGCTCGGCACGAGGACGCGTCGCATGTCGGAGACCGAGCGGTTCCCGGCAACGTCGAAGATCGCGTCGTAGCGCTCACCGCGTCGCGCGAAGTCCTCTTTCGTGTAGTCGACGACCTCGTCGGGGCCGAGCGAACGGATCAGCTCGAGGTTCCTCGTGCCGGTGACCGCCGTCACGTGCGCTCCGAGCGCTTTCGCGATCTGCACCGCGAACGTCCCCACACCGCCGCCGGCGCCGTTCACGAGGACCCGTTGTCCCGGCTTCACCTGCGCGTGATCGCGAAGACCCTGGAGCGCGGTCCGTCCCGCCACGCCAACCGCGGCTGCCTGCTCGAACGACGCGTTGCGCGGCTTCGGTGCCAAGCCCTGTTCACGGGCCAGCGCGTACTCGGCGAATGACGCGGGCGCGTTGCCGAAGACCTCGTCGCCCGGGGCGAAGCGCGTCACGCCCGAGCCGACGGACTCGACGACTCCGGCGACGTCCACACCACGGACCGGCTCATCCTTCTGGCGCATCAACGCCGAGACGGCGCGGATCATCAGACCGCCATGCACGCTGTGCCAGTCGAGCGCGTTTACCGAGGCTGCGCGAACCCGGACCAGGACACGTCCTTCGGCGAGAGTCGGCCGTGGGATCTCCCGAAGATGAAGCGCGTCGGCCGAGCCGTATCCCTCCTGGACGATCGCCCTCATCGTCTCCTTGGCCACCGCTGTCGTCGCGACCATCAGCTTTTTCCTTCCTCATCTACGAGCATTCGATCGCATCGTGCCTGGGGGATGTGGAGAAAGTGTGAAGTCGGCCTCCGCACCGATCCACTTCAGGTAACGCCGGGCCGAGCGTTCGACCGCACCGCGGCCGTCGCTCTGGGTCACGCGGTCCCACCAGCCGCCGTAGATCCGATCGAACGCGAACGGCCGGACCGCCGCCACGATGCGTCGGATCTCGTCGGCCGGGAGCGGGATGAGATTCGGGTATGACCGCATGAAGCTCACCGCGCGCACGTCGGGCACGACCGTGATCGTGTCGCCGACCAAGAGCGCGCCGCGCCCGTCGGCGCCGGCGGCCCAATGGAGCACCGCACTGCCTTCGAAATGACCACCGGTCTGGATGAGCGTGAGCCCCGGCAGGACTTCTTTGACTCCAGACCACGCGACGATCGCCGGGTCGTCTCGCTGGACCCACGCACGATCGGCAGAAGGTATCCACATCGGGCGGCCGCCGAACGCGCGGCTCCACTCGACCATCACGCCGTAGAAATGTGGATGCGAGAACGCGATGCCCGCGATGCCCCCGATTGCGCGGATCGCCTCGACGCTCGCAGTGTCGATGTAGCCGAAGCAATCCCACAGGAAATTGCCGCTGGGCGTACGCACGAGCAGCGCGCGCTGGCCGATGCCGACCGCGGGCTGCGCTCCGACGCCGGTCAGCCCCGGTTCCAGCTCGCGCAGCTCGACGCGGTGACCCTGCGCCGCGAGCTGGTCGAGCGTCGTCCACGCCTGGCCGCCCTGGCGCACGTACTGACGCTCGTCCTCGCAGATCGGACAGCGCTCGGGCGCGGACGCGCTGGGCGGCTGCTGCACGCCGCAGGTCAGGCAGATGTACGCGGTGCTGCTCACGTGGCCCGGCGGAGCTCCTCTTCGAGCAGCCGCACGCGCTCCTCGCGCTCGGCGAGCTTCGCCTTCTCGTTCGACACGACGTTCGCCGGCGCCTTCTCGGCGAAGCCGGGGCGGGCGAGCAGGTCGCGCGAACGGCGCAGCGTCTCCTTCGCCTCGGCCAGCTCCCTCTCGAGCCGCGCGTGGTGTTCGGCCGGATCGCGCTCGACCGCGACGCGCACATCGATCGTGCGCACGACGGTGGCCTGCCCGCTTCCGGAGCCGAACGTGACCTCGGTCTGCGCGAGATGCGAGATCAGGTCCGCGAGATCGTGGATCGCGGTGGTGTCGCCACCGAGCGTCGTCTTCACGCGCTCGCCAGGCTTCGTGCCGGCCTCCTGACGGAGGTTCCGGATCGCGCGCACGAGCTCGAGCGCGATGTCCATGCGCTCCTCGAGCGCGACCGATCGCGTGCCGGGCTTCGGCCACTTCGCGATCACGAGCGACGGCGATCGGTCGGTGTTCGGCAGTCGCTGCCAGAGCTGCAGCGCGACGGTGTCGCTGATGAACGGCACGATCGGGTGCGCGAGTCGCAGGATGCGGTCGAGCACGTACGCGAGCGTGCGCACCGTACTCAGAGCTCGTTTCTCGTCGCGCAGGCCCGCCTTCGCGAGCTCCAGGTAGACGTCGGCGAACTCGCCCCATACGAACTGCTGCAGCGCGGAAACGTACTCGCCGAAGAGGTAGTGCTCGATGAGCCGCGTGAGCTCGGCGACCGTCGCCTCGGTGCGCGAGAGGATCCAGCGCTCCGCGTGTCCAAGTGACGGATCGGCCGATCCCGCACCGGCCTTGGGCGCGGGCGTGCGATCGGAGCGCCAGTCGCGCAGCGCCTCGGCATGCTCGTCGATGTGATGCTGCACGAAGCGACCGATGTTCCACAGCTTGTTCGCGAACTCCTTCGCGTTCTGCAGCTTCGTCTCGGAGAGCGTCTGGTCCGCGCCCGCGGCGACGCCGTTCACCAGCGCGAAGCGGAGCGCATCGGCGCCGTACTGCTCGATGAAGCCCATCGGGCTGATCACGTTGCCGGTGGACTTGCTCATCTTCTCGCCGTCCACGAGGACGAGACCGTGGAGGTAGACGGTGTGGAACGGGATGTCCCCCATCTCCTCGATGCCCATCATGATCATGCGGGCCACCCAGAAGAACAGGATGTCGTAGCCCGTCTCAAGGACGCTGCCCGGGTAGTAGCGCCGCAGGTCGGGCGTCTGGTCGGGCCAGCCGAGGGTCGAGAACGGCCAGAGCGCGCTCGAGAACCACGTGTCGAGCACATCGGGGTCCTGTTTGATGTCGTCGCTCCGGCATCGCGTGCAGCGTGTCGGGTCCGGACCGTCTTCCTCGGGCACGACGATCTCGTCGCAGTCGCGGCAGTACCAGACCGGAATGGAGTGGCCCCACCAGATCTGGCGCGACACCGGCCAGTCGCGGATGTTCTCCATCCAGTTGAAGAAGACCTTCTCCTGGTACCGCGGGTGGATCGTGACGCGGCCCTCGCGCACCGCGGCGATCGCCGGCGCCGCGAGCCGCGGCATCTTCACCCACCATTGCTTCATCACGAGCGGCTCGTCGATCGTCTTGCAGCGGTCGTGCACGCCGACGGCATGCGTGAGCGGCTCGTCCTTCACCAGCAGGCCGCGATCCTTCAGCATCTCGACCGCCATACGGCGGCCGGTGTCGCGGTCGGGTCCCGCCAGCGGTCCCGCCGCCGGCGTCATGAAGCCGCGCGTGTCGATGACGGTGATCACGGGCAGGCCGTGCCGCTGTCCGATCTCGAAGTCCGTGGCGTCGTGGCCGGGCGTGATCTTCAGCGCGCCGGTGCCGAACTTCGGGTCGACGGCTTCGTCGCCGATCACCTTCACGCGGCGCTCGATCATCGGCACGAGCACCTCGCGCCCGATGAACGGCTTCCACCGATCGTCGTCCGGGTGCACCGCCACGGCGACGTCGGCCACGATGGTCTCGGGGCGCGTCGTCGCGATGACGAGCGGTGGATCGCCGGGCTTCGGGTCCGCCCACGGATACCGCACGAAGTAGAGCGGGTCGGTCCGCTGCACGTGCTCCAGCTCGAGGTCCGAGTACGTCGTCTGGCAACGCACGCACCAGTGCACGATCCGATCGGCGCGGTAGAGGTGACCGCGCTTGAACAGCCGGATGAAGTGCGTGCGCACCGCGCGCTGCTTCGGTGGCTCCATCGTGAAGTTGCGACGCGACCAGTCCAGCGAGCACCCGAGGAGCCGTAGCTGCTTCTCGATGCGCGGTCTGTAGTGGTCCATCCACTTCCACATCTCGGCCACGAACTTCTCGCGGCCGAGGTCGTTGCGTCCGATCTCGTTCTTCGCGAGCTCGTCCTCGACCACCTTCTGCGCGATGATCCCGGCGTGGTCGGTGCCCGGCATGTAGAGCGTCGGCTCGCCGAGCATGCGGTGCCAGCGCGCCATGAGGTCCTCGTAGCCGCCGAAGCCCAGCGCGTGACCGAGGTGGAGGTCGCCGGTGACGTTCGGCAGCGGCAGCATCATCACGAACGGCGTGTTCGGGTTGCGCTCGTCGGGCGTGAAGAAACCGTTGTCTTCCCACCACTTGTAGAGGTCCTGCTCGACGGCGGACGGACGGTAGTTCTTCTCGCTGAACGACACGACCGACTGCGGTGGATCCAGTTTTTCTTTCGTCATCGCCATCTCAGACCTCCTTCTCAAAATCAAAAGCCCCGTCTCGTCTGCGGACGAAGCGGGGCCCCGTGGTACCACTGCAGTTCCCGCCGAGCCACGTGATCGATTTGCTCGATCCGCGCTCGGCGGCTCAGTCGGCCGATAACGGGTGC
>Ga0209157_1002332_pt1 | contig 15186 bp, 16 predicted proteins | sample GraSoiAngelo_135_FD_185892 | JGI IMG/M metagenome (GOLD analysis project Ga0209157, IMG submission 185892) | Grasslands soil microbial communities from the Angelo Coastal Reserve, California, USA - 14_0929_05_40cm (SPAdes) (version 2) | ecosystem: Environmental > Terrestrial > Soil > Grasslands ... | reverse complement strand
GCTAACATGGCGGCGCGCTGCGGAGGCCGCAAACGCGAGCTAGTTGGGGGGGATGGTCAGCTCCACCACGTCGCCGGGCGCGACCGTGATCGACTCGGTCACGGGCGTTCGCTCGCTGCCGATGAAATCGATGAGGAACTGCAGCTCGCTCGTCGTCGCAACGTATTCGGGGCGAAGAAATATGACGGTGCGCGAAAGGCCCGGGGCGACGCCGATCCGGAACCGGCCGCCTCCCCGCAGCAGGTAGACGGTCGCGTCCAGAAAGTTCTGGTTGTCGACCTTCAGCGCCGTCTCGACGCGTGGCGTCGCGCCGTCGCGCACCCGCGTGCCAGGGCTGCAGCCGGTGAGTTCGATCGCCAGCGCGAGGGTGACCCACCGTCTCACGGTCGGCCCGAGCTCCTCAGTCGGTTGCGGCGGCGGCCGCGACGGAGCGCCGCCCGATGCCCGGCACGCGGTGCGAGAACTGGATCCACACGACCGCGCCGAGGATCATCGCCATCGCGACGAACGTCCGGGCGGTCACCGGCTCTCGCAGGATGAGCCACCCCAGGAGCACCGCGATCACCGGGTTGACGTAGGCGTAGGTCCCGACGATCGTCGGCGAGGCGTGCCGCAGGGCGTAGGTGTAGGCGCTGTAGCCCAGGATCGAGCCGAAGACCACGAGGTAGGCGATCGCGCCGATTCCGCGCGGCGTCAGGTGCCAGGCGCTCCACTCACCCAACGCGAAGCCGACGAGCGCGATTGCGCCACCCCCCACGATCATCTGGAGCGCGGCGCCGACGTAAGGACTCGCCTCGGTGGGGTGCCGCTTCGCGTACACGGAGCCGAGCGACCAGGAGGCGCTCGCGAGGGTGAGCGCGATCGGGCCCCGCAGGTCCGCGTGCAGGATCTGAGCGGGCGTCGCGCCCACGAGCAGCGCCGTGCCGGCGAAGCCGAGCAGCAGGCCGGCCACGACCCGCCAGCTGAGGTCGCCCGAGCCGCCCGGAATGATCGCGTCGAAAAACGCCATCCACAGCGCGACCGTCACCACGAAGATGCTCGCAATCCCCGACGCGGTGAATTGCTCGGCCCACACGACGAACGCGTTGCCCCCGGACAGGAGGAACAGCCCGACGATGGCGGAGGTGCGCCAGTCGACCGCGCGGCGCGGCAGCCGGTCGCCCAGCGCCAGCGCGATCCCGAGGAGCAGCGCCCCCGCCAGGAGGAACCGCAGCCCGGCGAAGAGAAACGGCGGCAGCACGCCCACGCCGACCCTGATCGCGAGGTAGGTCGAGCCCCAGAAGACGCAGACGACGAGATAGGCGATGAGCGGCTTGCCGCGCAGCCCGGCCATCGTCAGGCCAGCTCTCGCGGGACGAGGCCCGGCTCTTTGAACAGGGTCGAGAGCACGATCGTGTCCATGTGGAAGCTCGCTGTCGACATTCCCCAACTATACGTAGCAGAAACGAGCGTTTCGAGAACGTATGATCAGACTAGGTGGTTCCAGGCTGACGATCTATCCGTTTCTTCCTGTCAAACATTGTCCTAGTCCTTTGATTGGGACAGCGTAAGTCGTTACTATTGCGCCGTGTCCACGCCAGTCCCGGTTCCCACCGATCCCGTCCCCGCGCTGCGCGCGCTCGTGGGGACGTTTCCCTCCACGCTCCTCGGCTATTCGGGTGGGGTCGATTCCGCGTTCCTCGCCGTGGTGCTGCGGCAGGAGCTGGGCCGCGAACGGATGATGGCGGCGATCGGGCGCAGTGCGTCGTATCCCCTGGCGCAGTGGCAGGCGGCGCGCGCGCTGGCGCTGCGCTTCGACATCCCCCTCGTCCAGATCGAGACCCGGGAGCTCGAAGATCCAAACTACGTCGCCAATCCCACGAACCGGTGCTTCTACTGCAAGACGGAGCTCTGGGGCAGGCTCGTCCCGGAAGCCCGGGCCCGCGGGCTCGCGGTCGTGTGCGACGGCACGAACGCCGACGATCTCGCGGGCGGGGAGCACCGGCCGGGGTATGCGGCCGGTCGGAGCGCCGGTGTGCGCTCGCCGCTCGCGGAGGTCGGGATGACCAAGGCCCAGGTCCGAGAGGCGTCCCGCGGTCTCGGCCTGCCGACCTGGGATGCGCCGGCGGCGCCGTGCCTCTCGAGTCGCGTCGTCTACGGCCTGACCATCACGCCGGAGCGCCTGCGTCAGGTCGAAGCCGCGGAACGCTACCTCCGCGAGCTGGGGGTGACGGGCGACCTGCGCGTGCGCCATCACGGCGGGGGCGGGGCGCGCATCGAGGTCGAGCCGCCGTGGATTCCGTGGCTAGAGCAGCGCCTCGATCGCGTGACCGTGCGCCTCGTGGCGCTCGGGTTCGGGACGGTGGAGGTGGATCCGCGGGGGTATCGGCGCGGCAGCCTGCTCGAGCGCACCAGTCGGGCTTGAGAGTTTTCCTCGCGCTCAACCTGCCCGAAGCGACGAGACAGGCGCTGTGGCAGGCTGCAGCGCCGCTGCGCGATCTGGGCTTCCCCATCCGCTGGGTCCGCCCCGAGGGCATCCATCTCACGCTGAAGTTCCTGGGCGAGGTGGCCGAGCAACGCGACGCCGAGCTCGTGGCCGCGCTGGCGCGCGCGGCGCGCGGTGCGCGGGCGCTGCCCCTCACGCTGGGCGGGTTCGGCGCGTTCCCAGATTTCCAGCGCCCGCGCGTCGTGTGGGCCGGCGTGGCTCCGGATCCGTCCCTTGAGCTGCTGCAGAATCGGGTCGAGGAGGTGTTCGCGCCGCTCGGGTTTCCCACCGAGGCGCGGCCCTTCCGCCCCCATCTCACGCTGGGCCGGGCGGGTCGCGAGGGGCGGTCGCGCGACTTCGCCCGCCTGGAGGCAGCGCTCGGGCGCCTCGAGTTTGCGGAGACCGTGCTCGTCGGGTCCGTGGACCTGATGCAGAGTACGCTCCAGTCGGGGGGCGCGGTGTATCAGGTGAGGCACAGTGAACGGCTGCCTTAAAGGCGTCCTGCGGCTCGGCTGCTTGGCGCTCGTCCTCGGCGCGGGGCTCGTGGCCTGGTGGTTCCGGGAGCCGATCCTCCGCACCGCCTCCCGCTGGCTCGGCCCGCGGCGCACGGCGCTGCCCCCCGTCACGGACACCGCGGTCGGTGCCCCCACCCCGAGGTCGCTGGCGAGCAGCCAGACCAAGGCCGAGCGCTTGAAGCAGCCGAGCGGCCCCGATTCCGTGGTCCTCTCGCCCAACGAGGTGGCGGCCCTGATCGGGAGCGGCCTGGACTGGTCGGTGCGCAAGACGTTCGATTCGTTGCGGGTGGAGCTGCTGGAGGGCGCGCTCGCCGTGCACTGCCGGCTCGACACCCGCGCCATCCCCCCGGATGCGCTGGGGCCGCTCGGCCTGATGCTGAATCCCATGGAGCCGCTGCGGCTGGCGGGGCCGGTCGCCATCGAGCGGCCCGGCATCGCGCGCTGGCGGGTGGAGGAGCTGAGCCTCCGCGGCGTGCCCTTCCCGGCGCCCATGATCCGGCAGCTGTCGCAGCGCATGGCCGGCGCGGACTCCACCGGCGCGGTGCCGCTACGGGTGTCTCCCGCCTTCGCCGACGTCCGGGTCCATCCGACCGGTGTGGTCCTGTACAAGACCAAGCGGAGCCGATGATGAGCCGTCGCGTGCTGGTGGTCGATGACGAGAAGGGCATCCGCGAAGCGCTGCAGCAGCTCCTCGAGTACGAGCAGATCGAGGTCCGCACCGGTGCCACGGGAGCAGAAGCGCTCGCGCTGTACGAGGAGTTCCGCCCGCATCTCGTCTTCCTGGACGTGAAGATGCAGGGGATGGACGGGATCGAGACGCTGAAGCGGCTGCGCGAGCTCGATCACCAAGCGCAGATCGTGATGATCTCGGGGCACGGCACGATCCAGACGGCGGTCGCGGCCACGCAGCACGGCGCGTACGACTTCCTCGAGAAGCCCCTCGACACCGACCGTGTCCTCCTCACGCTGCGGAACGCCCTGCAGCACGTCGAGCTCGCGAGCGAAAACGTGCGGCTCCGGGCAGTGGTGCACGCGGAGTACGAAATCGTGGGCTCGAGCCGGGGCGTCAAGCAGGTGATCGAGCGGATCGAGAAGGTGGCGCCCTCGAACGCCCGCGTGCTGATCCTGGGCGAGAACGGCACCGGCAAGGAGCTCGTGGCCCGGGCGATTCACGCGCTCTCGCCGCGGGCCGAGGGCCCGTTCGTCGAGGTGAACTGCGCGGCGATCCCAGGGGAGCTGATCGAGAGCGAGCTGTTCGGCCACATGAAGGGCAGCTTCACCGGCGCGTTTGCCGATCGCGAGGGGAAGTTCGAGCTGGCCGACGGGGGCACGTTGTTCCTGGACGAGATCGGCGACATGAGCCTCGCGGCGCAGGCGAAGGTGCTGCGCGCTCTCGAGGAAGGGGTGATCTCGCGCGTGGGGTCGGGGAAGGCGCTGCGGGTGGACGTGCGGGTGATCGCCGCCACGAACAAGAACGTCCCCGCCGAGATCGCGGCGGGGCGGTTCCGCGAGGACCTGTACTTCCGGCTGAATGTCGTGCCGATCGAAATCCCGCCCCTGCGGGCGCGTCGCGCCGACGTCCCGCAGCTCGTCGAGCACTTCGTGGCCCAGTTCACCGAGCAGAGTGGGCTCGCGCGCAAGGAGTTCGAGAAGGAGGCCGTGAAGCGCCTCACGGCCTACGACTGGCCGGGCAACATCCGCGAGCTCCGCAACGCGGTCGAACGGTTGCTGATTCTCGCCGCGGGCCCGGTGATCACGCCCGAGGACGTGGAACGGTTGGCGGCCGTCGGGACGCGGGAGGCGGGAAGCGGCGGGGATCTCACGGGAGCGCCCTGGATGCGGGAGGCCACCTTCGAGGAGTTCAAGCAGGCCGCCGAGCGCGCCTATCTGCTCGCGAAGCTGAAGGAGCACGACTGGAATGTGTCCGAGACGGCGCGCACGTTGCACATGCCGCGCAGCAATCTCTACAAGAAGATCGAGCGCTACCACCTGGCGCGGGAGACCTAGTGTGAGACTCTTGCGTCCGACGCCTCCGACGAGCGATTCATTCCTACCTATTCCCTTCACGGTGGCACGGTCCTAGTGGTCTACGACAAGGAAAAGGACTGGGAGAAGGAGATGGCGGAGGTGGACCGGCTGCTGAAGAAGCTGCCCGGTGAACCCACCCCTTCCGCGAGCTCCGCGCCCACCGTGAGGAAGACACCGGCGGTGGCGCCCCCGGGCGCCGATCTCACCGCCGCCGGCCAGTGGCTCGGCACCTGGGCGCGCGTCGTGCTCGGCCTGCTGATCGGCATCGGGATGACGCAGTGGCCCTACACCCACGGCTGCGGGCTGCGGCTGATCGTCTATCTCATCGGCGTCGCCGCGGTGATCGCGGCGGGGACCTGGAGCGCAATCTCCTCCTGGAAGCGCCGGTTCGGCGTCGCGCACGTGCTGTCGCAGGGACTCATCATCTTTGGGCTCGTGCTCGCCGCGCGCGAGGTCCTGCCGCGCATCGGGTATGCCAAGGCCGAGGCCCCGTGGCTGTGTCCGAGCGGCCGATGACGCAAAGCTTCAAGAACTTCATCGCCGGCCAGTGGGTGCCGCCGGCCACCGACGACTACTTCGAGAACCGCAACCCCGCCGACTGGAACGACCTGATCGGCCTGTTCCCCAAGTCGGGGCCCGAGGACGTGCGGCGCGCCGTCGAGTCCGCACGGCGCGGCTTCGCCGAGTGGTCGCGGACCCCCGCCCCGGTGCGAGGCGAAGTCCTGCACCGGGTCGGCGACCTGCTGGTCGAGCAGAAGGAGCGGATCGCCCGCGCCATGACGCGCGAAATGGGCAAGGTCGTGCTCGAGACGAAGGGCGACGTGCAGGAGGGGGTCGACACGGCCTACTACGCCCACACCGAAGGGCGCCGGCTGTTCGGGCGCACCGTGCCCTCCGAGCTCCGCAACAAGTGGGCGATGAGCTATCGCCGGCCCATCGGTGTCGCCGGCGTCATCACGCCGTTCAACTTCCCCCTCGCCGTCCCGACGTGGAAGCTGTTCCCGGCCCTGTTGTGCGGCAACGCCGTCATCTGGAAGCCGTCGGAGGACGTGCCACACACGGCGAACCTGCTCGTCGAGGTGTTGCTCGAGGCGGGGCTCCCACCGGAAGTGATTCAAGTCGTGCACGGGCTGGGGGAGGCCGCCGGCCAGGCGCTGGTGGAGCACCCCGGGGTGGACGCGATCTCGTTCACCGGCTCGACCGAGACCGGGGCGATCATCGGCGCGACGTGCGGTCGCATGCACAAGCGAGCGTCGCTCGAGATGGGCGGCAAGAACGCGATGATCGTGCTGGAGGACGCGGATCTCGATCTCGCGCTCGACGGCGTGCTGTGGGGTGCGTTCGGTACGACCGGCCAACGCTGCACGGCCACGAGCCGGCTGATCGTCCAGGAGCCGGTGCACGACAAGCTCGTCCAGCTGATCTGCGACCGCGCGGAGCGACTGCGGCTCGGCCCCGGGTTCGAGCCCACCACGGAGGTGGGGCCCCTCATCAACGAGGCCGCCCGCAAGAAGGTCGAGTACTACGTCGGCGTGGGACAGCAGCAGGGCGCGGAGCTGGTGACGGGGGGCGCGAAGCCCGCGGGCAAGGCGTTCGAGTGCGGCTGGTTCTACCGGCCGACCGTACTCACGAGGGTGAAGCCCGGGATGCGGGTCGAGCAAGAGGAGATTTTCGGGCCGGTGCTATCGGTCATCCGGGTCGGCTCGCTCGACGAGGCGATCCGCGTCAACAACGATGTCGCCTACGGGCTGTCGAGCTCGATCTACACGCGCAACGTCAACGCGGCGTTCCGCGCGATGCAGGATCTCGACAACGGCATCACCTACGTGAACGCGCCGACGATCGGCGCCGAGGCGCACCTGCCGTTCGGCGGCGTGAAGCAGACGGGGAACGGGCACCGCGAGGGCGGCTGGGAGGTCTACGACTTCTACTCCGAGACGAAGGTGGTCTACGTGGACTACTCTGGGAAGCTACAGCGCGCCCAGATCGACACCGAGGGCTGACCGCCGCGCCGCGAGCTCGCGCAGCTTGAAGCGCTGGATCTTTCCGGTGGCAGTCTTGGGGAGCTCGGGGAGGAACACGATCCAGCGCGGGTACTTGTAGGGCGCGAGGCGCTGCTTCACGAACCCCTGCAGCTCCCGCTCCAGGGCGGGCGTGGGCGCCTGGCCGGGAGCGAGCACGACGAACGCGAGCGGCTTGATGAGCTCGTCCGTGTCCGGGGCGCCGACCACCCCCGCCTCGAGCACCGCGTCGTGCTCGGCCAGCGCGCCCTCCACTTCGGCCGGCGAGACCCACATCCCTCCTGCCTTGATCATGTCGTCCGACCGGCCCGCGTACCAGAAGTAGCCGTCCCCGTCGCGCGAGTACTTGTCCCCGGTCCGCACCCACTCGCCGAGGAACGTCTGCGCCGTCCGCTCCGGCTGGTTCCAATACCCGGCGCACGCGCTGTCCCCCTTCACGAGCAGGTTGCCGACCTCGCCGGGGGCGAGGTCGCGGCCCGCGTCGTCGACGACGCGCGCGTCGTAGCTCGGGACGAGCGTCCCGCTCGAGCCGGGGCGCACCCTGCCGCGGCGGTTCGCGATGAACGTGTGACACAGTTCCGTCGAGCCGATCCCGTCCAGGATCTCGAGCCCGAACTTCGCGAGCCAGCGCTCGTACAAAGCCTTGGGGAGTGGCTCACCCGCTGAGACGCATACGCGGATGGACCGCAGATCGTAGCGGCGCTCCGCATCGGGGACTTGCAGCAGCGCCGCGTAGGCGGTCGGGACGGCGAAGAAGAGCGTGGGCCGCTCACGCGTGATGAGCTCGAGGACCTTCGCGGGCTCGGGGCGGCCGGAGTGCAGGATGCCCGCCGCCCCGACGGCGAAGGGGAAGTAGAGGGCGTTCCCGAGGCCGTAGGCGAAGAACAGCTTCGCGACGGAGAAGCAGCGGTCCTCCGGCACGATCTCGAGCACATGTCGCGCGAATCCCTCGCAGCACACGCGCATGTCATGCTGCAGGTGCACCGCGGCCTTGGGGGTCCCCGTCGTCCCCGAAGTGTAGAGCCAGAAAGCGGGGTCATCCCGGGTCGTGGGCGCGGGCGCGAGCTCCGTGGGCTCCGGCCGGATGAGATCCGCGAAAGCGAGCGTGTCCCTTGCGGCCTCGCCGACGACCGCGACGTGCCGCAGGAATCCGAGACGGGGGCGAACCTCCGCGATGGCGGGGAGGAGCGAGGCGCTCACGATCGCCGCCACCGCGCGGCTGTCCCTCAGGATGTATTCGTAGTCTCGCGGCGTGAGCAGCGTGTTCGTGGGGATCGGTACGGCGCCCAGCTTGATCGCTCCCCAGAAACAGTACGCAAACTCGGGAACGTCGGGGAGGAGGAGGAGCACGCGGTCTCCCATTCCCACGCCGAGCCGGCGCAGGGCGTGGCCCGTGCGGTTCACGTTCTCGAACACCGTCCGGTACGGGAGCGCGTGCCCGTCCGCGACCAGCGCCGTGCGATCACCGCGCGCCACGGCCACGTGTCGGTCCACGAACCAGGCGGCGGCGTTGCAGCGGCGCGGGGGCTCGGGCATCAGGCGATGTTACGAGCGCGGCCTGGCGCGTCAAGGCGCGGGGATTCGCACCAACGCGCAAGGAGAGGGTGACGCCCGTCACACCAGCCGGCGCTAGCGTGGCGATCGGTGGACTACGAGTCGCTGCTCATCGTGCTCAGCGCCGGCGGCTCGCCGCTCGACGGTGAGGCGCTTGCCACGCTCGACGCGACGGCCGTCAGCTGGTACCGCGTCGAGCGGGAGGGCGCGGCGGCCTGTCTCGCCGCGCGGGTGCGCCACGCCGACCGACCGGAGCAATTCCGGGTGCGGGTGCGCCAATGGGGAGCGGCGCGGGGGTGGGCCGTGACTGTTGCGCCGAGCCGACAGCCTGGCTAGAGTACACGTCATGCATCAGCTGGGGGCTCCCCGCGGAGCGTCGGGGGCGCACGTCGCGCCGGTACCCTTCGCCCCCCCCGAGCGACGTCGCTCGAGGCTCGCGCGCTGGTTCGACAGCTGGATGCGATCGCTCGGTATGGCGTTCGTTCTCTTCCTCGTCATCAAGACCTTCCTCCTCGAAGCGTTTCAGATCCCGTCGGGCAGCATGGAGCGTACGCTGCTCGCGGGTGACTTCCTGTTCGTCAACAAGGCGGTCTACGGGGCCACGATTCCGGGGACCCACGCGCGGCTACCGGGGTTCGAGACGCCGCGCCGCGGCGACATCATCGTATTCGCCTATCCGAGGAACCCCGAGCAGAACTTCGTGAAGCGCGTGATCGGGGCGCCGGGCGACACGGTCGAGATGCGCAGCGGGGAGGTCCGCGTGAACGGCGCACCCCTGGTCGAGCCGTACGCCCAGCGCTTGGACCCCGGCCGCAATCTGTACGATCCCGAGTTCAACTGGCAGCGGGACTACCTGGCGGGGGCGTCCGCGGAGGGGCGGCGGCAGTACCGTCCGACGCGCGACACCTGGGGCCCCCTGATCGTCCCGCGCAACAAGTATTTCGTGCTGGGCGACAATCGGGACAACTCGCTCGATTCGCGCTACTGGGGGTTCGTGGACGCGACCGCCGTGAAAGGGCGGCCGCTGGTCGTGTATTTCAGCTACGATCGGGAGGCGCGCGACGCCGTCCCGTGGTTGAAGGACATTCGCTGGAGCCGACTGGGCGCGTTGATCCGGTGAGCGCGCGGCGTCGTACCTGCGCGGAGGAGTGACCACGCCATGCATCTGAATACGGCGAAACGGGCCTCGTTCGACGAGGGGTCGCTCGACCAGTACCTGCGCGAGATCAGCCAGTACCCGCTTATCACGCGGGAGGAGGAGGTGACGCTCGCCCAGCGCATCAAACAGAGCGACCCCGAGGCGCTCGACAAGCTGGTGCGCTCGAACCTCCGCTTCGTGGTCTCGGTTGCGAAGAAGTACCAGAACCAGGGCGTGTCCCTCTCAGACCTGATCAACGAGGGGAACCTCGGCCTGATCCGCGCCGCCCACAAATTCGACGAGACGAAAGGGATCAAGTTCATCTCGTACGCCGTGTGGTGGATCCGCCAGGCGATCCTCCAGGCCCTGGCCGAGCAGTCCCGCATCGTGCGTGTGCCGCTGAACCGGGCGGGCACGCTGCACCGCATCGGCAAGCGCTCCGCCTCGCTGCTCCAGGAGCTGGGTCGCGAGCCGACCGTCGAGGAGATCGCCGAGGGGATGGACATCTCCCAGGAGGAAGTGGCGAAAACGCTCTCGATCTCCCAGGCGCACCTCTCGCTCGACGCCCCCCTCACCCCGGGCGAGGACAACAAGCTGCTCGATTACCTGCCCGACACCCAGAACCCCGGTCCCGACGACGAGATCTTCGAGCACGCCCTCACCGAATCGATCGAGGAAGTGCTCGCGACGCTCAAGGACCGCGAGGCGAAGATCCTGCGGCTCTACTTCGGCCTCGAAGGCCAGGAGCCGATGACCCTCGAAGAGATCGGCTCGTTGCTGGGCATCACGCGCGAGCGGGTCCGCCAGATCAAGGAAAAGGCGCTGGCTCGGCTGCGTCACGTCTCGAGAGCCCGGGCGCTGGAGAGCTTCCTCTTCTAACTACAAACGGCGTGGGGAAGTGGGGACGTAGGGGAGTGGGTGGCCGACGTCCCCACATCCCCACATCCCCACGCCTCCTGTATATTCCCGCCCCATGGCTGGTCTTGCGTCGTTCGACGTCTCCACGGGCGCCGATTTGCAGGAAGTCGACAACGCCGTGAATCAGGCCACGAAGGAGGTGGCCCAGCGGTACGACTTCAAGGGCTCGAAGTGCACGATCGCGTTCGACCGCGCGACGGCGAGCATCACGCTCGTCGCAGACGACGATTTCAAGATGAAGGCGCTGTTCGACGTGCTGCAGGCGAAGCTCATCAAGCGCGGCGTGCCGGTGAAGAACCTCGAGCTTGGGGCCGTCACGCCGGCGGCCGGCGACACGGTGCGGCGCGAGATCAAGCTCACCCAGGGCATCCCACAGGAGAAGGCCAAGGCGATCGTCAAGGCGCTCAAGGACAAGAAGTTCAAGAAGGCGCAGGCCTCGATCCAGGGCCAGGAGATCCGGGTGCAATCGCCCTCCAAGGACGAGCTCCAGGAGGTAATCGCGTTCCTGCGGGCCCAGGAGTTCGGGCTCGAGCTCAAATTCGGGAACTACCGCGGATGAAGCCGCGCGCCGCGCGGTGCGCGGTCGTCGCGCTCCTGGCCTTCCCGGCCCTCCGACCGCTCGTGACGCAAGCCAAACCCACGATCTCGCTCGTGCCCGGGTGGGGCGTGGACACTTCGCATTCGCCCGAGCGCGAGATCTTCCGATTGTGGCAGGGGTACCTCGCCGATCGGCCGGACTCGAGCCATCCGAGCGCGTATTGGTCCGCCGTCGAGCAGGCCGAGTTCCCGGAATACGACCTGCTGCGCGGATATGTGCACCAGGGCTATCCCGCGTGGACGGTCGTGCAACTCGCGCCGAGCCCCCGAATGGACAGCACGTACCTGATCCGTACCCTTGTCGCCCGCGCGTACGATTCGGCGAGCGTGGTGAAGCCGCTGGCCCTGTTCCGGGTGTACGCAGTGCGGGAACAGGGCCGCTGGGTGCTCGCCAACGCGCTCCCGCGACTCACGAAGGATTGGAAGCGGGCGACCATCGGCCCCGTGACGTTCGTGTATCCCGGGTCGCACCGGTTCGACCGATCGCGAGCAGAGGGCTCCGCCCGCTTCGTGGACTCCATCGCAGCGGCGTTCGACGTGTCCGCGCCACGCGGCATCCGGTACTACGTCGCGGCCAACCTGGACGAGATGTTCTGGATGATGGGCCTTGACTTCTTTCCTAGTGGCTCCGACACGGCGGGTGGGCGCTCGAACGCGATCGACCGGCTGGTCTTCAGCGGCTCGGCGAGCGTGGGCGAGGCGTACCGCCACGAGCTCGCCCACCTCGTCTTCGCGCCGCTGCTGCGTGGCCGAACCTTCTGGCTCGTGTCCGAAGGGCTGGCGACATGGGCGGGCGGGTCGGCAGGGCTGGGCTTTCAGCAGCTGCTCCCCGGGCTCGCGCGTTACCTACAGCTCCACCCCGAGGTCACGCTCGATGGCGTCGCTACTGATCCGCCGGCGCGCGCCGGCACGCTCGACGTCGGGTACGACGGCTTCGCGGTCCTCTGCGAGATGGTCTACGCGAAGGGCGGAGCGTCCGCGGTGAAGGCGCTCGCCGACGCCGGCACGTCCGCCGACGCGGTGCTCGACAGCGCGGCGCGGCTGCTCGGCCTGCCGCGTCGCGAGCTGAGCGCCGCGTGGCGACGCAAGGTCCTCGCTGGCGTTCAGTGAGGACGCCGCCCGTATATTGATACCATGAAGCTGGGCGTCATTTCTCTCGGCTGCGACAAAGCCACCGTCGACTCCGAGCGGCTGGTGGGCGAGCTGGTGGGGCACGGCGCCGTGGTCACGCCCGACCTCCGACACGCCGATGTGATCCTCGTCAACACCTGCGGGTTCATCGAAGCGGCCAAACAGGAATCGATCGACGCGATCCTGTCAGCCGCATCCCTCAAGGCGCAAGGCGACGTGAAGGCGGTCGTCGCGGTCGGATGCCTCGTCCAGCGGTACAAGCAGGAGCTGCAGCAGGAGATCCCGGAGGTCGATCTGTTTCTCGGATTCTCGGACCTCCATCACCTCGTGCCGGAGCTGGGCCGCCGGGGCCTGATCGCGGACCCCGTCGCGAGCCATCCCGGCGTCCGTCTGTTTCTCGGCGAGCAGCCGCACGTCCGCTACCTCAAGATCTCCGAGGGCTGCGACCACACCTGCGCCTTCTGCGCGATCCCGCTGATGCGCGGGAAACACCGTTCGGAGCCGCTGGCGCGCCTGGTGCGCGAAGCGCAGCAGCTCGAGGCCCAGGGAGCGAAGGAGATCAACCTCGTGGCGCAGGACCTCGGCCATTACGGACGCGACCTGGGAGGTGACGGGCCCAAGCTGCCGGACCTGCTCGAGGCGCTGCTCGGGGAGACGTCCGTGCCCTGGTACCGCCTGCTGTACGTCTATTCGGCCGGACTCAGCCAGCGGCTCGTGGACCTGATCGCGCACGAGCCGCGCATCGTGCCCTACATCGACATGCCGATCCAGCACGCGAGTGACCGCATGCTCGAGCGGATGCGGCGCCCGGAGCGCCGGCGCACCATCGGTGAGAAGCTGGCGTGGCTGCGCGAGGCGATCCCGGACGTGGCGATCCGCACGACCTGTCTCGTGGGGTTCCCGGGGGAGACGGAGCACGACTTCCGGGAGCTGATCGCCTTTCTCGAGGAGGCGCAGTTCGACCGGCTGGGCGGGTTCGCCTATTCGCCGCAGGAGGGGACACGGGCGGTGCAGTATCCCGACGACGTGCCCGACGCCGTGAAACGAGAGCGCCTCGAGGAGCTGCTCGAGGTACAGCGGGCGATCTCGGCCGAGCGGCTGGCGCGTTTCGTGGGGCGCGAGGTCGAGGTCCTGATCGACCGGGTAGCCGATCCACTGGACGGCGCCGCGGAGGGCGGGGGGGGCGGGGGGGGCGCGACGCACGTGGGCCGCGTGCAGTGGCAGGCGGACGACGTGGACGGCGTCACCTACCTGTCGCACGGCGGCTGGGCCGTGGCCGGAGGCTTCGTGCGGGCGCGGGTCGCCGAGAGCGAGGATTACGATCTCCGGGCGGTCGCGCTGGCGTGAGCCGGTCGGCTGAGCTGTTCGACCGGGCCAAGCAGCTGATGCCCGGCGGCGTCAGCTCCCCGGTTCGGGCGTTCCGGGCGGTAGGCGGGACGCCCTTTTTCGTGACCCGGGCCGCCGGCTGCCGCCTCACGGACGCGGACGGGAAGAGCTACGTGGACTACGTGTGCTCTTGGGGTCCGCTCATCCTCGGGCACGCGCACCCCGCGGTGCTGGAGGCCGTGCGGGGCGCCGCGGAGCGGGGGTGGAGCTACGGGGCGCCCTGCGAAGGCGAGGTGCGGCTCGCCGAGGTGGTGTGCCGGCGGATGCCCTCGATCGAGATGGTGCGATTCGTGAGCTCGGGCACCGAAGCGACGATGGCGGCGGTACGCGTGGCCCGGGCGGCGACGCGGCGAGATCTCGTGCTCAAGTTCGAGGGCTGTTATCACGGCCACGCGGACGGCTTCCTCGTGCGGGCGGGGAGCGGCGTCGCCACGCTCGGCCTGCCCGACAGCCCGGGCGTGCCGCGGGCGCTGGCCGAGCTCACGGTGACCGTGCCCTTCAACGACGCGGCGGCGGTGGAAGACGTGTTCCGGCGGCGCGGGGCGGAGATCGCCGCCGTCATCGTGGAGCCCTACGTCGGCAACGCCGGGTTCATCGCCCCCGAGCCCGGTTTTCACGCGACGCTGCGCTCCCTGTGCGACGCGGCCGGGGCGCTCCTGATCTTCGATGAGGTGATGACGGGGTTCCGCGTGGCGCCGGGCGGCGCGCAGGCGCGGTTGGGCGTGCGGCCCGATCTCACGACGCTCGGCAAGATCATCGGGGGCGGGATGCCGGTCGGCGCCTACGGGGGACGCGCGGAGCTGATGCGGCTGGTCGCGCCCGAGGGACCGGTGTACCAGGCGGGGACGCTCGCCGGCAATCCGGTGGCGATGGCCGCCGGCCTCGCGACCCTGCTCGAGACCGAGCGGCCCGGCTTTTACGAGACGCTGGAGCGCCGAACTGCCCGGCTGGTGGCGGGTATAGGGGACGCGGCGCGGAGCCACGGCGTGGCCCTGAGCGCGGGCCACGCCGGCTCCATGTGGGGCGCCTACTTCACGGGCGGGCCGGTCCGCAACTTCGCCGAGGCGAAGCGCGCGGACGCGGGGCTGTTCGCCCGCTGGCACCGCGCGGCGCTCGAGCGCGGCGTGTACCTCGCTCCCTCGGCCTTCGAGGCCGGATTCGTCTCCAGCGCGCACACGGATGCGGACATCGACTTCACCATCGCGCAGCTCGATGCGGCGCTCGCGGCAACGCGTCCTCGCTAGCCCCGTTCCAAGTTGTTCCGTCGAGCGCAGCGAGACGACGGCTTCAGCATTAGGGGTTGCCCAAAGCATGCGGTCTCTTCGTACTCTGAGTTGGAACGGGGCTAGCGTCCTCCTGCTCGCGGCGGCCTGCGCGCGGCCCCAGCCGCTCGCCCCCGGCGCCGAACCCGAACTGCGCGTGGGATTCGTGGCC
>Ga0209157_1002330_pt1 | contig 15190 bp, 14 predicted proteins | sample GraSoiAngelo_135_FD_185892 | JGI IMG/M metagenome (GOLD analysis project Ga0209157, IMG submission 185892) | Grasslands soil microbial communities from the Angelo Coastal Reserve, California, USA - 14_0929_05_40cm (SPAdes) (version 2) | ecosystem: Environmental > Terrestrial > Soil > Grasslands ... | reverse complement strand
AAACGGATCCGGCCTTCAGTGGTTTCTGCTTCGAAATCTGGTGCTGTGTCTCCGATTTTCATTGGTAATTCCTCATCTTCTGTTTGTGTTGAGCGAATTCATTCCAGATCACGAAGCGAAAGTCAACCCGGTTGCGAGATTAACTCGCAAAACTTGTTCAGATCAATGTTGCCACCCGAAACGATGGCGACAATCGGGCCTCTGCCGGCTCCTCGATTTAGCGCAGCAGCGAGCGGCAGCGCGCCGGCGCCCTCCGAGATGATGCGCGTTTTTTCTGCCATGAGCCGCATGGCTTTTTTCGTTTCCGCGAGGGTGACAACGAAACAACCGTCGACTACTGGTTTCATCCGTTCCCACATCCGGGGAAACATGCTTTGGCCGCCAGCGCCGTCCACGAATGAAGCTTTCCAGTTTGTGAACGCTTGCGGCGAACCTTTCTCGAACGAAAGCGCGGCGGGCGCGGCTGTCTCCGGTTCAACTCCGAAGATTTTTACCTGCGGTTTCAGCGCCTTGATTGCGCTGCCCACGCCCGTGATCAGTCCGCCGCCGCCGATGCTGGCAATCACAGCGGCAGTGTCAGGCGCGTCTTCGAGAATTTCCAACCCCATTGTGCCATGACCGGCGATGAAATCGTCATCATCGAAAGGGTGAATGAATGTTCCGTCCGCTCCTGGAAACGATCTTTCATCTAGCGCTTTCCAGGCGATCTCGTACGGCACTGGAATAAGTTTTGCGCCGAGCGCTTTCATCCGCTCCAGCTTTGATTGCGGCGCCGTTTCGACAACTACAACTGTGCACGGCACAGCTGCAGCCCTTGCAGCATAGGCAACCCCCTGACCGGCATTTCCCGCGCTAATCGTCCAAACTCCGCGCTCTCGCTCCCCCTCAGAGAGCAGAGCGACGGCATTGGCGGCGCCACGCAACTTGTATGCGTTGATCGGCTGAAGATTCTCCAGCTTGAGTCGAATGTCGGGATATTCGGGTCCTAGTTGGAAACGAATCAGTGGCGTGCGAACAATGGTGTTTGCGATTCGCCTACGCGCAGCGCGTATTTCAGCCAGTTCAATCGATCTGACAGGTTCGAGTGTCGTGGACATTTCGTCTTTGTCTTAACGCGTGAATCTATTCCCGCCAGCTCTATTTCCCAGTGATGAAAATTGAACGCTGCAGCATCAACCCGGTCTGAGCATTCACCATGATTAAAATTACTACTACCACTTTAGTTGCAGTTGCGATGCTGATGGCGTCGAGCGCATTTGGGGGAGACAAGGCATGTTGCGCGAATGGCGCATCGAATGCGAGCTCGGCCCGCGTTAACTTCGCCACGCTGAATCTCACGGCTGATCAGAAGGCTAAGATCGAAACGTGGCAGTCCGAATGCATGAAGGCAGGTTGCACAAAGGAAAGCAGACAAACATTCTTAAGTCGTGCAAAAGGCATTCTTTCCGCGGAGCAGTTCGGTCAGTTAAAAGCGCAATGTAAGAAAACAGCGAACGCGAAGAAAAGCGAAGCCTGATTTGGATCTGACAACTCTGAAAAGAAATCGCGCCGTGGAAGAATCCCGGCGCGATTTTTATGTCCTGTTCCTGTTCGTGACCGCGGCAGGCTAGAACGTTTTGTCGGAATCAAGCAGGATCGTAACAGGCCCTTCATTGACCAACTCCACGGACATCATCGCCTGGAAGACTCCTGTTGCGACGGTAACACCCAAGCCATGTAGCGCTTCGCTAAACTCTTCATAGAGTTTCTTCGCCTCTTCCGATGGCGCTGCGGCAATAAAGCTCGGCCTACGTTGACCGCGCGCGTCTCCGTAAAGCGTAAACTGAGAGACGACCAGAGCGCTGCCTTTTACATCCAATAGCGACCGATTCATTTTTCCCTGATCGTCCGCAAAGATCCTCAGGTTTGCGATCTTCTCACCCATGCCGAGCGCGACAGAGGACGTATCACTGCGACCGACGCCAAGCAGCACCACCAGACCTCGCCCAATTTCTCCCGCGACATCGCCCTGCACGATTACACGCGCGCGGCTCACACGCTGGATAACAGCTCGCATTATCGCTACAGAATTTTCTCCAGAAGATCAGCAAGACGCCAGCCAGCTTTGTGCAGCTCGTGACGCACGATCTTGGTTGCCCATTCGCGATAAAACGAGTGATCCGTGACTGATTTCTCGATTGCCTCACCTGCCGCAACGATACGGTCGCTGTCCAGTAACGGCTTCACATTCCGAAATTCTAAACGCGCATGCGCCTCGCGTGCTATCGGCAAGATTTCGTCGGCCCACATTTCAGCATAATTATCGATGGCGACGTTTGACGGCATTCGCCAATTTTTCGGTTCGTGGGTCGCCATTTCGTGGACAACCTCTCTTTTTAGTGGTTCGATCTGTCCCTGCAACTCGCTCTTCGGCAGCCTGCCGATCACCTGAGGGAACAGCGCGTTCACTGCGTCGTAGTCCCAAAAACCGTGGAATTTTTTCTTGTGAATACCGCGACGACGCGGCGGCTCGTCATTTAGTTCCAAAGTGAATGTATTTCCACCTTCGTCTCCGAGGGCTGATCTATTTTTCTCCGGATCGGTGACCTGCCCCTGCTCATCGAAATATTCCGCGCCTACGTGCAGTGGCTGGTGGATGTCGGCGAGCAAATGAGCCAATAGAAGAAGCGCCACTGCTTTGGTGATCTTGCGCTCGTTTTGTTCGGGCACTCGCCCCTGAAGAACGTGGACGGAGTAAGGGATCATATGGACAATGTCCCATTTGCTGCGACCGGCCGCCCCTTCGTGGTAAGCTTGTGGCGGCACTACCGGGACGTCAGTGTAATGAAACCAATGATGCGAAGGCGCGGCCGAATTCATCTCGTGCGTCGGCTGATTCGCGCGCCAGAAATCACGCAGTTGCCTGTCAATTTTCCAATGTGCCGAGAAATGGAACGACTTCGGATCGTCCACTCCCTTTTTGTCCCAGCCTTTGATCTCGTCCACAATTACCGCAGCTTTTTCCAGCGTTAGTCCGTCGAGCAACGCGCGAATTTTCGCAGCCGTAGGTGTATTGGCCAGGCGTTCATCTGCGATCGCGCCGACGATCTCATGACCCAGTGGACCGTAAGCAAGAGTCGAAGCCCGGAGCGCGAGGACAGCAAACGCAATTAACACTCCTCGACGCCTAAAATTCATTGATGGGGCAGGCCGATTAGAACCTCAGCGACGTATCCAGCAGATGGTATTGCCAGGCGAACAACCCAAACGCGCTTCCGCCGATCGCTAGGAGAATGGCATGAACGCGAAACCAGAGCCCGTGCCCCGGAAGCCTGACAAAGCGAGCAGCGGCTACGATCAAAACAACGACGCCTACCATCAAAAGCCACCCGAAGAAATGGAATGCCTGTAACCACGGATTGATGGCGTCGCCGAGGATCACGATGTGTTTCAACCCCTGGCTAAAGGCAATCACGGGCGTCAGAATAAAGATCAATTCGCCAAGGCAAATGATTCGCGAAAGAAAATATAGAACACGATCTCTTTTCGCGCTGAACAATGGGCGTTCATACTTCCTACGGATCAAAACTGCGACGGGCCAGAGTACAACGGTCAAAAGCGCGAGCACCAAACTTCCACCAATCACCAAACCGACAAAGATCTTACTCGCGTACCACGGAACGCGCTGGCCCTCGTAAATCGCAGGGAAGGGGAGCATTTCGCGCACAGTGCCGGACGCGTCGCGACGAAACGCGATTCTTTCCAATCCGTCGACCTCGCTATAAACGAGCGGCGTTATCTCTTTCCATTTTTTTAATTCGCCACGCTGATTCTTGTCTCCTTCGACAGTAAGAACGCCGTCCTTATCGCTGCTAACGCGAACCTGACCCAGCAATGCCAGAATTTTTAGTAATGTTGTTTCTCCACGACGCGTCCCGTCATAAACACCGCTCACGGCGTGTCCATCCGATTTCGCGGTGTTTGGATCGACTTCCACCTTCGGTTCGCCTGGAATCGGGAAATAGCGATTCACAAAAGTGCGCCAGACTTCGCCCCGGCCGCCGTCAACATTCTTACCGAGGCTGTTGTAGGAAACAAAATAACCAACGTGCGCATCGGGTACGAGGACCATGTCGCTGTGGAAATAAACTGTGTCGCCGCCGTGAGCGATAACGCGCACCGGGTTCATGCAATATTCCATGAAAGTGAGGCCCAAGCCGCTGATCATCGGATGGAGTTCAAACTGGCGCGTTTCCATTTGCCGCACGGTTTCAGGTTTCAAAATAGCGACTCCATCGACGCTGCCATCCTGAAGAAAGGCGAGCATGAAACGTGTCATATCCGCGGCGGTAGTTGAGAGTGAGCCGGCGGGCGCGGCTTGGACGAATTCGAAATCGCGCGGCTTCTTCGCGGCGTTGAGATAACCTTTTGACATTTGGGCCGCGAGCTCCGGTGGCAACGGTTGGTCGAAGGTCGAGTTGGTCATCCTTAGCGGCTTTAAAATGTGATTGTCGATATACCGTTCGAATTTTTCACCGCTCACACGCTCAACGATGTATCCAGCCAGCGTGAATCCATAATTGGAATAGGAAGGGACTTTGCCCGGAGGAAAAATACGGGCTGGCATTTGGTTCACGAGGTAGGCACGCAGCAGTTTCAGGTCACTCTCGTGGGCCACGAACAAATTCTTCAATGTGTCCTCGAATCCGGCCGTGTGGGTGAGCAATTGCCGCAGCGTGACAGGCTCCGGATATGTTTTCGGAATTGCAAAATCGAGGTAACCGCTAACGTCGCGGTCGAGATCGAGTTTGCCTTGTTCGACCAACTGCATCACGGCTGTGGCAGTGAACAATTTCGAGATCGAGCCCGGCCGAAACAAAGTCTGATCGGGGAGCACCGGCTGCTTCGCTTCGAAATCAGCGTAGCCGTAACCCTTTTGAAATAACACCTGCCCGTCCTTCACGACTGAGACGACAGCGCCGGCAATGTTTCGGTTTCGCAATTGCGACGGAATCAGCGCATCGAGAAAAGTGTCGAAATCGGCTTTCGTCAATTCAGGCCCCGGACTTGTCTCGGGCGCGACTGCAGGAACTTGCGCTGGCGGCGGTGAAGGCCCCAATATTAGCGGCGATGGCGCTGGTCCCTGAGCCTGTACCACACTTATCAGCGTCCAGCCCAGCATTGCAGCCAAATGGCAGCCAAGAATGGCTCTTTGCATTGAAAGCCAGTGTGCCAGTTGTGCTGCGCCTGACAAGATCGTGATTTACACGTCCCTCTTCCCCATAAGGCGTGATTGAATTATTTCGATCCGCTTTTGCAATTTTTCGAAGTGCGATCCGGTCCAATAAATCTGGCCGCAGCCTGTGCAACGCCGGAATTGCTCGTAATAGATCTTGGTAAGCGGCTCAAGCTTCTCAATCACCTCGGTCTTGGCAACCTCTCGCAGTCTCTCATTGCAGCGAAGGCATCGCGTAAACGGAGCAATCGATTCAAAAAGTTCAAAGCGGCGGATCACTTCAATTGTTTGCTCATCGGCATTTTGGGAACGCGGATAATATCCGTGCCGGACAATCGCATGCATGAGCAGGCGCCGGTCACGCGTCAAAAGCGCCCGGTTTTCGCGCTCCATGACGTTTAGCAACTGGTGGTCATCAGCCTGTCGGTCGTAGGCAACATCAAACCCGAGCAGGCGAAGGTTGCGTGTGAGCTTACCCAGGTGGCCATCTGCGATAAATCTAAGATCACCACTGTATTGCAATCGTTTTTTCTTTATTTGCGGTGGACCCGCTCCGACGGGAAAAACCTCAATTTCCACATCGCCCGCGACCGTATAAGCGAAATCGATCGGCTGTCGATTCAGCAGAATCAAATCGACTTCTGGATGCGGCACGCCGCAGGATTCGATCACATCTTTTACGGATGTCTTTTCCGTTAGAGTCCGCTCAATAACTCCGCGGCCTACTCTGGAGCCGAGGAAAAAATTAAGGTCAGCGTGAAAGTTAAGCCGGACTGTGAACGGCTTCACGTTACTTCACGATTCGCGCATTGGCGTAAGCATACTCAAAGGTGGTTGCACGCGGTCGACCTTGTAATTTGCCGGGACCAAGAGGTTCATCTTCGCCGAAGTAGCAGTCAATTTGCCACCGGCGTAGGCCGCCACCGGTATCCATGATCCTCCAGCGATTGCTGCGAAACACCTTTTGGACTTCGGGAGAGAATGTCTCGACGATGGCTCCGTGACGTAGGCTTCCCTGGCTTGACTTTATGGCAGCGGAATAACGCGCCACCAGAACCCCGCCACCGCCTGTGGGGTGAGAAGCGAACGCATACGAACCACCGCCGCTATAGCTAATGTAGTGCTTTCCGTTCACCGGCGTACTGATTTGGCCGAAGCCCTCCTTTTTTACGGAACGAAGAAAATCACGCGGATACATTCGTCCATGTAACCCGGGCTTTGTGGTCGGCGTTGCATCAAAGCCACGCTCGAAAGTGAAACCGGATTCTTTTGGTGTGTAATAGAGTGTGCATACCACGAAGTATTCGCCGTTATGTCCTTGTGGACGCCGGGCTAATTTTTCGTTCTCGTAGGCAAGCCGCTGCACTACCTCAGGCCATGGAATGTCTGCGCGAAGCTGCGAACAGCTCGCTGTTAAGATAGCGAAGCTCGCGATCAGTCGCCGAAAACCGGTTCGACTGGTCCGCCGATTAGAATTTCGATGGGGAGTCGTTTCCATTCGTATTCATAAGGAGGTTGTTTCCATTGAAATTGCTCCGGGTAAGTCTTGCGGATGTGCCTGATAATTTCCACTCCGCTGAGAAAAGGCCGGAATTCATTCCGATCAAGCACGTGAATCTGCGCGCCGCCGCAAAGCTGGTCCGCGAATTTCTGAAACGTCGGTTGAAAATAATTTTCACGAAAGAAAACGCCTGGCAGCTTTAACGCATTCAATTCGCCGCAAAGCTTCTCCGCATCAATGAACGGCGCGCCAAAGATTTCGAACGGCCGCGTCGTGCCGCGTCCCTCAGAAATATTTGTCCCTTCAAGCAGACACATGCCTGGATAAACCGTGGCCGTGTCGAGTGTCGGCATGTTCGGTGATGGCATGACCCATGGCAGACCTGTCTGATCTAGCCACATTTCGCGGTTCCAATTCTTCATCGGCAAAACCGATAACCCACATTTTGGAAACGCTTCGTCTCGAAATTGCTGCGCCAGCTCGCCGATAGTGCGCCCGTGCCGAACAGGAATGGGATGCATCCCGACAAACGATTTGTAATCGGCATTTAGCACAGGCCCTTCTGTCATCACGCCGTTGATCGGGTTCGGTCGATCGAGCACAACGACTGCGACGCCGCGTTGTTCACAAGCGCGCATGCAAAGGTACATGGTCCAGACGAAAGTGTAGTAGCGTGCACCGACGTCTTGGAGATCAATAAGCAAAACGTCGATATCCTTCAGCATCTCCGGACTCAGCTCGCGATGTTCACCGTACAGACTGTGAACAGGAATGCGGAGACGCGGATGCTCGTAGCTTTTCCACTCCACCATGTTGTCCTGCGTTTGGCCGAGGAATCCGTGTTGTGGACCAAAAAAGGCAGCGAGACGAAAGACATCATTGTTGTGTCTCTCCAGAATTCGCGACGTGTGTTCAAGTGCTGATGAAACCGATGCCGGATGAAGCAATGCGCCGACGCTCGCGCCGCGAAGTTTCTCCGGCCAAAGTTCGTCCAGATGATCGAGTGGAAGTTCGACACGCACTTGGCTCTTTTACTACAACAAAGAAAAACTCGCGATCTAGTTGTAGCGGCGGCTGTGTCAGCCGCTGTGTCGTCCAGGCGTTTGACACAAACGCCTCTACACATGCTTCGATCGGCGCATACCGAAAACAATCAAAATGGCAACCGCTGTTATCGCTGCGCAGATCTTCGCGAACAGCTCGCCATGTCGTGTGTAAAATGTTAAATCGTGTTCGGTTGGAACGTTGATCTCGTCAGTCAGCACGCCTTCAGTGAATGTGCTGCCTGTGTCATCCAGTAACACTTGAGTGACACGGCCGAATTGGTTTACGAAACAGGTGACTCCGGTGTTGGCGGCCCGAACCATCGGGCGACGTGTTTCTACGCACCGAAAAATTGCGTTCGCCAAATGTTGGTGTGATCCGGCGGAATGCAAAAACCAGCCGTCATTCGTTATGTCTACGAGCAAATTCGCGCCCAGGCTTGTTTCCGAGGGGAGCACGAATTTTCTCACAAGTTCGCCTATGGTATCTTCAAAACAGATTAACGGCGCCACCTGGACGTCGCTGTTCGTCAGACTGAACACTGTAAATTCGTTTCCAGCTTTAAAATCACCAGGTACCTGATCGCCTACAATTCGTGCGAGCAGCGGCACCGAATGCCGACCGGGGACATATTCGCCGAACGGCACCAGGTGAACTTTCCGATAGACCTGCACTCTTTCGCCGCCGTCGGAAATGAGCAGCGCGGCATTGTAAACATCGTGGTTTTGTTCATCGATCGTTCCTAGGAGAAGGTCGGTCTCCGCCGACGTGGCCAGGTCCATCACAAATTTGTTGCTTTCCTGCTCTGCAAGGACCGGTCCTGGCATCGAACTTTCTGGCCAGATCAATAAGTCAGGCGGAGGATTTGAACGCAGCGCAATTTCGCTCAGGCGCCGAAATTGATCGAAAATCTTTGTCGTAAACTGCGGGTCGAACTTTTGATGTTGAGGGACATTCGATTGCACAGCAGCAACGCGAAGGGGTTTTGTGGGCGGCGAGATCTGACCTGCACGAAGCCCAAAGGTCAGAACTCCCACAATGGCCGCCATCGTGAGCGTCAGGTCAAAATGTGGTCGCGTCCTATGCGTGCTCGCCTCAAGAATCAAGCGGCGCACAGTTGTAACTAAGATCACGTTGGCAAACGCAACCATAAACGATAAGCCAGCAACACCAGTGGCCTCTGCGATTTGAATCAGTGGCCAGTTGCCATGTAGCGCCACCCCCAGGCCATTCCAGCCCCAGCCCGAGAAAACCCAACCGCGCAACCATTCCTGCGTCGCCCATGCCGCAGCGAGAAGAAACGCAAGCACCAAGTTGTTTGCCGATTTTGTCCATGGCGATCGCGGCGGAGCTGCTGCACTGCGAGCCTGGGCCAGCATCTGATCCCATTTTGTCGCGCTCGATTCCTTCTTTTTTTCTCTCGGCCGGAGCAATCCGCAAAAGCACGCCCACAATGCGACATAAATCGCCATATAGAATTGGAGAACAAACCAGCCGAGGACCGTGACAGTTGTGAGCCACGAGAGAGCGGTCCAGAAAAATGCTAGTCCCGCGACGTACCCCAGCCCAAGATTCCGAAGCCAGCGATGTCGCGATTCCTCTCCGGAAAACCAAATGGCGGCGATTAGCGGCATAAGCGCGATCCAGCAGAGCCAGGTCAGGTTAAACGGCGGAAAACAGCCGGTATATAGAAGCCCGCTAAAGATCGCAGCCAGCCACGGCCAAAACCGCAGTATTTTGTCGAGTGGTTTCATAAACCGATAAACCTCAAGCTTTCCTTCAGACGGAGCGATGATTCACTCTTCCTCGCATGCGTTCAGCCTGTTTGTCGCCTCTCCCTTTCACCAGGGAGAGGGTAGGGTGAGGGTTCATCCATTGCGAGCAGAGCGGTGTCAATCCTCTCCCCTCCGGTGGGGGAGAGGCGGATCGGTTTCACCACGCAAATAGTTTTGCCCTAGCTATGAGTCTTTCGCGCCTCATTTTCTCGCAGGCGTGACTCGGCATCCTTTTGCAGCCAATCCCAGAGACGATCGAGTTTTTCTCCGACTTGCACCTTGATCCGACTGAGTTCGATAGAATCGAATCTTGCATTCTCGCGCCGGCGCTGCGCGAAGAGGTAGTACTTGATCTTCGGCTCTGTTCCCGACGGGCGTATCGCGATGCGCGTTCCATCTTCCAACGCAAATATCGACATCTTCTCTTTGGGAATCAGATCGCCTTCGATGTCTTCGATCATGTTCGTTTCGAAATTCTTGATTTCGACCACTCTCGATCCGAGCACCTGGGAAAATGGCTTGGTGCTGTACGAGTCAGCCAGGCGGGCAATTTCTTTTGCGCCTTCTGCTCCTTCGAAGACGAGCGAACCGTTTTTCTCCGCAAAATAGCCAAACGTCGCAAAGATTTGGTCGAGCAATTCATCGACTGTCTGCCCGCGCGATTTTGCATAGGCGGCTACTTCGCAAAACATTATTACTGCGCCGTTGCCATCCTTATCGCGAACGAAATCGGCGCCACTGTACCCATAACTCTCTTCACCACCGAAAACGTAAAATGAAGAGTGTGCGAGACGAAGCCGCCGTGTTTCTTGTTCGGCGAGATCGACATAATTCTGTCGCAGTTGCTCCGGGATTGCCCGCTCGTACTTGCCAAGCTTCGCGCCGATATACTTGAAGCCGGTCAGCGTTTCGACACAGCGCAAACCATAATGCTCAGCGATCGCCTTTTGCAGATCAGTCGTAACAAAAGTTTTGACAATCACGGCGCGTGCCGCGTTTTGCTCGTTAAGAATGCCTTTATCGAACAGCGTTTTAATTCGATACCAGGCAAGGAGCGAACCGATTTGATTTCCGGTCAGCAATTTCATTTTGCCATCCTTTCCACGAACGGCAGCTCCCATGCGATCGCAGTCCGGATCGGTCGCGACGACCAGATCGGCGTCTTCCTTTTGAGCAAGATTAATTGCCATGGTCAATGCCTCTGCATATTCCGGGTTCGGCGATTTCACTGTCGGGAATCGACCATCAAAGCCGTCTTGCTCCGGCAGTACTTGAAAATTGAAACCGAGCCGGGTCAGCATCGGCTTGATAATTACGCCGCCGGTCCCGTGGAGTGGGGTGTAAATGATCCGCAGCAATTTTGCTTCGCGAATCATCAGCGGATCAGCCGCCGCATGTAAGCTTGATCGATGTCCTTCCCGATCATCGTCACTTTGCCCTGTCGATCTTTTGGAAGCGGTGTGAACGATTCGGTCGTGATCGCATTCACTTTGGCAATGATCCCGCTGGCGTGAGGCTCGATGACTTGCGCTCCGTCGCTGAAGTAAGCTTTATAGCCGTTATCGTACGGTGGATTATGGCTCGCCGTAATCACGATTCCGGCGTTTGCTTTAAGATAACGGACAGCAAACGAAAGCTCTGGCACGGAGCGGGGGCCGTCGAATACGCACGCGTCGCAACCGTTTTCAGCTGCGACTTTGGCCGCAACTTCGGCGAACTCTTTCGAGAAAAAGCGCGGATCATACGCGATCACGATCTTCGGCTTCGCCGAAATTTTCTGCCGTTCGTTCCAATCATGCAGATAAGCAACAAGTCCGCGTGTTGCGCGGTTGACGTTAAAAAAATTCATCGCGTTCGTGCCGACGCATGGGAATTCAGGTCGCTCGTCCTCGCGCGCATTTCCGCGCTCCGCAGTCGTAACGATTTTCCCGATCGTGCGGCCACGCAGACCGCCTGTTCCGAACGCAAGCGTTTGGTAGAAACGATCGTTTAACTCTGACCATTCACAGCTATCAGCCAGTTGGTTAACGGAGTTGAAATACAGATCCGTCGTTGCTCCGGCCAAAAGGCTGCGGATGTTTTTTGCCGTCGATTTCAGCAATTGCCCGCGAGCAACAGCGCGCTCGATTCTCGAGTTTAAGTCTTCAGCGTCACCTCGCATTGCTGCCAACTGTTCCGTGATTAGGATTGTAGGGCAAGCGCTCCGCTTGCTTGGGGAGAGGTGGGCAAACCGAAGTGGTCGCCCTACAATTATGCCTCGTGGAGTCCGATCTGGTACGGCCAATCTTCGCAACGTTTAACTAAGCCGGCCCGGACGGGATTTTCTCTCACATAAAGCCATTTCTCGTGCAGCGATTCATCCGAGCGCAGGAGGCGATCGAAGCAGCCTGGTTGAAAGGTCCATGACACGTTCAGTTCGTCCCGCATCCACCGTTTCAATGCAGCGGAGAAGTTTCCGAGCTTTGCGTTGCGGTCCTGAGTCGGTGCCACAAATGCGTGCAAGTGATCGGGCATCAGTATAGCGGCAAGAACCCTCCAGTGTCGGAGCTTAGCCACAGCTGCTTTAAAGGCGTTAAAAGCGGGATCGTTTGCCAGGACAGATCGCCTATCCTCAACGCACATTGTGACGAAATAAATGACTCGTTGTCCCCACGGCAGCCATACAGGTATTCGTGGTGGGTGTCCCACGCACAGAGTCTGGCAGGCGAAGCGCCTGCCCTACAATCTTTTTGTTGCAAGCGAGAAACCCCGCCGTTGTAGGGCAAGCGCTCCATACAGTTCAGCGGAATCAGACTTGCGTCGCCTGTTTCATGTCATTATTACACTGCAAAGGAGTTCAATCATGAAGCGCGGTATTCCGCATCTGGCCATCACCATGGCCCTGCTGTCATTTGCATTCGGACAGTCACCAACCCAGCAAGAGTCACAAGATAACAAGAGCGAGCAAGAGGTCAGGCAGACGATCGAGAAATATCGAACGGCCTTGCTGCAGCGCGATATTCCTGCGCTGGAGAAAATCTGGGCTGACGATTACGTCTTTGTGAACGCATCGGGAGAGGTACGGACCAAGGCGCAACGCATCGCAAATCTTAAATCTGGCGCGACCGCGTTCGAGTCGATCAACGAGAAGGAAAATATTACCGTGCGGGTGTATCAGAACAGCGCGGTGGCGACGAGCCGCGTGACGATCAAAGGGAAATACAGTGGTCAACCGACCGGCGGCCAATACCGGAGCATGCACGTTTGGGTAAAAGGTCCGGCAGGATGGCAACTAGTGTCTAATCAGTTGACGGCCTTGCCGCGGAAATAGCCTTCCGATACACATGCATTGCCGCAGCGAATTGTCTTGTTTAGTGGCGGCTGTCTCAGCTGCAGATTCTGTCTATCGGTTTTAGAGTGGCGAAGTCGAGCTTGACGCCGCGACTTTTGCAGGTCTTACGGGGCTGCTTCGTCAGCCCGTAGATATTCACCGGTTGTTTTGGACGTTGCACGCGCTTTTCAAATCACACCCACCAAGATAGAATGCCGCGCACAGAGTGAATCCAACGAAGTTTTTGACCGAGCTGAAGCGGCGCAACGTTTACAAGGTTGCGATCGCGTACGGCGTCGTCGCGTGGCTGCTGATGCAGGTCGCAAGTCAGATTTTTCCGTTCTTCGAAATTCCGAGTTGGGCGGTGCGGCTTGTTGTTCTTCTCCTTATCCTGGGTTTCCCGATTGCGCTCGTTCTCGCTTGGGCTTTCGATCTGACGCCCGAAGGTTTGAAGCGAACGGAATGGGCTGATCGCCGGCCGGCGAGATCGTCTCGAAATAAAGCATGGAGGCAAACCGAGTCAGTTAAGGTTCCCGCGAAATCAATCGCAGTCATGCCATTTGAGAACCGGAGCGAAGACAAAGCCAACGCCTACTTTGCCGACGGTATCCAGGATGAAATTCTGACGCTCTTATCTAAGATCGCGGACTTGAAAGTAATTTCGCGCACGTCCACGCAGCAATATCGGAGCAGACCTCGCAATCTCACCGAGATCGCGAAGCAGCTTGGCGTAGCGACGATTCTTGAGGGTAGCGTGCAAAAAGTGGCCGATCAGGTGCGGGTCAATGTTCAGTTGGTTAACGCGCAAACCGATTGCCACCTCTGGGCCGAGACCTATGATCGGAAGTTGACAGACATCTTTAGCGTCGAGAGCGAGATCGCCAAAGGAATCGCGGAGTCGTTGCAAGCGAAGCTAACCGGTCGCGAGGAGCAAGTGTTAGCAGTTAAGCCAACAAATAATTTGGAAGCTTACGATGCGTATCTGCGCGGCTTGGCTTTTGACACACGTAGAATCCACTCGATCGATCTCCTACGAAAAGCCATCAGTTTTTTTGAGCGAGCGGTGCAGCTTGACCCCAATTTTGCACTCGCTTGGGCGCGACTTTCTCGTGGGCATGCGGCTGTTTACTTTGTTGGCACTGACACCACTGCCGCTCGGCGCGATGCAGCGAAAAAGGCGTTAGAGACTGCGCAGAATCTCCAGCCGAACTCGCCCGAAACCCAGCTGGCCTTGGGTTATTATCAGTATTATGTGCCGCGTGATTACGGACTTGCCAAAAGCACGTTCGGACTCGTCAGCAAAATGTTGCCAGGCAGCAGTGAGGTCCCTGCTGCCCTTGCCTTTGTTGCGCGACGCGAGGGACACTGGGATGAAAGCGTTGCCTACGTCGAGCAAGCTCTCGCCCTCGATCCGCGGAACGTGGAGTTTCTGAATCAAACGGCAATCACTTACACCATGCTTCGACAATTCCCGACAGCACTAAAGCTCCACGATCGAGCGCTGGATATTACCCCAAGCGATTCTGATCTGATGGCAGTAAAGGCCAGCATCTACCAGGCCCAAGGTAACCTGCGAGAAGCTGCTGAGCTTTTGTCACAGATAACCGCGCAGACTCCATCTACGATTGCCCTCGTGATCAAAATGACTCAATTGAGACTTGAACGGAATTACGCTGAGGCCATTCAATTCCTGCAAGCGCGCCTGGCTCAATTCCACTCTGCTTCTGACACCGACAAGGCCATTACTCAGGTCATCTTGGCGGTCACGCAGCGCCTTGCCGGGGATACCGCTGGCGCAAGAGTTGCGGCTGAACAGGCGTGCAACACGCTGGAACAGCTCTGCAAAAATCAACCAGACAGCGCCGCCTTTGCCGCAATGCTGTCCCTGGCTAATTCCGCCCTTGGCGAGAAGAACTCAGCCCTAAAGCAAGCGGAACGTGCAATTAAGCTCTTGCCAAGCGCCAAAGATCGAGTGCAAGGACCTGCCTGCGAAGAGATCCTCGCTCTAATTCAGACCATGTTCGGCGAGAATAGCCAGGCGATCTCAACTCTCACGCGGCTGTTACAAACGCCATATAGTAGCTGGTTTTACGGCCAAACGCCCGTTACACCAGCGCTCTTAAGGCTCGATCCGTACTGGGATCCGTTGCGCGGCGATGCCGCTTTCCAAAAACTCTGCGAGGAGAAGAAACCGTGAACCCCCGCAATTTCTTTGCCGAGCTCAAGCGACGCAAGTCGCTCGAAGAACTCCTCAAGCAATCGCACCTGTTGAGCGTGCATTGCCCGCTGACTGATGAAACGCGGCGCATGTTGGATGATTCCGCGATCGCGCTGCTGCCTCGCGG
>Ga0209157_1002328_pt1 | contig 15195 bp, 13 predicted proteins | sample GraSoiAngelo_135_FD_185892 | JGI IMG/M metagenome (GOLD analysis project Ga0209157, IMG submission 185892) | Grasslands soil microbial communities from the Angelo Coastal Reserve, California, USA - 14_0929_05_40cm (SPAdes) (version 2) | ecosystem: Environmental > Terrestrial > Soil > Grasslands ... | reverse complement strand
AAAGGGAGACGCGGGCCCGGAGGGTTGTCCCTTCGACTCCTGCCAGTCGCGGTAACGCTTCATGTAGTTGCGCGCCACGTCCTCGCCCGGGAGACCGAGGCAGCGGGCATACTCCCGCAGGAAACCCCGCACGAAGACGGCGGCAGGCAGATCGCCGAAACGCTCCTCCTCGATCGCCTGAAGGTAGGCGCGCCGGATCTTGGTCCTTTCGGCGATGGTTTCGAGCGCCAGGCGAAGTCGCTCGCGCTCCCCGCGCAGATCGGCTCCGCTCTGGGGCGCCGGGCGCCTCTCGGCGGTGGCGTCCGGACCCAGCCGCGGGTCCGAGGTCGGATCCAATCCGGCCGCCATCAGCGTGGCGGCCTCGGTGGCCGGACTGTCGGTCGAGGGCACGAGCGGGGGGACTGCGGCGGGGGTGACGGCGACGTCCGCGGGCTCGTCCATCGCCGGCGACACCGGGGCCGGAGCGGAAGGCGCGGCCTGGCCCCCGGCCAGCTCGAGCGATGCGTCCTCAGACGTCGTGGCGGGGGCAGCCGCGGGAGCCGCGCCCCCGGACGCGCCAGCGGACGGCGCGGGCGCGCACCTGGTCCTCCCGGAGGGCGCCGCTCCCCAGGGGCTGCCGGTCATAGATGGAACGGCTCTCGAGAAAAATGAGCGTGCGGTAGGCCGCCTCGATGCGCGCCTGCAGCTCGCGCAGACCCGGCGCGTCCATGAGGGGCGAGAGGCATGTGGTCTCGGGGTCGTAGGTCTTCTTCAAGAGCTGGTAGGCCGACTGCACCTCCTTCGGGGAGGCCTTGGGGACCACCTCCAGGACCCGGTAATGATCGATCGCTTCGAGATCTTCCCACTCCTCGTCGGCGTCGCGCAGCGGCCCGACGCCGACCGACAGGAGGCGTGCCGCGGCGCGGGAAATCTCCTTGGTGGAGGCGGCATTGGGATACTGCTGCGACAGCGGCCGCCGCTTCTGCACCGCCTGCAGGATCGATAGGTCATGCTCGATGATCCCGCCGGTGGCCAGGGCGATGCCGAAGAGCTTGCGGAATCCGCTGGCCAGACAGGCGGCGGCCTCCTCGTCCGCCTCGCCGCGCACCTGGTTCAGGAGCAGCTCGAGGCGCGTGCGCCTGATGAGCGTGGCGATGGCGTCCCGCGCGGCCGGGTCGATGCTCCGCAGGCGGGTCATGAAGTGGCGGAAGGAGAGTCGGGCAGGGTCCAGCCCGGCGCCCTTCAGACGCTCCTGGATGGCCGCCATGGCTTCTCCGGTGAGGGCGCGTACCAGGCACCAGCGCAGGTAGCTTTCGGCGAACAGGTAGACCGACTCGAGGGCGGCCGGCTCCGGGGTCGTGACCAGGATGCCGACCGTCGCCTCGGCGAAGGTGGCCACGGTCGCCGGCCAGCGGCCCGAGCCGCAATCCACGATGACGTGGTCGGCGGAGAGTGTCGAAAACTGCTCGGCCACCTGGCGCACGAACGCCACGGGATCGTCGCGCAGATCGCCACGCTGCAGGCCGCCGATGATGCGCAGGTGTGTCGTCGGGGTCTCACAGGCGAGCTCCGACAGGAGAGCCACCTTTCCCGAGGCTAAGTCGGCGAGCGCGCGCGGCAGGCGCTGGTAGCCGAGGAAGGTCTGGAGGTTGCTGCCCTGCAGGTCGAGGTCGACCAGGACGACCCGTCGGCCGGCGCGGGCGAGCTGGATGCCCAGGTTGGCCGCCAGGAGCGACCGTCCCACACCCCCCTTGCCCCCGGCCAGCGCCCAGATCGACTGGCGCGCTTCCCGGGGCGCACCCCGCCGGGGGGCAGGGGAGGAGCCGGGCGCGGATGCGGCAGAATGCGTGGAGGGCTGTGCCATCAGGCCACCTTGTCCGAGACGTCCTTTTCCTCGAAATCCTCGCCGTCGAAGGTGATGCGGCGGGCCTTCTCGTCCACCACGGTGTCGAGGTTCACCGGGCGGCCCCAGACCCGCTGGATGTTCCGAAGCGTGTCGCGGGCGTAGTCGTGCTTCAACTCGACGCCCTCGTATTTGTGCTGCAGCAGGAGCTCTCCCTTGTTCCGGAAATTGCCGTCGACCACGTAGATGAACGGCTGCCCGAAGTTGGTGAGCTGGAACAGCAGGCGCTGCTTCACCTTCCTGAAGTCGCGGTCGCTGATCTGATACATGCCGGTCTTTTGATTGAAATCGTAGATGAACAGCTTGTGCTCACGGCAGAAATCCTCGGTAAGGTAGTTGTCGATGAACGTCACGTCGGTGCAGTGTTTGCGCACCTCGAAGATCTTCTCGCGGCCCTGGCCGGTCTTCCGGTCCCAGCGGGCCCGCTCGACCAGATCCTCGCAATCGTCGAACTCCTTGCCGAAGCGCCCCTTGTTCCAGCGCTCCTCGATGTTGCGATACAGCTCGACACCGAGCTTGTAAGGGTTGAGCCGGCCGCTCCGCCCCCCGAGGGTGCCGGAGTGATGGTCGGCGTAGTCGATGATCTCAGCGTCGGTCAACACCTTTTCCGTCATCAGCTTCGAGTGCCAGTAGGTCGCCCACCCCTCGTTCATGATCTTGGTCTGCGCCTGCGGCCCGTAGTAGTAAGCCTCCTCACGGACCATGGACAGGATGTCGCGCCGCCAGTTTTCGAGTGGGGAGTGGTCGATGAGGAATTTCAACACGTCGCGCTGGGGCGACTCGGGGAAGCGTTTCTTGCGCTTCGCCTCCTCATCGAGCTTCTTCTGCCGCGCCTCGACGAACTCGGGCGGATTGACGTAGTCGTTCATGTACGACTTGCTCTTCATCCGCCTCACCTGGGGTCTGGATTCCTCCGTTTCCTGCCGCTCCTTCGGGCGCTCCCTCACGATAAAGGGCGAGTGGGGGTCGATCAGGTTCTCCAGCGACAGGCAGGCGTCGATGAAGTTCTCGACCATCTCCACTCCGTGGGCGTCCATGTAGCGCCGAATGCGCGTGGCGTGGTTGGCCATCACGTCCATCATCTTGCGGTTGGTCTTGGAGAACGCCAGGTTGTTCTTGAAGAAGTCGCAGTGGGCGTACACGTGGGCCATCACGAGCTTCTGGTCGACGATCTGGTTGCACTCCAGAAGGTAGGCGTAGCAGGGGTCGTTGTTGATGACCATCTCATAGATTTTGGACAGACCGTAAGAGTAGGATTTGGACAGGTACTCGTACTCCATGCCGAAGCGCCAGTGGGGGTAGCGGGTCGGGAAGCCGCCATAGGAGGCCACCTGGTTGAGCCCGCGGTAATCCAGAAGCTCAAAGATCACCGGGAAGAAGTCGAGGCCATAGGAGCGCGCGTGCGCCTCGATTTCCTCCTGCAGCTCGGCCAGATTCTTCGGCAGACTGGACATTCCTAGCGCCCCCGTCCCAGAAAATCCTTGATCGACTGGTAAATGCCCTCCTTGTTCTCGATCTTCGAGAGCGCCACGCGTTCGTCCTCCCCGTACGCCTCCTTGAGGTCGACGAGGAATTGCCCGGTGCCGTACGGACTCTCCACCTGCCCGTAGCAGAAGAGGTTGACGCGAGGCAGGACCTGCCCCTTCAGGATAGTGACGCACTCCTCGGTGTCGCCCTGCGACCAGTTGTCGCCGTCCGAGAAGTGCAGACAATAAATGTTCCATTCGTCCGCGGGATACTCCAGGTCGACGATCTTGCTGCACAGCTTGTAGGCGGCGGAGATCACCGTCCCGCCCGACTCGCGGGTGTGATAGAAGGTGTCGCGGTCGACCTCGCGCGCCTCGGCATCGTGGATGATGTAACGAATCTCGACCCCCTTGTAGTGGTGCCGCAGCCAGGTATCGATCCAGAACGATTCGATCCGGACGATCTCCTTCTGCTCCTCGCCCATCGATCCCGACACGTCCATCATGTAGATGATGACCGCGTTGGCCTGCGGCATCGCGGCGCTCTTCCAGGAGCGGAAGCGTTTGTCGGCCCGGATCGGAATCAGGATCGGGTACTCGGGACGGTACGTGCCCGTCGAGATGCTGCGCTTGAGCGTCTCCTTGTAGGTCCTCTTGAAGTGCCGCAGCGTCTCGGGGCCGTAACGCGAAATGCCGGTGTAGCGATCCTTGTTCGACAGGATGTTCTTGCGCCCCTTCGGCTTGATTTCGGGGAGCTCCAGCTCCTCCCCGAGCATCTCCGCCAGCTCGTCGAGCGAGATGTCGACCTCGAGAAGGTGCTCGCCCGGCTGGTTGCCGGCCTCCTGCTTGCCGCTCTCGACCTCGCCGGCGCCCAGGACGGTGCCGATGGCGCCCTCGCCCTGGCCCACGCCGCCGGTCTGCTTGGGGCCGTAAATGAACTGGGGAATGCGTATCTGGGGCAGGGGGATGGAAATGAAGTCCTTGCCGCGCCGGCCGATGAGCTCGCCGCTGCTGATGTACTTCTTCAGTTCCTTCTTGATCCGCCCGCGGATGATCTGCTTGAAGCGGTTGTGATCCTGTTCGATCCTGAGGATCATCGCGAGTCCTCCTGCGACGACAACGCCCCTGCGGGGCGGCGGTACCTCGGCCCGCGGCCCGGCAGGGGCGTCAAGACACGATACCAGGCCTTCAGTCGCGCGTGTCGCCCCGGGCGAAGATGCTCGCCACGTAGTGCAGGATGTCCGTGGCACAGATGTCGCAGTAGCCGTAATCCTTCTTCAGACGGCTCTTCACGACATCGATCTTCTCCTGGGTGTCCTTGTCCACGACCGAGGAGACCAGCGAGGTCAGCTTGATCGAGTCCTTCTGATCCTCGAACAGCTTCAGCTCCAAAGCCTTGTGCAGCCGCTCGTTGGTCTTGTAGTTGAAGGTCTTCCCCTCGACCGCCAGGGCGCCGATGTAGTTCATGATCTCGCGCCGGAAGTCGTCCTTGCGGTTGTCGGGGATATCGATCTTCTCCTCGATCGACCGCATGAGCCTCTCGTCCGGCTCCTCGTCCTGGCCGGTGTATTTGTTGCGCACGCGCTCGCGCTGCGTGTACGCCTTGACGTTGTCGATGTAGTTGCTGCACAGCCGGGCGATGGCCTCCTCGTCGGCCGAGATGGCCCGCTGCACCTCGTTCTTGGCGATGTCCTCGTACTCCTGCTTCACCACGCCCAGCAGGTCGCGATACCGCTTGCGCAGCTCCTCCGACGTGATCAGGGAGTGGTGCCTCAGCCCCGACTCCAGCTCGTTCAGGACCATGAAGGGGTTGATGCAGCCCTCGCCCTTGTCGGAGACGAGGGCGTTGCTGATCTTGTCCTGGATATAGCGTGGCGAGATGCCGTCCATGCCCTCCCGCGTCGCCTCCTTGCGCAGCTCCTTGACGTTATCCTCGGTGAAACCCGGCAGCGTCTTGCCGTTGTAAAGACGCAGCTTTTGCAAGAGCGTCAGATCGGCCTTTTTGGGTTCTTCCAGGCGCGTCAGGACGGCCCACATCGCAGCCATCTCGAGCGTGTGCGGGGCGATGTGCTTGCCCTTGATGCGCGACGGGTTGTAGTCCTTCTCGTAAATCTTGATCTCCTCGGACAGCTTGGTGATGTACGGAATGTCAATCTTCACCGTCCGGTCCCGGAGCGCTTCCATGAACTCGTTGTGCTGCAGCTTGCGATACTCCGGCTCGTTGGTGTGACCGATGATCACCTCGTCGATGTCGGTCTGGGCGAACTTCTTCGGTTTGATCTTGTGCTCCTGCGAGGCGCCCAGCAGGTCGTAGAGGAAGGCGACCTCGAGCTTCAGGACCTCGATGAATTCGATGAGGCCGCGGTTCGCCACGTTGAACTCACCGTCGAAATTGAAGGCCCGCGGATCAGAGTCAGAGCCGAACTCGGCGATCTTGCGGTAATTGATGTCCCCCGTGAGCTCGGTCGAGTCCTGGTTCTTCTCGTCCTTCGGTTGAAAGGTGCCGATGCCGACGCGGTCCTTCTCCGACAGGATGATCCGGCGCACACGCACGTGCGACACGATTTTGGTCCAGTCGCCGCCGTAGCGCAGGACCAGCTCGCGGTAGGTCTGCCGGCAGGAGGGGCACAGGTCGCCTTCGAGGACCACCTTCTCGCCCTCAGGCTTTCCCTCGTTCAGCATCCGCAGGACCTCGGGACGCAGCTCCCCGGGAATGAGGTTGAGCGGCTCTTCGTGCATCGGGCAGGGGAGCACCTCGATCTGATCGGTCTTCTTGCGGCCGATCTCGCCCTCCAGGACCCACACGAAGGTGTACAGTGCCCCCTCGGGCGTCCGCGAGTAGTCCTCCAGCCCCTTCTTGAGCAGGCGCACGATGGTCGACTTGGACGAGCCGACCGGGCCGTGAAGCAGGAGCACGCGCTTCTCGGTGCCGTAGCGCTGTGCCGCCGACTTGAACACGTTGACCAGCTTCATCAGCGGGATGTCGAGGCCGAAGATCGCGTCGATGCCGCCGTGATCCTTGTCGTCGAAGAAGTTGTAGTGGATGATTTTCTTCTTGTACTCGTAGTATTCCCGCGTGCCTTTCGAGAGGATCATGTCGTAGATGCGCTGAAAAGCCGTGCGCGTCACCTTCGGGTTGTGGCGGACGATCTGGAGGTAATCCTCGAAGCTGCCCTCCCAGTGCTGGTCCCTGAAGCCCCGCAGGTCCTGGAGCCTCCCGATCAGTTGGACGATCTCTGAACCCGTAGGCACCGGTCTCACCTCCCGTTCGGGGATCGTGTCTCTGCTGGGGGGATGTGCCGTATCTCTTTGGTAGGCCATGCGTTCCTCTATTTCAAATCACCTGTTGTTAATATAAGGCGCAGTCACGAAATTGTCAAAACGTTTATCCGCGCCGGGCGGACCGTGGCGCGGCGTTTGTTGACAGTGCCCGGGGGAGTCATTAACATCGCCCGAACGCAGAGGGGGACCCCGTGGGCCCGCCGAACCCCAGACGCCCCGTGGAGGATGACATCCGGGAGGTGCTCGGCGATAAGGACCTGCGCGGTGACCTGCTCATCGAAGCGCTCTCCACCCTCGGTTCCAGGCACTCCGTCGAGCCGTTCCGCGCCGCCCTGGGGTGCAGTGTGCCGCTCGACCGTCCCGAACCCGAGGCGCGCGACACTGTGGCCGCGATCGAGCGACACCGCGGCGCCATCGAAGCGCTTCTGGGACGGGACCCCGGGTTCACGGTGGCCGCCCTCGACCTGCTGCACGAAATGGACCGGACTCTTCGCGACCCGGTGTTCCGCGAAGAGGGACCGCCCGCGGAATCTCCCGGCAACGGTGGTCCCGGAGCGCCCGGACTGCTCGAGGAGGCGCTCCACCTGGAGACCCACCGCGCCGAGCGCTCCGGTCGCCCCCTCGCCGTCGCCATCCTGTCTCGCGAAGATTCCGGCGGGCGGGTGGCGCGCGACACGGGCGCGGGAATCGCCGTCCTGCGGGACAGCGCGCGCGACATCGATGTCATCGCGGAGGATCCGGCCGGGGACATCGTGATCCTTCTGCCCTGCACGGGGGGGCGGGAAGGGCTGCGGGCCGCGGACCGGTTCCGGCGTAGCCTTCTGGCGGCGACCGGCGGCGATTACCGGGCCGGAGTGGCGGCGGCCTCCGGCCGGGCGGCCCACGGCCACGCCCTGCTGCGTCTGGCCCGCCAAGCGCTGCAGGAGGCCCGGCGGACGGGTTCCGGGACCGCCCTGCACCGCCCCGAGCGCCGGTCGCACGAGCGCATCCTGGTCGGCTTAGGGTTGTCGGCGCGGCTGCGCTGCGGAGAGTTCGAATTGGAGGTCGGAGTCGAGGACCTGTCCCTGGGTGGCGCCCTTCTCGCCACGCCTCGCCGCGTCGACCCGGGCTGCGAGGTGGTTCTGGCGTTGCGCGGTTCAGGCGCGCGCCCGGCCGGCTTCCTCATTCCGTCGCGTGTGTTGCGCGTCCTGGACGGTCCAGCTCCCGGACAGGCGCCCTGGAGAGCGGCGGTCGGGTTCGGCAAGGAGGCGCGGCTGCGCGTCGCGGCGCTCCTCTCGGGCCTGGGGCAGCCGGGAACCGGTGAGGCGCCGTGATCACCCTGGAGGAGGCGACGCGCTACCGCGAAGAGCTCACGGAGGTCCTGCGCGAGGACGCACACAATGAAGAGCGCATCCTGAAGCGCCTGGACCAGATCCGCACGCAGAGCGGCCTGCAGGCCTACGCGGCGCTGTTGCTCATCCTGACCAACCTCGGGTTCGAGGAGTCGGAGGCCCGCCGGCATTGGGAGGAGATTCTGAAGCACCGTCGCGCCCTGGGCCAGTCGCTCGGGCGCAACGTGGGGCTGCGGATCGCGGTGCTGGATTATTTCGTCAACGTCAACCGGCAACTCACCAGTCCGCGCATCATCGACTTGGCGCTCGTCGACCGACAGGATCCGTCCTCGCCGATCGATCCTCGCACCGGGCTGTGGAATGCACGCCAGTTCCTGGCCGCGCTGCAGAAGGAGATCCGCCGCGCCAAGAGGTACCGCCTCGACCTGACGATGCTGTACCTGGACATCGACGATTTCCGCGAGATCAACGAACGGTACGGCGAACTGGTGGGCGACATCCTGCTGCGCGAGGTCGCCATCCTGATCAAGAACAAGATCCGGGACATCGATATGGCGGCGCGCCTGGCAGGCGAGGAGTTCGGGCTGATCCTGCCGGAGACCGAGCGCATGGGTTCGTTCCTGGTGGCGGAACGCATCCGCAAGGAGATGGAGAGGCACTTCCTGCGGCGCGACGTCGACGGCCGGGCCATCGCCATGACCGTGACGATCGGCATGGCCAAATACCCCGAGGACGCCGCCATCGCCGATCGCCTGGTGCGTCGGGCGGAGGAGGCCATGCACCAGGCCAAGGCGCGCGGCGGCAACTCGGTCGGGGTTTACTACCGCGAGCGCCGCAACTACATCCGGTTCGACGTGTCGCGCCAGCACGTGTCAATCCGCGTCCAGACGGCGGAGGGGGCGGGTGTCGAGCCCGCGCAGTCCGATCACGCGCCCCTCAACATCAGTCGGAGCGGCCTCTTGTTCGAGAGCGACAAGGCGTACGCGATCGGTGATGAGGTGATCATCGTCTGCCAGGACGGGCGCGATCAGGCGCGCGTGACGCTGCGAGCCCGAATCGTGCGGATCGAGGAGATCGAGGGAGAACCCAGGCGCTTTGAAGTGGGCGCCGTCTTCCTGCTCGAATGGGACCACCAGGAGGCCCAGGTCACCGAATTCCTGCGCCGTGGCGGCGTGGCAGCGGGCTGAGACTGTTCTCATGACGGTCCTCGGAATCGACACGGCGACCAGCCGTGGAAGCGTGGCGCTGGCCCGCCCGGGTGAGGTCCTGGCCGCCGTTCCTCTCCTCGAGCGTGGCGCCCACGCGCGCGACCTTCTTCTTCGGATTGACGGGCTCCTCCAGAAGACCGGTCTGCGGCCGTCCGACCTGCACGGCCTTGCCGTGACGGTCGGCCCCGGATCCTTCACCGGCGTGCGTATCGGTCTGGCGACCGCCAAGGGCTTCGCCTACTCGCTCGGCATCGGTCTGGCCGGTCTTTCGACGCTCGAAGCTCTGGCCCGCGCGGCCGCCCCGGTGCGAGGTGGGGCCCAGCCGCCGCTCGTGTGCGCAACCATTGAGGCGGGGCGAGGAGAGGTGTACGCCGCGCTGTTCCGCTGGGTGGGCGGTGAACCGGTCAGGGAGACGGCCGACCTCTCCTACAGACCCGAGGATCTGCTGCGCGCGCTGCCAACCGGAGCGCGCGTGGTGGGAGATGGATCGGCCGCGCTCGAACGCGCCGTCCGTGAGACGGGCCGGGAGATCGAGGTGATCGACCCCTGGCCGATGCTGGCGGCAACGTTGGCCCTCTGGGGCAGCCGGACCCTGCTCCCTGGCTCCCCGTATGTCCGGGGCGGGGCGCGGCCGAACTACGTGCGTCCCTCAGACGCCGAGGTGGTGAAGCGGTGATCGCCAAGTTCAGGAAGGGGCGGGAGCGGCTCCAGTCCTTCCTCATCGCCGGCATGTCCGTGGAGGACATTCCGGGGGTGCTGGAAATCGAAAACGTCTCGTTTCCGACCCCCTGGAGCGAATCGGCGTTCCGTTACGAGCTCCAGGAGAACCCTTATGCCAGCCTGTTCGTGGCGAAGACCCGGGAGCAGTCCACGGTCATCGCCTTCGCCTGCGTCTGGATCATCGACCAAGAAATGAAGATCAACAACATCGCGGTCCGCCCGGAATTCCGCTCTCGCGGGGTGGGGGCGCGCTTCCTGAAGTTCCTCCTGGAGTACGCCGGGTCGCAGGGGTGCAGGGAAGTTGCGCTCGAGGTGCGGCCGAGCAACGATGTGGCCCTGCACCTGTACCGCAGGTCCGGGTTTGCTCCGATCGGGCGGCGCAAGCATTACTACAGCGACACGCACGAGGACGCCATCGTGATGTGGCGCCGGATCGAGCCCCGGCCGGAGGATTGAGACGGCCCTTCCCGCAAAGGGGAGTGCCCGTGGCCCGGAAGGCCCCCGATCGCCTTGCGCGGCTCGCCGGAGGATGGTACACTGAACCGCAAAATGAACGCGTGTGGATCCCGATCCCCTTCGCTCGAACGCCCACTCAAATCAGGAGGTTGAGGCCGATGGTGCACATCCAGGAGGACCTGAGGCGGACGCTTTCGCGGGACAACGACGAGTATCGAAAGCTGTTGGCGGAGCACGCCAGCTGCGAGTCCCGACTTCAGGAACTTCAGGGGAAGGCCGCCCTCGACGAGGCCGAGCGGGTCGAAAGCGTCAATATCAAGAAACAGAAGCTGTACCTCAAGGATCGCATGGAGGCCATCCTCCGGCAGCACATGGAACGCACCAGCGGCGCCGGGGTCCAGTAGCCGACGGGCCGGAAGGACCCGGCTCCATCGGATGGAATAGGTTGGGGCGCCGGGCGCGGCGCCCCTTTTGCACCGGGGGGCTCACGTGCCGGTCGCTGTGCAGGCGGTCCCCTTTCTGACCGTCCTCCTGGTCGCGGGAATCGTCCTGGGGTTCGTGTTCGGGCCCTGGGGCACGGCACCGATCATCGTCCTCTTCGCGTTCGTCCTTTTCTTTTTCCGCGATCCCGCCAGGCTTTCCCCCGAGGGGGCGGGGCTCGTCCTGTCCCCGGCCGACGGCCGGATCACGAACGTCCTCCGCGAGCGGGAGGGCGTGAGAGTGTCGGTCTTCCTGTCGGTTCTCGATTGTCACATCAATCGATCGCCGGTCGCCGGGACCGTGCGCGAGGCGCACTACACCCGGGGCCGCTTCCACCCGGCGTGGCAGGGCCGGGCGAGCCGCGAGAACGAACGCAATCACCTGGTCATCCGCTCGGACTCCGGTGATTACGGCGTGACACAGGTGGCCGGCGTTCTGGCCCGGCGCATCGTCTGCACGAAGGTGCCCGGTGACAGCGTGGCGCGGGGCGAGCGTATCGGCCTGATCCGCTTCGGGTCGCGCACCGACCTGCACCTGCCGCCGGGCGTCGAACCCTTGGTGGCGGTGGGGGACCGGGTCAAGGGCGGGCTGACCATCATGGCGAGGGCCCTGCCTGCCGAACAGGCCGGGAGGGCCTCGGGGATGGGCGCATGAAGGTGAAGGAGCGGGCCCGCTTCCGCCGCGGCGCCTACCTCATCCCGAGCCTGTTCACGACCGGCAATCTGCTCTGCGGCTACATCGCCGTCGTGCGCAGCGTCCAGGGCGAGTTCGAGTGGGCGGCCATCGCCGTGTTCATCGCGGCGCTCCTGGACCGCGTCGACGGCTGGGTGGCGCGCCTCACAGGGACGACCAGCGATTTCGGCGTCCAGTTCGACTCGCTCGCGGACGTGATCTCGTTCGGCATCGCGCCGGCGCTTCTGGCCTACCTCTGGGCCCTGTCGGCGCTCCCGAAGCCGTGGTCGCTGGCGCCGTTCCTGTACCTGGCCACGAGCGCGGCGCGCCTGGCGCGCTTCAACATCCAGGCCCCCGGCCAGGACAAACGCTACTTCGTGGGTCTTCCGACCCCCGCCGCCGCGTGCGCCATCGCCGCCAGCGTGTTCTACGACCCGGTGCGGGTCGCCGATCCGATCACCGGATTCCTGGTGATGATCCTGGTCGTCACCCTTTCGATCCTGATGGTGAGCAAGGTGCGCTACCGCTCCTTCAAGGAGATCGACCTGCGCCGTAGAGTCCGCTGGGTGATCGTGCTCGTGATGGCCCTCGTCTTCTTCGTCGTCGCGGGGTATCCTCAGGAGGTCGGGCTGCTCCTGAGCTTCGCCTACCTCCTCTCGGGGTTGCTGCCGCGCCTGCGGCCCGCCGGGCGGCAGGAGCCCCGGCCCGCCCCGGCAGGAGGCCGCGATGGCCGTCCCTGAGGTCTCCCGGTTCCGCCGGCGCGCGCACGTGGCTCTGTTCGATGCCACGACCCTGACTGCCAAGGGGATCAAGGAGCAGCTCGTGGCGCGATCATTCCCAACCGCCTCCGTCCAACTGTTCACATCGAGCAGCGATCCTGATTCCAATCTCACGGAGTACGCCGGCGAGGCCATGCTGGTGACCCGCCCGGATATCGACACGCTGGAGAACCTGGACATCGCTTTCCTGTGCGGCACCCGGCAGGAGGGGGAGACGTACCTCGACTGGGCCGGGCGTGCCGGCTTCGTGGCGATCGACCTCACGCGAGCCTCGAGCGGGGCCGACAACGCCGCGCCGGTGAACGCCTCGGTCAACCCCGAGGCGATCCTCGAGCGGCAAGCTGTGATACCCACGCCCCATCCCGTCTCTCAGATGCTCTCCACCCTCCTCGCTCCCGTCCGCCGGCACTGCGGTCTCGAGGAGGCCGTCGTGGTGGTCCTGCAGCCGGCCTCCGAGCGCGGCCAGCCGGGCATTGACGAGCTTTATCAGCAGACGCTCAGCCTGATGAACTTCAACGAGATGCCAAAGAAAATCTTCGGCCGCCAGCTGGCCTTCAATCTGATCCCCGGTCATCTGGCCGAGGAGGCCCGGAACGTTTCCGCCACGCGCGCCGACATCGAGCGCGAAGTGCGGCGGATCATCGGGGGAGACACCTCGCTCGCCGCGCAGGTGATCCAGGCGCCACTTTTCAACGGCCATGCCGCCATGGCGCACCTCACCCTGGCCGGGGGAAAGGGGCGTGAGGACCTCCTGGCAGCGTTCAAGGGCGTCGCCGGGATCAGCCTGGGGCCGAAGGGCGTCGGGGCCACGCCGGTCGAGCGGGTGGGGGAGAGCGGCATGCTCGTGACGGGCGTCGAGCCCGGGCTCGGAGAGTCGTCCTTCTGGATCTGGGCGGTGGCGGACGACCTCGCGGGCGGCACATCGCTCAACGCCGTTCGCATTGCCGAGATCCTCCTCGAGGCGCGCTTCCAGAGGAGTGGCGCGTGAGTCCGCGCCCTCTCGTCGCCTCGGTCGCCCTGGCCGCGTCGCTTTTCCTGCAGCCGCCTCCTTGCCTGGGGCAGGACCTGAAGCGACCGGAGGAGCAGCTCGCGGCGATCTACAGCCTGAAAGTGCAGCTCGAGATTGAGCAGCGCCGCCTGGACGATGCCCTGCAGCGTTACAACGAGCAGGCGCGCGCCCGCGAGGAGGCGCGCGCGCGTCTGGCCCGGCTCTACGACGATCTCGACGCCATGGTGCAAGGTCGCACGGACGCCGACCAGGTCTTGATGCAGACTCGTGAAGAGGAGATCATGAAAGTCGAACAGTCGGTCGAGGCCCTCACTCAGGAAACGCGTCGGATCCGCGCCGATATCCAGGACGCGCACACGCGCATCGACCTCCTGGGCGAACGAATCGGCCGGCTACGCAAGACCCTGCCCTCGGACACGGAATCGCTCACCGGCAACTGGGACGTCAGCTACCTCCCGAGCGGCGACAAGGGGGTCTTCTCGCTGCGACAGTCGGGCACCCTCCTGATCGGGGAGTACACCTTGGAGGGAGGCTGGAAGGGGAGTCTTCAGGGCACCTTCGTCGACGGCAAGGTGCTCCTGCACCGGATCGATTCGAAGCTGGGACGTTCCTCCGATCTCGAGGGGACCCTCGCCCCCGACGGTCGGACGATCCGCGGCACCTGGCAGAATTTCATACTGTCGGGCGGCCAGCCCACCAGCGGGCAGTGGGTGGCCCGCAAACGACAGGAGAAAAGCGAAGACTGATCCGACCGTGCATTTTCCTGCGACCCTTCCTTACTCGCCCGCTCCGATCGCCGGCCGCAGGCGGAGCGGCATCGTCCCCGCATCGGACTCGGCTCCGTCCGCCCCCTTCCGGCGCACGACCAGCACATAGTCTCCGGCGGGAAGGCCTTCCACCGGCAGCTTCATCTTGATCAACCCCGTGGGGAGCGGCGCATCTTCGCCAGGAGCCGGCGGCCAAACGTCGACGCTGCGCACCTCCCTCTCACCGTCGCGGATCACCAGACGGAGCCCGCCCTGTGGGTCGAACCCTTCCAGGCGGAAGCCGCAGGCGACGAGCTCGCCCACGGCAAAGGTCGTCTTCAACGACGGTCCGACCTCGTAGTCGGCGCCCGCCTCGGTCGGCGGTGCGGCATCCTTGCTCACCGGTATCTCGATCCACAGGCTGTTTTCCGACAGCGAGTAGGTCGACAGCCCGAGGACGCCCGATGGGGCGGCTCCGGCGGCGGGGGGGATCGCCACGCGTGCGGCGCCCAGGGCACCGGCTGCCATGTCGGAGACGACGGCGGTGATCGTCTGGCCCCCGTGTGGCACGCGAATCCGGCTGTAGAAATCGAGGCCGAGCCGGCCGGACAGTCCTGCGCCGGTGAGCGTGATGCGAGCGTTCCGGGCGGCTCGCAGCGTCTCGCGCTGCGATTCGTCGATCAGGACGAACCCTGCCTCGAGCCGGGCCGTGGCCCCATCCGGCTGCGGCACGAACAGGGCGCGACCGGGTGGGACGTGGACGACCAGGTCGTAGACTCGCGCCGCCACGTCCGAGGGCCCGGGCACCGCGCTGATCTCGATCCCCAGGTCGGAATAGAGCTCGGGAAGAAAGTAGGCCGCCTCGACCGCCCGTTCCCGGGCCTGGTCCGGAAGGAGTCGCGTGAAGCCCCGGCGCCAGCGCATGTTGCCGCTCCGGTGCTTCAATCGCAGCTGCACGGTGTGGTACTTCCCGTCCGGCGGCCCCTCCGGCTCGTAGCCGATCACGTAGTAGGCCCGGCTGGCGGTCTCGGCCTGGATCAGAGCCTTGAGGAAATCGTTGGATGTGGACGTCGTGCCTCCGGTGTTCAGGGCGAGCGTCACGAGAGCGTTGGAGCGGCGCCCGGCAGCGCGCATTTCCGTGGCGGTGGTGGAGGACAGCCCGGT
>Ga0209157_1002326_pt1 | contig 15200 bp, 6 predicted proteins | sample GraSoiAngelo_135_FD_185892 | JGI IMG/M metagenome (GOLD analysis project Ga0209157, IMG submission 185892) | Grasslands soil microbial communities from the Angelo Coastal Reserve, California, USA - 14_0929_05_40cm (SPAdes) (version 2) | ecosystem: Environmental > Terrestrial > Soil > Grasslands ... | reverse complement strand
TGTACCGTGAGGCGAAGGACGAAAAGTTGAAGGAATTTGAACAAGCGTTTCGCAAGTCCATGAGAGCGTCGCTTACGGTTTTTGGAAAGAACGGGTTTCGTCTCCGGCAACAGGATAAGCGAGGCCAAGTCGAGTGGGCGCCTCGGCCCAATGCTGCCATCTTCCAGGTTATTGCTGTTTCCTTCACACAGTATGAGCCGAGCCAGATAACGCGTGCTGCGGACGCCGTGCTTGAAGAATATCTGGACGTGCTGGCCACGGATCCAAGTTGGGTTGATTCAGTCACGAAGAGCACGGGTGACGCTGACAGAATTGGATACGCATTCCAAACCTGGTTCGAGCGGCTTGATAAAGTTCTCTCGGGCTTCAACACAAATGATCGCAAGCGAAGTTTCTCGCATGAACTGAAAGAAGGGATGTTCCAGCAAAGCTCTACTTGCGCAATTTGCGGGCAGAACATCAAGCTGTTAAACGACGCTGCAATGGATCACGACCTGCATTACTGGCGCGCGGGACATGACCAACGATGAGGCCGCGCACCGCGGGTTGGTTCGCCGTGCGGCCGGGAGTACTCTATTAGAAGTACACCTTTGCGGCGAGCTGAATGATCCGCGGACTACCTGGCAGGCCTGTTGCCCGCACCGCAGTTAACGCGCCAAAACCGTCGCGGCCTACGGCACTTGGTAGATTCGCGATCTTAGAAGTACACCTTTGCGGCGAGCTGAATGATCCGCGGACTACCTGGCAGGCCTGTTGCCCGCACCGCAGTTAACGCGCCAAAACCGTCGCGGCCTACGGCACTTGGTAGATTCACGATCTGGCCGGTGTTAGGGTTGATCTGGGCCGTGGAGTTCATTGTTGCCCAGTTGGTGTGATTAAACGCATTGTACATTTCGAGCCGGAGCTGAATGTACCTCTCCGCGCTCTCACCGTAGTTAAACTTCTTGAAGATCGAGATGTCCCAATTATTCAGACCTGGTCCGCGAACCGTGTCGACGCCGGAATCATTGCCGATACTGCCCTTGAGCCCAGGCGCCACACACTTCGTGTCGATGAACGCGAGAGTCGTGCGCTCGCTGCGCGGGAGATTCGGATTACATGTCAAGACAAGGCGTGGTGCGAAGTCTTCGCTGCCCGTGATTCGCCGATTTCTTTCCTGGGCGCCGATTCCTGTCAGACTGTAGCCAAGCGTCAAAGGTGCCCCCACTGTGAAACTGGATACCCCGGAAAGTTGCCACCCACCAAATATTTGGCGTCCCAGTGAATTGTCCAAAAATGAATTCGTCCGCGCGAGGCTCGGAATATCGTAAATGTAATTGAACGCGAGGCTATGAGAACGGTCCAGCGACAGGAGCCCGTAATTGACAGTTCGGGTGTTCAGGAGGTGAATGTCGTAAATGTAATTGAACGCGAGGCTGTGAGAACGGTCCAGCGATAGGAGCCCGTAATTGACAGCTCGCGTGTTCAACGGGTGACCACACGACGTGGCGCCACAGGAACTGTCGGCGTTTCCCAGAGATCTCGACCAGGTATACGTGGCACCAAATTGCAAACCTCTTCCCGAGCGCCGGTTGGCGGCCACCTGCAACGCGTTGTAGTTCGCCGTGCTTCCAAATCCGTACGTACCGATAGCAGACTGCCCGACCGTTGTTGCGCCTCCGGCATAACCGGGATAGGGACGGTAAAGATTGGCCGGCAGTGTTGTGGTTCCATCGGTGGTTACGGGTCTCCCTAAGGCCGGATCCTGATTTTCCGGCAGCCACGCACTTCCGAAAGGCACAGCGTTGAACGGCATGAACTCAACCAGGTGTCTCGACTGCATGCCCACGTACGACATATCCAACAAAACCTGTGACGGGAGTTCGCGCTGAATCCCCGCACTGAAGTTGTACACCGTCGGGACATGACCATCTTTCGAAAGCGATGCTACCTGCAATGGGAACAAGGTTCCTCCCGAACTGCCGATGGAGGAGAGATTCCCATAAAAAATCTGAGCCAATTGCACCGCAGGAGGGCTTGTGAGAAAGTTGGTGGTATAACCCACAGACGCCGTGGAAATGCGTTCATAATAGGCTCCACCCCCAACGCGGAAGGTTGTCTTATTGTTAACAGCGTACGCGAAACCGAGTCTTGGGCCCCACTGCGGACCACGGCTGTCGATCAATCCTCGCGGTACACCGTTCTGTCCCGCATGGACGATGCCGTCGGCTATGTTGCCTACTCCGGGCACGATGGCTCCAATCAAAACCGCTGGGGCAATTTCTCCCGTGACTGGATTTCGCGCGCGGCGCTGACCATTAACCAGGGCCGGCTGGTAGAGAGCGACTTTCTTCGAAGGGTCATAGGCTTCGGGGTCGAAATTCGTGAATAAATTGTTTCTTTCGTAAATGGGAGGAACGAGATTGACGCGCAGCCCGTAGTTGAGGGTCAACTTTGGAGTTACCTTCCATGTATCCTGACCATACCATTCGATGTTCCAGTAAGGAGCGTCCTCGATCAAAGTCTTGCTGAATTGCTGGTACCGTTGGAAATTTCCGAGCAACGCGTTGGCGAAGGCCCAGCCGGTATCTCCAGGGTTCGCTGAATCGCGAGTGAAGTAAATGTCGGCATTGTATGGCCTGAAGGGGCTCTCGTGTTTGATGCCTTGCTCGATGAAAAATCCAGCCTTGATCGTGTGACTGGCCCGCACTTTCGCAATGTTATCAGTGACATTCGTAATGGGGTTCGCATTGTAGTAAGGCAAGCCCGTAAACCTGGTCAACTGGGTGCTGGTCACTTGGGTGCTACCTCTTGTGGAGGGGATATCAAAAGCGAAGTTCGGAATAAGACCCGACGGGTCCGCGTTAGGATAAAGCAGAGGAAGATTTATTTTCGAGACGGACCTGTAGTAGGGACTACCGCTGGGAGGAGCATCTCCGGGGATTCCATTCTTCGTGTAGCCCATCTGGACTTCATTGGTGAGGGTTGGGCTGACGATCGTCACCACGTTTCCGCTGACGGACCATCCAAAAGTAGGAGCGTTAAGCGGCGACAACGCAAGGTCATTCGCTGAATCCAACCGGCCGTAGGGATTATTTTCTGTTCGTTTGTCACGAAGTACCCGGACGAAGGCCCTCCATTTGTTACTGATGTTGTAATCGACGCGGTACACCTGGTCGAAGGACGGCAATTCCGAAGCTACCTGCGTTTCGTAGTTGTAAGTCGGATTTCCAAACGTATTGGGCTGTGGCAACCAATTCAAGATGGATGGACCGTACGGGCTGAACCGATCCTGTGGAATTCTGTTTCCAAGGAAGGATTGTCCCGTTGTCGGATCTTTGATCGTGACGGGAACGCCCGCGGCGTCGCGAGTATTTGAGAAATCGCCTTGCCGTTCGGCGGCCGTCGGAACCATCACCCGTACCGGGGCAGGGGGAGTCTTCTGCCGGCCCCATTCGTGAGAAAGGAAGAAGAAGAGCTTGCTCTTATCGCTGTTGAATTTATCTGGGATATAGATCGGACCTCCCAAGGCGTATCCGGCTGTCAGAAACCGGTACACCTGAAGAGCGATACCTTGACGGTTGTTGGTAAAGGAATTCGCATTCCAGCCTTCATGACGTTTGAACCAATAACCGGTTCCGTGGAAGACCTGAGTACCGCTCTTGGTCGCCACCTGCACCTGCGCCCCGGCATTACGGCCGAATTCAGCACTCTGGCTGGTCGTCGAGACTTTGAACTCGGCAATCGCGTCGACATTGATCCGATATGCAAACTGCTGGTTCACTCCAGAATCGGTCACGGTCTGCCCATCGACTGTGAAGTTGTTTTGATTGGCGCGTTGCCCATTGATGTACGCATTCACGCCAAGGCCCGATGGAGCAGTATCGGCAGGAACACCTGGCACAAGCTTCAGAAGACTGGCGAAGTTGCGGCCATTGAGGGCGATGTCGACCATTTGCCTACCTGTCACGATGCCGGACCGCTCCGCCGATACCGTTTCCAGCGTGACGGCGGTAGCTTCCACCGTGACCGATTCCGTCTGCGATCCTACTTCCAGAACGATTGGCGGCAGACCCATCCTGTCGTTCACAAAAAGTTTTACATCGGTCTTTTTGTATGTCTTGAAACCTGGAAGCTCTACGGTCACGGTATATGTTGCCGCAGGTAGAGCACTGAAGAGATAGATGCCTGCTTCGTTAGTGATTGTGTCGCGTGCAGTCACTCCCTGTTCCTGATTCATGAGCGTCGCTTGCGCGCCGGGAATGACGGCTCCCGATGCGTCCTGAACTACTCCAGTAATGGAACCCGAGGTGTTCTGCGCCATTAGCGACGGACCTGGAAGTAACAGGGCAGTCAGAATGCCGATGGTTGAGATTTTTGCTCGCACGACTTCCCTCCCTCTATTTGTCGCAGAGTTTATAGCGGCCCATAACGATTGGAAACCATTTTCGATGCGGCTCAAAGAATCCGACGTGGCAGCTCCTTCGAACGCGGCACCGATTTCGGCTTCCTCCTTCGGATCAGGAACCGGCACGTGGGAGTGCGCTCCTCTGCGAGCGTGTCGGGATCGCACAACGAATAAAAACGGCGCGATCGTATCGCGTAAATCACCACAAAGCGATATGATGGTGTCGAAAAGGGGTGGACATTATGCACCGCTCACTTGCCATCAGACTGACCGCTATCATTGTAATCTTGGCTGCGACGGCTGCGACTCTTGCCGCGCAAGGCCGCGGATTTCGCGGTGGTGGTGGTGTTTCTGTCTTTCGTGGGGCACCGGCTGTGCGGAGTGTACCAGGGCCTGCGTTCTCTAGTCGCCCTGGGAGGCCAATTGTCGCTAGTCCCGTGGCGCCGTCACCGCTCACTTGCCATCAGACTGACCGCTATCATTGTAATCTTGGCTGCGACGGCTGCGACTCTTGCCGCGCAAGGCCGCGGATTTCGCGGTGGTGGTGGTGTTTCTGTCTTTCGTGGGGCACCGCCTGTGCGGAGTGTACCAGGGCCTGCGTTCTTTAGTCGCCCTGGGAGGCCAATTGTCGCTAGTCCCGTGGCGCCGTTCGTTAGTTCTCCCGTGGCGCCGTTCGTTAGTTCTCCCGTGGCGCCTCCACTTCGCGGTGGGCCTTTCTTCTTCGGAGGGCTCTCTCACACCTTTGGCCGGTTCCCTCGCACGATCGTCGTCCCGTCCGTAGGGGGTTACTACTCTCCTTATATTTGGCCAACGACAATATATGGGTATGCGGGGCCTGCGTATGACCCATATCCCGCTTCTGTTTATTCCGAACCAGCATATGCTTCGCCGGCCGCGTCGCCGGCTGTTAGCCAGGGCGAAGTGGATCTCGCTTATCAAGTAGGAAGGCTGTCTCAGGAAATTGAGCAGCTCCGGCAGCAACAGACCATCACATCGTATACGCAGCCACCGGCGACGTCCCAGGTCGCACCGCAGCAGCGGACTCCGACCGTTCTCGTGTTTCGTGACGGTCATCGTATGGAAATGCAGAATTACGCGATCGTCGGACAGACACTTTGGGTCTTTGACGAGAGGGCAGCTACCAAAATTCCGCTTTCCGACCTGGACCTCGACGCCACCCAAAAAGAAAATCGAGGCAGCGGGTTCCGATTTCCGTTGCAAGAGAAATAAACTGGATGCAATACACGCGTTTCGAGCTTTCTTGATAGGTCAGGAAGGGTGAATCCGAGTCGCGCCACGTCTCAACGAGCAGTTCCGGTGGTCAAGACTTCGCCGCAGCCTTTCCCCCAAGCTCTTTCATCAATGCAAGCGCGTCGGATGCAAGCATTCTCGTGAGCTGACCCGCCGAAATCTCGCGGCACATCCGCGCGGACTGCCCGGACCAAAGGGGCGAAAAATCTCCCGATCCCTGCTGTTCCGCTCTGGCGCGTAAAGGTGCAAGAGCATCGGCGGCGCGCGGAAACTCCGGAGCCAGGGGATTCACCGACCCTAGAGTTGAGTAAAGTGTTTTTCGAATGGCATCAGGAGGCTCTCCAAAAGAAATCGCTCGTTAGGCTGATGATGCCACGGAGCATATTTCTTGACAAACCCTGCAAACCGGTTGCTAAATTCTTATCAAAAAATCACAGTTTCAGTTCATTTCCTGAAACTGCTGCGGCACGACGGTTTTTATAAAGCAGTAGATTGGCGATGAAGGGCCGCGATGAAGGCCTGGACGCCTGCCATATTTGTTTTTCGGATTCGTAATTTCTGAGTCGAAAGGAGCGGAGATGGTAAAGAGCGCGGCTACCCGTCTGGGTTCGTTTGGAAGATTCGTAACAGCGCTTGTTGCAACAATCGCATTGGGAACCTCCCTGGTTTTTGCTCAGACTTCCATGGCGACTATTTTGGGGACCGTGCGAGACACCTCGGGAGCGCTGGTGCCGGGAGTGAGTATCACCGTCAAGCATACCGAGAGTGGACTGACGCGGACCGTCGTCAGCAGCGAGCGCGGCAGCTACAATGTGCCGCTGCTCCCGGTGGGCGCGTATGAGATCACCACAACGATGCCCGGTTTCAAGCAAGGAGTGCGAAGCGGGATCAATCTGGTTGTCGGTCAGGAAGCGGTGGTAGATCTGACGCTGGAAGTCGGCGCCAACGCCGAGCAAGTCACCGTCACCGGAGACGCGCCGCTGGTCAATACCACCACTGCTTCGGTCTCCGGGCTGGTCAATGAGCGGCAGGTTAAGGATTTGCCGTTGAATGGCCGCAGTTTCGATAACCTCATCACCCTGAACGCGGGCGCGATCAACTATACCGCGCTGAAAACGCCGAACGCGCCTACCGCCGGTGAAGGGAACTCCTTCTCTGTGGCTGGGCGGCGGCCGCTGGAGAACCTGTTTTTGTTGAACGGAATCGAGTACAGCGGTTCGAGCGTTCAGTCCAACACGCCGGGCGGCGTCAGCGGGCAACTGCTGGGCATTGACGCGATTCGGGAATTCAACCTGGTCAGTGACACCTACTCGGCCCAATACGGGAAGCGAGCCGGGGCGCAGGTCAATATCGTCACGCAGTCCGGCACCAACCAGCTCCACGGCACAGCTTTTGAATTCCTGCGCAACAGCGCGCTGGATGCCCGAAACTTTTTCGATGTCCAGAACGCCCCGGCGCCGACCCCGGTGCCGCCCTTCAAACGGAATCAGTTTGGAGGCGCCCTCGGAGGCCCCCTTCGGAAGGACAAGACGTTCCTGTTCGGCAACTATGAAGGGTTCCGGCAGCGGCTGGCGATCAGCGACGTAACGACCGTTCCGGACGAGAATGCGCGCAAAGGAATACTGCCTTGCAACCTGATTTATACGACCCCGGCCACGCAAGCCCAGAATTGCCCGGACCGCAACGCGCTTCTCGAAGTTCCAGGTCTGGATAAGCGAATGTTGCCGTATATGGACTTTTGGCCGTTGCCGAACGGGCGCAGTTTGGGTAGCGGGGTGGCCCTTTCCTTTAACAATCCAAAAGAATCGATTCGGGAAGATTTCGGCACCACGCGGCTCGATCACACGTTTTCGGATCGCGACTCGTTTTCCGGGACATTCACCATTGACGATGGCAATAAGGTCACTCCGCAAACGGATCCCTTCTTCGCGGTGTACGCCGTAACGCGCAACGAGGTGGCCAGCCTCCAGGAAACGCACCTGTTCTCATCGCAAATGATCAATACGTTTCGCGCCGGATTTTCCCGCGCGGACTTCAACTATGATTCCGCGCCGTTCGGAAGATCTTTCGCTCCCGAATTATCCTTCGTTCCCGGGCGCGATCCCGGGCAAATTACCATTGGAGGGTCGAACGCCGCCTCCGTCTCGGCGATCACTTCGGCTGGATCGAACAACAATCCCGACGTTCATAACGCCAGGAACCTGTTCACCTACGATGATGGATTGCAAATCATTCGGGGCAGACATCAGATCAGCTCCGGTATCTGGTTTCAGCGGCTGCAAATCAACGATAGCATGGCCAGCACGAAGAATGGACGAGCCACATTCAGCAGCCTCGCATTGTTTTTGCAAGGGACCGTCTCGAATTTCACGGTTCCGCCGATTACCACTCCTCTCGGCTTCCGTTCACTGGAGGGCGCCTGGTATGTGGAGGACTCCATCCGCTTGCGGCCTAATCTGAACCTGCGTCTCGGTCTGCGGCACGAATTTACCAATGGCTTCAACGAGCGGTTCCATAGAGCCGGTAACTTCATTGCTGGTCCGGACGGAGTCCTGTTGACCACTCCCAGAATCGGAGGGTCCGCGCTCACGGAAAACAATGCTCGATTTCTGTTCAGCCCGCGCGTGGGATTGGCATGGGATCCGTTCGGAAAAGGGAACACTTCCATCCGCGCGGGATTCGGAACGTACTACGATCTTCAGGATAACCTGGAATATCCCCTGAGCAACCTCCCTCCTTACAACGGCGCAGTGTCTTTTCTCAATGTTTCGCTGCCCGCGTTTCTCCCCACCATCCACCCCGGTACTCAGCCGGCTGCGGCCTGTGGAGAGCCAGGGGCGCCGCCGCCACCCTCCTGCACGATCTATGCGCCTTGGGGAGTGGATGCCTCGATGAAAACTCCTACCGTGGAGGCGTGGAATTTCACTATCGAACAGCAGATCACGCCCAATACGAGTTTGCGGCTTGCCTACGTCGGATCTCGCGGATTCCATCACCTGGCCACCGTGGACGTCAATGCCATTCGGCCACAGATTTGTTCCGATGTCGCGGGCTGTTCGGCAGGGGGAGTCCTGACAGCAGCACAGAAGGGAGCGCCTCCGGGCGTGGCGGTTTTCGATGTAAGAGTGCCTACGTCGGATCTCGCGGATTCCATCACCTGGCCACCGTGGACGTCAATGCCATTCGGCCACAAATTTGTTCCGATGTCGCGGGCTGTTCGGCAGGGGGAGTGCTGACAGCAGCACAGAAGGGAGCGCCTCCGGGCGTGGCGGTTTTCGATGTAAGAGTGCCTCAAGGGACGAAGTACATCCCTGCTTTGCCTGGCGGAGCGCCAGCAACAAGGCCGAATCGCTATCTGTCCTCCGTCGGTTACTTTTGGCTTGCCGAAAGCAATGCCAGCTACAACGCTTTGCAGGTGGACGTAACCAAGCGCATGACCCAAGGACTGCAATTCCGGGCGAACTATACGTGGGCCAAGAACCTGGACATCGCCTCTGCAGTGACGGCTGCCACTTCCCTAAATGAGGCGGCGTCGGTGTTGGATCCCTATGACGTGCGCCGGGACTGGGGTCCCTCCGCCCTGAACCCAACCAGTCAGGCAACCGGGAATTTCACCTATCAATTGCCCTTCGGAGAGGGAAAACCGTGGCTGGCTGGCGCGACCGGCGCCGCGGGCAAGCTCGCAAGCGGCTGGCAGTTGAATGCCATCGTTACGTTGTTGAGCGGCTTTCCCGTGACGCCGCAAGTAGGTTCCAACCAGTCCGGCAACGGGGACACGCGCGTGCCTGACCGTCCCAATTTGAATCCCGCTTTCAGCGGCCCCAAAATCATCGGCAGAGTTGAGCAATGGTTTAATCCGGCCGCTTACCTGTTGCCGACTCCTGGAACCTTTGGCGACGCCGGGCGGGGAATATTGCGGGGACCCGGCTTAGCTACCCTGGATCTTTCTTTGTTTAAGGCCACTTCCATTTCCGAGAGGACCAGGCTGGAGTTCCGGGCTGAATCCTTTAACTTGCTGAACCGCGCAAACATTGGTCTTCCTAACCCGATCGTTTTTTCTGGCGGGACCACCAGCCCCTCGGCGGGGATCATAACCAGCACCTCTACAACATCCCGGCAGATTCAATTCGCGCTAAAGCTGGCCTTCTGACTATGCCACGAGCAAAACAGGCGACTCGAAGAGCCGACTGTTTTGCTCGGACTCGTGGACTCATGATTGACCTCCTGGCCTGACCTCCGCCATCAGGACGAAAGCCAGGCGATCAGGGAGTTTATCTCAACCTGCGGACGTGATCAGGCAGTCTTGAACCCTCTGGTAACATGCCAATCTCCAAGAAATTCGGGTAAGAGCGGTTATACTAAATGGGAGCCATCCCGAGCTTTTCTGGGCGAGAAGGAGAGAAAGCTTTGAGCGATTTGCAATATAAGGAGGGCCGGAAAGAGCCGGACTTCGTTCTAGAAATGAACTTGCGGCAATGGATGATGGCTAGGCCACGACTGCTGGATCCTGAGGTCCAGCCGCTGCTCAAACGACTGCATGAATTCGCCCGTCATGTTCAATCAGCAGGGTTCGGTCGAGCCCTCAAAAATCTAGCAGGCGATATTGCGGATTGCTCGGGGACACCCGATTTGACGGAGTTGATTGGGGAAAGGTTATGTCAGGGCATCAGTGCCAGTGGCAACGCCATTGAAAGAAAATCGTTGCAAGAGACGTTGTATTTCTGCACCGGAATTGTGCCGGAGTTACCGCCACCGGAATTCGGAAAGCGCCTCGAGAGCTTCCTAGCGTTGAGCGGCAGCAAAGGATTGATTCGGCTCTTTTTGAGCGCACACCTCTCCAACTTGATTTTTACGAATTTGTATGATTTCCTCAAGGCGTCTCCTCCAGACGTGTTGCGCACACGGACGGAAGCAATCGAGCGAATTTGCCGGAAGGCAGCGGTCGCCGCAGTAAGATCGCTAAATACTTGGTCGGAACCCGATCCAAGCGCGGTCGCTACTTTGCTCTCGGATCTGAAGGCCGAGATGACGAGGATGATGGAGATAAGATGAATCACGCGCGGCTTTCGTGGTATGCACTTCACGTCCGCAGTCGATTTGAAAAGATCGTGGCGAGCAACTTATCGAGAAGAGGATTTGAGGCGTTTCTGCCTACTTACAAGATTCGAGATCGACTAAACGAGAGGCATCTGGAGATACCATTGTTTCCGAGTTACGTATTCTGTCGAATGCAAGAGGCTGAAGCCCGATTAATGCTGATGATACCGGGTGTGATGCATATCGTGGGAACAGGAGCCGGCGTGAAGCCAGTCGATGAAGTTGAAATGGCCGCCGTCAAACTGGTCGTTCAATCTCCTCTACACTACCGACCCTGTCGATTCCGCGAGGCTGGCCGGAGGGTTCGAGTTGCCGAAGGGGCGCTGCACAATTTGGAAGGAATTCTTGCAGAGAGTGGGAACAAGATTGGGATTGTCGTCGGCATCTCGCTTTTGAAAGTCGCTGTTCTTGTCGAGATCGGAGATGCTAGTCAGGTTGTAGCTGTCTCGAATACTCGAACCCCGGTATCACGTCTCCTGACCGCATTGAAGCCGTCCGATTTGAGGAATGCGCCCGGGCAGGATGCGGAAGGAGCGATTGAGATGTCTCCATTTCCATTTCCATCAAGTGAAGTGGACCGAACAATCCGTTGCATCCCGGCAACTATCGTATTCGATAGTTCCCGCCAAGCTTCCCTGGCGGACGCCCGAGGCGTTCCGGTTCCAGCCAGGAGTCTCCTTCTGCGGACGGAAGATTTCGACATTCATCTCCAAATTCGCTGTGAACGAGGACACAGGGAAATTCTGGGTCAAATACTTTCACGGAGGCGTAAAGATTTAGCCGGGGCCCGGTTTCATCTGTTGCGGAATGGAGAGAAACTCCAAGCCGCTACCGCCGACACACTGGGCGAATTCAATTTCACCGATGTCCCCGAAGGCGACCTGAATCTTCAAGTTGACCTTCCATATCTGACCATTATCGGTGCGCTTAGTGCTTAAATAACGTCGGTAGTCTATGTTGTAACAGAAAGCTCATGGCAAGATCCCGTTTCCTTTTCTTCGATCGCATTTTGTCCTCGGCCCAATTTCAAGACTGCCGCTCATTAGTTACCCATAATTGCTGACTTTCATGGTTCCTGAGGAAACACTGAAAGAGACGTTCGATCGAATTTGGGAAGAGATTCATGGCTCGAATCTCTATGCGGGACAGCCTCGCAACGAGGCATCGGCGCACAGCGTGTCGCGTGCGCAGCACGCTCTTCAGTTAGCCATAAATTCCGGCCACGATCGGTTAATGATCGAGGCATGGAGAATGCTCGCATACAGCCTTACGGCGAACGAGCAATACGAGGAAGCCATTCCGTATCACAAAAGTGCCGTCGAAAAGTTGGAACAATTGGGAGAGCATCGGCAAGCGGCGCGCAGCCGTATCGGATATGTGGCAGCTCTCGCGCATGTAGGACGCCTGCAGGAAGCGCTCGGCGTGGCCAGCACCGCCGAGCAATGGTTCGCTGAAAACGATGATGAACAAGGGCGGGCGCGTCTCTTTACGAATCTCGGTATCATTTACCACCGGCTCGATGAACACACGCAAGGCGTTGAATATTACGGCAAAGCGGCCGCAATTTTCGAAAAGCTCGGCGATAAGCGGGCGCTTGCGCAAACCTGCAACAATCTAGGCAACGTGCTTTCGATGCTCGATCAATTCGAGCAGTCGGATTCCATGTACGAGCGCGCCGAGAGGCTGAGCGAGGAACTCCAACTGGCCAATCTGTCGACGCAGGCCAGCTACAACCGCGCCTACCTCCAGTATTTGCGGGGCCGCTACAGCGAAGCGCTTCACTCCTTCAGCCGGCTTCGCCCGCGATTTGAACGGGCGGGCAGCCAACGGCACTGCGCCCTTTGTGACCTCGACGAAGCGGAGATCTACCTGGAAATCAACCTTTCACAAGACGCGGCAATCCTTGCAGAACGCGCCGTCGAAGAATTCAGGCTGATCGGCATGCGATATGAACAGGCCAAGGCCGCGGGCTTTTACGGCGTAGCCCTGATGCAGATGCAGCGGTATGCCGAGGCCCTGGACGCGTTCGGCCTCGCTCAAAAAATATTTGAGGAGGAAGGCAATCTGTATTGGATCGGGCTGCTCAATCTGTATCGTGCGGAAGTGCACCTGTCCATGAACCGTCTGCGGAAAGCGCAATCCCTCGCCCGACAAGCCAAACTAATGTTCGAGAAATTGGCAATTCCATCGAAGCGAGTTTTCAGTCTGGTGCTTTTGGGCAGGGTCGCGATGGCCCTCGACGATCTTAAAACTGCGGAGACCTCGGCGGCGGAGATCTCGAAGCTGATCCATACCACGAAGATGCCGCTCGTGCTGCTTCCCTACCATGTGCTCTGCGGAGAGATCGCTGAGCGCATGCAGAGATGGGACGATGCGCTGCGTCATTACGAACATGCAGCGGAGGAACTGGAGAAGCATCAGGCCCGGCTCCATCATGATGATCTTCGCGTGACTTTCTTCACAGGGCGGCAGCAGGCATATGAAGCTCTAATACGCCTTTCATTGGATCGGATGAATCCGCAAGAAGGACTGTCGACGGCGTACGCATGGTGCGAGCGAGCACGGTCGCGTGCTTTAGTTGAACTTCTATCACATTACGCGCCCCTGGTTCATGGACAAGCCGAGCCTTCGCTGCTGTCCCACATCGATCGCTTGCGCGAAGAACTGAACATCCACTATGTGCGTTCTCAGTCCGAAAACTGCCCATTGACGTCGCAATCGAATTACGACAGCATCGCCCTCAAGGAGCGGGAGCTCGCGCGAAGCCTGCGGGAGGTATCGGGAGTGAATCCGGCGTATGCGTCGTTGCGGCAAGTCTCTATTACCGAGATCGATTCCGTTCAAGCCGATCTTCCGGAACGGACAACTCTGATCGAGTATTTCACGACGGGTGACGAGGTGCTCGCCTTCATTGTGTCGAGAACCGACGCAAAAGTCGTTCGCAGGCTTTCTAAGGCGAGCGACATCCTCAAAGCGCAAGCGCGTCTGCAATTCCAGTTCGGCCAATTCGCGCTGGGACGCGAGTATGTGATGGTTCATTCCGAGCAAATTATGCAATCCACGAGGTTCTGGCTCTATGAACTTTATCACCGGCTGATGGCCCCCTTCATCAGGGAGATCCGCACGCCACACGTAGTAATCGTCCCGCACGGGCCCTTGCACTTCCTGCCGTTTCATGCCTTCTATGACGGAGAGAAGTACCTCCTCGACAACTACGAGTTTTCTTACGCGCCCAGCGCTTCAATCATGAAATATTGCCTCGAATGGGGAGAAATTGCCGGCGAGTCTCCTCTGCTTGTCGGAGCGCCGGATCAGACCGCACCGCTCATCGGAGACGAGATTTCCCAGTTAAATCAGCTTTTTGCGGATGCCCGAGTCCTGCATGGCCCGCAAGCTACGCGCGCAGCGTTCATTGAGAACAGCAAGGCGTCGTCATTTCTGCATATCGCAACTCATGCAACTTTTCGTCATGACAATCCCATGTTCTCCAGCTTCAAGCTGGCGGATGGATGGTTTACGGCTCTCGATCTGTTTTCTATCGTCTGCAAAACGAATCTGGTGACGCTAAGCGGTTGTCAGTCCGGTATGAGCGCAGTGACGGGCAGCGACGACTTACTCGGCTTCATGCGTGGATTTCTATATGCCGGCGCTCGGTCTCTTCTCTTAAGCCTGTGGAATGTCAACGATAAATCCACGGCAGCGCTGATGGTGCATTTTTATCGAGAATGGCAAAAAGGCGTCGCTAAATCGACTGCTCTCCGCTCCGCTATGCTCGCTGTCCGCGCCGAGCATATCCATCCCTTCTATTGGGCACCATTCTTACTCGTCGGAAATCCATAGCATTTTTTTCAAATTCGGCGTATGTACCTCAAGGAATGAACTGGACTGTCCGTTATCTGTTCTTCGCTCTTATTTTGCTTTTTGGCCTGAGTTCCCAGGCTGACGCTGCTTCGTACCCGCTTATTGTACAAATTCCGCGGACGGTAAGTATTCACACACTTGCAGCCACCCTGGGGGGTACTGTCGTCGACAGTATTCCCGGCGCGAACACGTACTTGCTGAACTTGCCCGTCGTGCCGTTGCCGGCCAGGGCAACCGTGCTCGGAATCCAGTGGATGGAACTGAACACAGGCGTCCGTTTGCCCCGCTTCAGCCGGCCCGGCGTATTGAAAGTACCCGGCACTGCGGCCCCGGATTGGTACAAGCAGCAGCCGGCGATGCAACTAATAAACGCTGGGAAGGCGTTGCCCTTTTCGACGGGAAGAGGAGTTGTCGTAGCAGACATCAATTCCCAAGTCGACTACGCGCACCCGGCGTTGGTCGGCCATTTGACCGGCGGATACGACTTTATCGCCGCCAGCCCGGGCGAACCGTTCCTTTCGGACCAATCGGATGCGGGATTTCTTGATCAATCGGCCGTCGGTTTCCTGGACCAGTCGGATGCCGGTTTCCTAGACCAATCGGA
>Ga0209157_1002325_pt1 | contig 15205 bp, 12 predicted proteins | sample GraSoiAngelo_135_FD_185892 | JGI IMG/M metagenome (GOLD analysis project Ga0209157, IMG submission 185892) | Grasslands soil microbial communities from the Angelo Coastal Reserve, California, USA - 14_0929_05_40cm (SPAdes) (version 2) | ecosystem: Environmental > Terrestrial > Soil > Grasslands ... | reverse complement strand
CGGAGCTCCGTCGTCGAGCTGAAGCAGCGACGCGTGTCAGGGTGGAAGACCGGGCTCGCGCTCGGTGCGGGCGCGGCGACCATCGCCGCAATTATCGCGGGCGTCGGCCCGCTCGGGGGCTCGACCGGCGGGGGCGGGCCCCCGAAGCCCCCGCCCTAACGGCTCGACGACCGTGGCCAGGTCGTCCGCGACGTCCTCCGAGTTCGCGCCCCGGCCAAACGTCTGGGAATTCTTACGGCGGCGTGAAACATTATGCGCGCACGACGTTTCTTGACGGGTCCCGCGGGCGCCTGCAGCTTCAGCCCCGGTTTCGTCCAGCAGGATCCGGCGCCGAGCCTGGCGGGCCGCGGCGCCGTGACGACCGCCCGCAGGAGGGGGTTCAGTCCATGCGCCTAGGCGCAGTGGCAGGGTTTGTGACGGCGGTAATTGCCGCCGCGTGTATGACCGCGGACCGCGGGAGCGTGGCGCCCAGCGCGCCCAACTTCGCCCACGAGCCCGATCTCACGGGCATGCCGGACCTCATCGTGGACAGCAAGATGCTCGCGACGTCGTGGGTCGTGTACGACCAGATCATCAAGGAGACGGGCTGCACGTTGGAGGAGGGGGGCGTGATCGATCCCACAGTCCCCCATCGCGTGGTGCGCTTCACGGTGAACACCCCCAACGTCGGCGACGCCGACCTATCGCTCGGCGATCCCGCGAAGCACATCGACCCGAACGGCGACGGAGACATCAGTGACTCGGACGGCCTCTACGAGCTGTCTTTGTGCCATCGTCACTGGCACTTCCGGCACTACGCGACGTATGAGCTCGTCGATCCCGTCACCGGGTTCGTGTGGAAGGCGGCGAAGCGAGGCTTCTGCATGATCGATGTGGCGCCTTGGAACGGCGGAATCCAGTCCCCTCAGTCGTGGGTGTTCCGCGCGTGCGGTCATCCGGCGACGGCCACCGAGCCCGCCATTCCCGGCAACCAGGGGATCGCGCATGGCTGGGCAGATCAGTACTACAAGTGGCTGGGCGGGCAGTACTTCGTGCTGGACGGCGGCGACGGGCAGCCGCCCGTGCCGCTGGGCCGTCAGTACATCCTCCGGATCCACGTGAATCCGGGGTTCGAGGCGGGTTCGAGAGATCTGTGCCCAGCCTTGGAACGGGTGATCTCGCGGCAGACGCGGCTGTGCCACAACTTCGCCGAGAGCGATTACAGCAACAACGTCGGCGAAGCGCTCATCCTGCTGCCGGCCGATCGTCCCGGCAAGACGGGGTTCGGTCCCGGGAGCGGCCAGGAAGCGCGCACCGTGGATGAGATCGACGACGAGAATCGCGGGACGGAGAAGTAAGCGCTCTCGTCACCGGGCCCGGCTTCGGCCGGGCCCCTCACTCCGCCTGGATGAACGTCAACTTGAAGCCGTCCGGGTCGGTGAGCGCGAACGCCCAGTCTCCCCAGGGCGTGTTCGACGGCTCCCGATCGAGCGGCCACCCCCTCGCCTTGACCCGCGCGGCGATCGCGTTGATGTCCTGCGCGGTCTCGACCCACACACGGAATCCCTCGCCCTTGCGGCGGTCGCGGCCCTTCGCGAAGTCGTCCTGATTGAGCATGATGTCGCAGCTGCCCGCCTTCATCTGAATGCCATGCACCCGGCCGGCGTCCTCCCAGCGCTCGCCCGGCGTGAAGCCGAGCATGTCGCGGTACCAGGCGATGCTGCCCTCCAGATCGTTGACGGTGAGCGATACCGCCAACGAGCGGAGGCGTAGCGACTCGGGCTGCCGGCGCTGGGGCCGCCGGGCGCCCGTCCTCCGCGGCGCCGCGCGGCGCGTCGTCTTCTTGCTCGTGGCCATGAAACCAACCCTCCTCGGGGCGTCGGGAACAAGCGTAGCGCTCGGTCGGCGGCCCCGCCAGATTACGCTCCACCGCCCACGGAGACAGAGCCATGCCTACGAGTCGCGCGTCCGCTGTTTGGGAAGGAAAGCTCAAGGACGGCAGGGGTAGCTTCAAGGCCGGCAGCGGCGCCTTCAGCGGGCCCTACACCTTCGCCACCCGCTTCGAGGGTGCCAAGGGCACAAATCCCGAGGAGCTGATTGCCGCTGCGCACGCCGCCTGCTTCAGCATGGCGCTGTCGGCGGGGCTGGAAAAAGCGGGCAGGCCGGCGACCCGCGTCGAGACCTCGGCCGCCTGCACCATCGACACCGTGGACGGCGCGCCCAAGATCACGAAGATGGAGCTCACGGTGAGGGGCAGGGTGCCGGGGCTCGACCAGGCGGCGTTCCAGAAGGCCGCCGACGAGGCCAAGCGCGGCTGCCCGGTGTCGAAGGCGCTCACGGGCATCCCCCAGATCACGTTGGACGCGAAGCTGGAGTGAGCTGGACTGTCTACCTGCTGCGCTGCCGCGACGGCTCGCTCTATACGGGAATCACGAATGATCTCGCACGCCGCTTGGCGCGCCACCGCGCCGGGACAGCGAGCGCCTACACGCGCGCCCGCCGGCCGTTGCGGCTCGTGTACACGGAAGGGCAGCCGAGTCGCTCGGCGGCGCTGCGGCGGGAGGCGGCGCTGAAGCGGCTAAGCCGCGCGGGGAAACTGGCGCTAGTGGCGCGACCGCGGTGACCCCCCCCCGGGCTCGGGACGTCGCGGGCCTCGTCATCGCCGTGGCCCTCGCGGCCGGGTGTGTGCGGCTGGGCGTGTGGCAGCTCGAACGCCTGCAGCAGCGACGCACACGCAATGCCCAGCTCCGGGCCGCCCGTGAGCGGCCGGCTGTGGAGGCGCGAGCCGGGCTCACGGCCGATTCGGCCGCGAGCCGCCGGGTCCACGCCGGGGGGCGCTACGACTACGCGCACCAGCGGCTGTGGCGCGCACGCACGTACGAAGGCGTGCCGGGGGTCGCCCTCGTGACCCCGCTCCGCCTCGCGGACGGTTCGGCGGTGTTCGTGGATCGCGGGTGGGCCCCGTCGCCAGACGCGGCGCACGTGGACGAGCAGGCGTACCGGGAGCCGGACACGGCGGACGTCCTGGGGCTCGGCTTCCCGGCACCTCGCGGGCGCGGCGATGTGGACCCGGCGCGGCTAGAGGATTCCCTGCTGTATCCCGTGCTCCCGTTCATCCTGCAGCAGTTACCGCCCTCTGCCGCGACCCGTAGGGAGTCCTTTAGGGCGACCGGTGGGGAGTCCGTCAGGCCCCTCTACCGCCCTCTAGCGCCTCTACCGCCCGGCCTCATGCGCTGGCCCGCTCCCGTGCTCGACGACGGCCCGCATCTCTCCTATGCTATCCAGTGGTTCAGCTTCGCGGTGATCATCCTGGGGGGCAGCGTGGCGCTGTTCAGGAAGTCGCTGGCGGGGGGCCCCGGGGGTGCTGTTCGAAACCCGGCCAACTACCGCTGAGCCAGCGAGTTGACTATATTGGGGTCCCGGTCCGCGGCCGCGCCCCGCTGAGGCACGCCGTGGGCCTTCTTGTCTCCAGCCGAAGGAGTCTGCCGCATGGCGGCCGCTACACCGTTGAAGCAACCGGTCAAGGTGGGGTTGTTGATGCGCCGGCGCCTCCGCGAGCTGAAGCGCACGCCGCGCGAGCTCGCCGCGGCGGTGCAGGTTTCGGAGACCTACATCGCCGACCTGCTCGCCGGCCGGCGCCGGCCCCCCGCCCCTGGACGGACCGACGTATACGACCGCATGACCAAGTTTCTGCGGCTGCATCGCAACGACCTGCCAACCTGCGCGCGCGCGGAGCGGGAATCCCTGGGGTCGCGCCGGCGGCGCCTGCACCCCACGGTGCGCCGGGCGCTGCTCGAGCTGTGCGAGCCGGTCAAGGCACGGGCGCTCGCCCGGCGGTTGGCGAACACCCGCGGCGCGGCGCTCGAGCTGCTCATCGCCAGCCGCCTGCTCGAGGTGGCCCAGGGGTTCGTGCGCCGCCAGCTGGACGATGAGGTGGGGATCCGGGTCGCCGCGACCCGAGAGGGGTGCAACTATCTCGACATCCGAATGCGCCTACTCGACTTCCTCGACGCCAGCCCCGACGTCCTCACGCTCGAGATTTATGAGGATTTCGTGCGGCCGCGCGTCGCCGCGTGGGATCTCGATCTCGACACCCAGGCGATGCGCATCGTGCTGCGGTCGCAGGAGCCCGCCCCGCGCCAGAAGCGGGCCCTCGCGATTTAGCGCTCCGGCCGGCGGCGCAGGCTCTTCAGCTTGCGCCGTTCGGCGGCCTTGTCCTTGCGCCGCCGCTGGGCGCCGGGGCTCTCGTAGAACCGCTTGCGCTTCATGTCCTGGAACAGTCCCGCCTTCGTGATCTGGCGGCGGAACTTCTTGAGGACGTTCTCCAGTCGGTCGTTCTCGCCCAGCGTGACTTCCATCGAGCCTCCACAACGAACGAGGACCCGGGCGGCAGCCCAGGTCCTCGGCGTCAGTCTCTGGATTGCAGTGCACGGCCTGCCGCCGTGCGATCGCTTGCCCAAGCTTAGGCTCGTGGCCGGGCAACGTCAAGGAACCCCCTGTTCTTTTCACGCGCACCTTGTTAGCTTGCTCGGCGTAGTCACTGAACCGCGAGCTGGCATCCTTCCGTAGGACGGTCCCGCTCAGGGCACCGGGACGATTTCCCGTCTGTTCCCAAGGTTCACAACCAGAAGTCGTCCAGGAACGACGTCGAGGAGCGACGTCGAGGAAAACCGTCGTGTACGGTTCTCCTTGACGGGTCCCCTCGACGATTTTCCTCGACGCAGTCAAAGGAGTAGTATGCCATTTGCATCGCTAGGCCTCACGCCCGAGCTCGTGCGGGCCGTGGCCGACGAAGGCTATACCGAGCCAACCCCGATTCAGCAGGAAGCCATTCCGCTCGCCCTCGGCGGCCGGGATCTCATCGGGTCCGCCCAGACCGGGACGGGCAAGACGGCCGCGTTCATGCTGCCGATCCTGCAGCGCCTCGCGCCGGGCGCGCGCCACACACTGCGGGCCCTGATTCTCGTCCCGACGCGTGAGCTCGCCGAGCAGGTGCTGCAGAGCGCGCGCGCGTACGGGCGCCACCTCCATCTGAGCGCCGCGGCGATCTACGGCGGCGTGGGGATGGAGCCGCAGACCCGGGCGCTGGCGCGCGGCGTGGACATCGTGGTCGCCACTCCCGGCCGGCTGCTCGATCACATGGAGCGCGGGCACGTCGATTATTCGAAGCTCGAGATCCTCGTCCTCGACGAGGCCGACCGCATGCTGGACATGGGCTTCGCGCCCGATGTGCGCCGCATCCTCGGCGCCCTCCCCGACCAACGCCAGACCATGCTCTTCTCGGCGACGATCTCGCGTGACGTGGACGCGCTCGCCCGCACGGCGCTGAATGGTCACGCCTCGGTCGAGATCGGGCGTCGCGCCCGGCCCGCTGAGGGAATCGAGCACGTGATCGTCGCGGTGGACAAGCTCCGGAAGCGGGACGTGCTCGCGCGCATCCTGCAGGCGAAGCCCGCCGGTCAGACGCTCGTCTTCACGCGGACCAAGTACGGCGCCGACAAGCTCGTCACGTTCCTGAAGCGGGAGGGTATCCCCGCTCACGCGCTGCACGGCGACAAGGCGCAGAGCCTGCGGCAGCGGACGCTGGACGCGTTCCGCAGCGGGGTGGCGGACGTGCTCGTCGCGACCGACATCGCGGCGCGCGGCATCGACGTGGACGGCATCCGGATGGTCGTGAACTACGACGTGCCGGCCGATCCCGAGGTGTACGTGCATCGCGTGGGCCGCACGGCGCGCGCCGGCGCGCGCGGGCTCGCGCTCACGCTGATCTCCCCCGACGAATGGCTCCTGATGGCCGACGTCGAGAAGCTGATCGGGCAGACCTTCCCGCGGGAAGTGATCCCGGGGTTCGAGCCGTCGGTGGCGCCGCTGCAGCCGAGGCCGCTGCAGCTTGAGATCGCTCGGCCGACGAGATCGGTGCGGGCCCGAGTAGGTGGCCGCCGCCGGCGTTAACGGCAAGAGACGTCGAGGAAAGACGTACCTACGCTTCTCCTCGACGCCTCTCCTCGACGATCTGGCGGGGCCGCGCGATGCGCTGCTCCTTGTCAAGCAGCATCTCCTGCCACTGCGCGAGCCACCCCGGCGTCCGGCCGATGGCGAACAGCACCGGGAACATGTCCATGGGAAACTTCATCGCCTCGTAGATGATCCCCGAGTAGAAGTCGACGTTGGGGTAGAGCTTGCGGCTCACGAAGTAGTCGTCCTGCAGCGCGATCCGCTCGAGCTCCACGGCGATGTCGATGAGCGGGTTCTTGCCGGTGACGTCGAAGACCTCGTCGGCCACCCGCTTGATGAGCTTGGCGCGGGGGTCGTAGTTCTTGTAGATGCGGTGCCCGAAGCCGAACAGCCGGAACTCGCCCTGCTTCACGCGCTCGATGTAGGTCGGGATGTTGTCTTTCGAGCCGATCTGTCGCAGCGTGCGCAGCACTTCCTCGTTGGCGCCGCCGTGCAGCGGCCCGTACAGCGCCGCGGCGGCGGCCGCCATCGCGGAGTAGGGATCGGCGTGCGACGACCCGACGCCCCGCATCGCGCTGGCGGAGCAGTTCTGCTCGTGGTCGGCGTGGAGAATGAACAGCACGTCCAGGGCGTGCTCGAGCGTCTTGTTCGGCGTGTACTTCACCTCGGTCGCCTTGAACATCATGTTCAGGAAGTTGCCGGCGTAGGACAGATCGTTGTCGGGATACGCGTACGGCATCCCCACCGAGTGGCGGTAGGCGAACGCCGCCAGCGTCGGAGCCTTCGCGATGAGGCGGAAGATCTGGTTGCGGCGCGAGGTCTCGTCGTGAATGAGCTTCGCTTCGGGATAAAACGTCGACAGCGCCGCCACGGTACTCACGAACATCCCCATCGGGTGGGCGTCGTGGCGGAACCCGTCGATGAATTTCTTGATGCTTTCGTGGACGATCGTGTGGTGCGTGACGTTGAAGACCCACGAGTCGAGCTCCGGCGCCGACGGCAGCTCGCCGTGGAGCAGCAGATACGCCGTCTCGAGGAACGTGCTCTTCTCGGCGAGCTGCTCGATGGGATAGCCGCGATAACGCAGGATGCCCTTGTCGCCGTCGATGTAGCTCACGGCGCTGCGGCACGCCGCCGTGTTGAGGAACCCCGGATCATAGGTGAGGAGCCCCGGATCGTCGGCCGCCGTCTTGATCTGGCGGAGATCGACGGCCCGGATGGCTCCGTCCTCGATCGGGACCTCGTACCGCTTCCCGGTGCGGTTGTCGGTGACCGTGAGCGTGTCCTTGGGCACGGCGATTTCCTGGGAAATGGCTCGCGAAAGATAACCACTGACCGACGCGGAAAAACGGGGATTGACGCGGACGGCCGTGGGGGAACCGACGCCTACTGGAGCCGCACCATCCCCTGCTCAAGCCACAGGTGCTTCTGCTCCAGCACTTCCTGCGCCACGCGATACGTCGGCACGTCCTCGTTGCGCCACAGGCCCTTGAACTTCGCGCGGATGCGGCCGCGGGACTGGCGGCAGAACAGGTCGGCCATCTGCACCGCGTGCCCGCCGGCGACGGGGTCGCGCGCCACGAGCAGGCGCGCGCGGGCGCAGGTCGCCGCCATCGCGAACAGCTCGCCCGCGACGTCCACCAGTCGGAACAGCACGGCTTGGCGGAACTCGAGCTTGGGACCGAATCGCAGCATCGAATGGAACACCCCGCGCGCCAGACGCCGAGCGTTCCGCTCGACGAACCGCACGTGCGGCGCCAGGGCCCCGAACTCGGCGTAGCGCGGCCACGCGCTCCAGCCCAGCCAGCGGCCCGGATACCACCAGCCGTAGAACAGCGCCGACCGCACGACGCCCCGCAACCGCTGGCCCAGCGACTTGCCGGGCAGCACCACGTCGCCCGCCACCTGGAGATGCTTGTCCACGGCCTCGCGGGCGATGAAGAGATGCATGATCTCCGATGAGCCCTCGAAGATCAGGTTGATGCGGAAGTCCCGCATGATCCGCTCCACCGGGATCGGCTTCTCGCCACGCGCGCGCAACGAGTCCGCCGTCTCGTACCCCCGCCCGCCGCGGATCTGCACGGTGTCGTCGATGATGCGCCAGCCCACCTCGGAGTTGTACAGCTTCGCGATCGCCGCCTCGAGCCGGATGTCGTAGCCACCGCGGTCCGCCATCGCCCCGCACAGCTCGGCCACCGCCTCCATGGCGAACGTGTTCGCGGCCATGGTGCCGATCTTCTGGGCGATCGCGTCGTGCTTGCCGATGGGGCGACCCCACTGCACCCGCTCGCCCGCCCACTGCCGCGCGATCTCGAGGCAGCGCTTCCCCGCGGCGACCGCCGTGATGGGCAGCGTGAGCCGCCCCGTGTTGAGGGTGATGAGCGCGAGCTTCAGGCCCTTGCCCGGCTCCCACAGCACGTTCTCCTTGGGGACACGCACGTTGGAGAACCGGATGACGCCGTTGTAGATCGCCTTCAGGCCCATGAAATGGCAGCGATGCGCCACCTCGACGCCCGGCCACGCGGTCTCCACGACGAAGGCAGTGATCTGCCGCCGCTCCTTCCCGCCCGCGAATTTGGACGGCGTCCGCGCCATCACCACCATCAGCTCGGCCTTGGTGCCGTTGGTGCACCACAGCTTCTCGCCGTTCAGGATCCAGGATTTCCCGTCCTCGCTCGGAACCGCGGTGGTCTCCATCGCCGCGGGGTCGGACCCCACTCCCGGCTCGGTGAGTGCGAACGCCGAGATCGCGCCCTTCGCCAGGCGCGGCAGGTAGCGCTTCTTCTGCGCCTCGGTGCCGAACATCTTGAGCGGCTGGGGCACACCGATGGACTGGTGGGCCGAGAGCAGCGCGGTGAGCGAGCCGTCCACGGAAGACACGAGCTCGATCGCCTTCATGTAGGAAAGCTGCGACAGGCCCAGGCCGCCGTACTCCCGCGGGATCTTGATCCCGAAGGCGCCGAGCTCGCGCAGCCCCTGGATCACGGCGTCGGGAATCTCGCCTTCGCGGTCGATGCGGTCCGAGTCCACCGTCTCACGCACCAGGCGCTCGAGCCGCTCGAGGAACGGCTGCGCCCGCCTGATCTCTTCGGGATCCTGCTCGGGGTAGGGGTGGATCAGGTCCATCCGCAGCTTGCCGAGGAACAGGTCGCGCACGAAGCTCGGCGCGGCCCACTCCTGCTCGCGCGCCGCTTCAGCGACCTCGCGCGCCTCGTCGGCGCTGACCTTGGGTTTCGGCTCGGCGGCCGTGGTGGCCATGCTGCGATAAATGTATACGGCCGGGCCCCGGCGTGCCCGGCTTGACAGCCGCCTGGCCGCAGGGAGATTCGCCTCGCCCTCACCCGGAGCCACGTAATGCGCCCGTCGTGCTGCCGCGTCCCCGCCCTCGGCGCGATCCTCGCCGCCACGCTGTTCCTCTCGGCAACCGCCCAGCAGGCGCCGCGCCCGCAGGTCCTCATCAAGGCCGGACGCCTCCTCGATCCCAAGGCAGGCACCGTGCTCGCGAACCAGGCGATCCTGGTCGACGGGGACCGCGTCAAGGAGACGGGCCCTGCGGCGACCGTCGCCGGCCACGCCGCCGCCGGCGCGCGCGTCATCGACCTCGGAGCAGCCACCGTGCTCCCCGGCCTGATCGATTGCCACACCCACATCACCAGCGATCCGGGCGACTACTACGAGCAGCTGTTCCGCCGCAGCCCGATCGACCAGGCGGTCGTCGCGCACGTCTACGCCCGGCGCACGCTCGAGGCGGGGTTCACAACGATCCGCAACGTCGGCGCGGACGAGTTCGTGGACGTCGAGCTGCGCAACGCGATCGACCGGGGCGACGTGGCGGGGCCGCGGATGCAGGTCTCGACCATGCCCCTCAGCGCCACCGGCGGGCACGGCGACGTGAACGGGTTTTCGCCCTACCTCCGGTTCGAGCAGCTCAGCGGGATCGCCAACGGCGTGGACGAGATCCGCAGCAAGGTGCGCTGGGAGATCAAGTACGGCGCCGACCTCATCAAGGTGCTCGCGAGCGCCGGCGTGCTGTCGGAAGAGGAATCGGTGGGCGCGCCGCAGTACACCCAGGAAGAGCTGAACGCGCTCGTCGCGGAGGCCGCGATGTGGGGCAAGAAGGTGGCCGCCCACGCGCACGGCGCGGAGGCCATCAAGCGGGCCGTGCGGGCGGGCGTCGCCTCGATCGAGCATGGCTCGCTGCTCGACGACGAAGGGATCCGCCTCATGAAGGAGAAGGGCACGTACCTCGTCTCAGACGTCTACAACGACGACTACATCCTCGCCGAGTATGCGCGCCTCGGCTATCCCCAGAAGACCATCGACAAGGAGCGTCAGGTCGGTCGCGCCCAGCGCGAGAACTTCCAGCGCGCGGTGCGGGCCGGCGTGAAGATCGCGTTCGGAACGGACGCCGGCGTGTACCCACACGGCTGGAACGCGAAGCAGTTCGCCCACATGGTTCGCTGGGGGCTGACCCCGATGCAGGCGATCCAGGCCGCCACGGTCAGCGCGGCCGACCTCATGGGGTGGTCGGACCGGGTCGGCTCGCTCGAGCCGGGCCGCTACGCCGACGTGATCGCCGTGCACGGCGATCCGCTCGGCGACGTCACGACGCTCGAGAAGGTGGCGTTCGTGATGAAGGGCGGGGTGGTCGTGAAGGAGGATCGTCCATGAGACCGTTCGGGCTCGCCGCCCTGTGGATCTGCGTCGCCGCCCTTGCCCCGGCGCAGGGCAACCCGCCACCGCGGCAGACTCTCATCAAGGCCGGCCGGCTGATCGACGGGCGGTCCGACGCGCCGCAGGCGAACGTCGGCGTCCTCGTCGCAGGCGAGCGCATCGTCGCCGTCGGGCCCCTCGCCCAGGTGCAGGGGCAGGCGAAGAGCGCCACGGTCATCGACCTCGCCGCCATGACCGTGCTACCGGGGTTCATCGACACCCATACGCACCTGCTGCTCCAGGGGGATCCGACCTCCGAGTCGTACGACCAGCAGCTCCTCTATCAGTCGACCCCCTACCGGGCGATCCTCGCGGCGCGCAACGCGCGCATCGCGCTGGAGCATGGCTTCACCGCAATCCGCGACCTCGAGACCGAGGGCGCGATGTACGCCGACGTGGACGTGAAGCTGGCCGTGAGTCGGGGCGAGATTCCCGGCCCGCGCATCTTCGCCGCCACCCGCGCCATGGCGCCCACGGGGATGTATCCCATCGTCGGCACGAACTGGGAGCTGGAGTTGCCCCACGGCGTGCAGCCGGTGGACGGCGTGGAGGGCGCGCGGCTCGCGGTGCGCCAACAGGTGGCGCACGGCGCCGACTGGATCAAGTACTACTCCGACCGCCGCTACTATTTCGGGGCCGACAGCGTGCTGCACAGCTGGGTCAACTTCACGGACGAAGAAGCGAAGGCGATCGTGGACGAGGCGCACCGGCTCGGCCGGAAGGTCGCGGCCCACGCGATCGGCGCGGACGGGATCGCGGCCGCCCTGCGGGCCGGCGTGAACTCGATCGAGCACGGGGACGGATTCACGGACGCGCTGCTCGACGAGGCGCGGGCAAAGGGCGTCTACTGGGCGCCCACCGTCACGGTCGCCTACTACGTCGCGGGCCCGCGCGGCGGAGTCTGGGGACCGATGATCGCCGCGCAGAAGCGCGCCTTCCAGCGCGGGTTGCAGAAGGGCGTCAAGATCGTCTTCGGCACGGACGTCGGCGGCTTTCCCTGGACCGAGCTCAACCAGGCGAAAGAGTTCGCCTACTACGTCCAGTACGGCATGACGCCGCTGCAGGCGATCAAGACGGCCACCGCAGTCGCCGCGGAGCTGCTGGGGCAGGACGACCAGATCGGCGCCGTCGCCCCCGGGCGCTACGCGGACCTGGTCGCGGTGCAGGGCGACCCGCTCAAGGACATCACGGAACTGGAGCGCGTGCGGTTCGTTATGAAAGGCGGGGTCGTGTATCTTTCGAAATAGTGCGGCGCGCGCTCTGGTGTAGCCTCCTCCTCTGTATCGGCGCCGTCGGCACCGGCCTGGGGCAGCTTGCCCCGCCCGGCACCGGCGGCGTCGCGGCCTTGACGGGCGCCCTGGGCCAGCTGGGCGCGAACAAGCGCGTGCTCGTGATCGGCGCCCACCCCGACGACGAGGACACGGAGCTCCTCGCGCTGCTGTCCCGTGGCATGGGCGTCCAGGCCGCCTACCTGTCGCTCTCGCGCGGTGAGGGTGGCCAGAACCTCATCGGCCAGGAGCTCGGCCCCGAGCTCGGGATCATCCGCACCGAGGAGCTCCTCGCCGCTCGCCAGCTCGACGGCGCCCGCCAGTTCTTCACACGCGCGTACGATTTCGGCTACTCCAAGACGGCCGAGGAAACGTTTCGGTTCTGGCCGCGCGACTCGCTGCTCGCCGACGTGCTGAGCGTGATCCGGCGGTTCCGGCCCCAGATCGTGGTGTCGATCTTCTCGGGCACGCCGCGCGACGGCCACGGGCAGCACCAGGTCTCGGGGATCCTCGCGCGCCAGGCGTTCGAGGTCCTCAAGGACTCGAGCTGGGGGCCCGTGAAGCTGTATCGCACGACCCGCTTCGACACGGCCGGGACGACCCTGCTGCTGCAAGGCGGCGCGCTCGACCCGGTCGCGGGCCAATCCTATCACCAGCTCGCCATGGCGGGCCGCAGCCGGCACCGCTCGCAGGACATGGGCCAACTGCAGCGCCCGGGTCCGAGCGTCGTCCGGCTGGGGCTGATAGAGACCAGGGAAGGGGGAAGCGGGAGAGGGGAAGGCAACGAGCTGTTCGCGGGCGTGGATACCGTGCTGCACGGCCAAGCCCGTTTCGTGGCGCTGGTCGACACGGCGCGGGCGCTCCTCAATCCGTCGCACCCGGCGGCGATCGTGCCGCTGCTCGCTCGCGCGCTGCACGCGCTGGGCAGTGCTCCCGCGGACACCGCGCAGCGCGCCCCGCTCGAGGCCGCGCTCGCGACCGCGGGCGGCGTGTCGCTCGATGGCGTCGCGGACGACGGCATCGTCGTGGGCGGCGAACGGCTCCAGATCGAGGCCACGGTGTGGAACGCGGGGGACTCGACGATCAGGCTCGACAGCCTCGAGCTGCAGGGCCCGCCCGGGTGGGTGGTGGAGCGGCTCGACGCCGCGGCCTCGCCCGTCGCCCGCGGGGCGGTCGCGACCCGCCGCTTCGCCGTCACCGTGGCCCCGGACGCCCCGCGCTCCCAGCCCTACTTCCTGCGCCGCCCCCTCGCGGGAGCCTTGTACGACTGGACCGGCGTGCCCGCCGAGTGGCGCGGGCTGCCGTTCGAGCCGCCCCTGCTCCAGGTGGCGGCGCGCGTCGTGATCGCGGGAGAGCCGGTGACCCTGTCCCGCGAGGTCGTGTATCGCTTCCGCGATCAGGCGATCGGCGAGGTGCGGCGTCCGCTCTTCGTCACGCGTGCCTTCGATGTGGCAGTGAGCCCGGACCTCGTGGTGTGGCCGACGAGCGGCGCCGGGAGCGGGCCGCGTCGCTTCACTCTCAGCGTGACGAATCGCGGCCGCGGTCCCGCCCGTGCCCAGGTCGTGGTGACGTCGCCCGCGGGTTGGCCACGAATCGCGGCGGAGAGCCTCTCCTTCCAGCGGGAAGACGAGACACGCAGCCTCGCCGTCTCGCTCACGCTGCCCGGCGGCGTGCGGCCGGGCGCGTTCCGGCTCGGCGCGGCCGCCCGAGGCTCCGACGGTCGGCTGTCGAACGGCGCGCTCGTCGTGATCGACTACTCCCACATCCGGGCGCGGCCCGTGGAGCGGGCGTCCGTGGCGGAGCTGCGCGCGGCGCGGCTTGCGCTGCCCGGGCTCGCGCGGGTCGGCTATGTGCGCGGCGCGTCCGACCGGGTCCCCGAGGCGCTGGGGGCGGTCGGAGTGCCGGTCGAGCTCCTCGCTCCCGACTCGCTCGCCCGGGGCGACCTGTCCCGCTACGACGCGATCGTGATCGGGAGCCGCGCCTACGAGACGGAGCCGGCGCTCGTCGCTGCGAACGGCCGGCTCCTCGATTACGCCCGCGCGGGCGGTCTCGTGATCGCGCAGTACCAGCAGTACCCGTTCGTCGACGGGGGCTTCGCTCCGTATCGATTGTCCATCGCCCGGCCGCACGAGCGGGTGACGGATGAGACCGCGCCCGTCACGCCGCTCGATCCGAAACACCCGGTCTTCCACGTGCCGAACGAGCTCGCCGCGGGCGACTGGGACGGCTGGGTTCAGGAGCGCGGGCTCTATTTCGCCCACGATTGGGACGCCGCCTATGCGGCGTTGCTCGAGACCCACGATCCCGGCGAGCCCCCGCTCCAGGGCGGGCTGCTCGTGGCCCGGCTCGGTAAGGGGACGTACGTCTACACGGGACTGAGCTTTTTCCGACAGCTGCCCGCGGGGGTCCCGGGCGCATATCGGCTCTTTGCCAATCTGTTGGCGCTGAACAAACGGAATGCTCGGTAACCGAGAACACCGTGGGGAGTGGGGAGTGGTCCCTGACGGTGCGAAGCGCACCTGCGGCTCGCGCCGGATTGAACCACTCCCCACTCCCCACGCCCTTTGGTACTTGGCGCTCTGCGCCCTCATCGTCACCGGCTGCTCGTCCGACGGCCGCACGCCGCTCGTCATCTATTCCCCGCATGGCAGAGATCTGCTCACCCTGCTCGAGCGCCGCTTCGAGCAGCTGCGCCCGGGCGTGGACGTGCGCTGGCTCGACATGGGGTCGCAGGAGGTGTACGACCGTGTGCGCTCGGAGCGGGCGAATCCGCAGGCCGACGTGTGGTTCGGGGGTCCCGCGACGATCTTCGCGCGCGCGGCGGCCGACTCGCTGCTCGAGCCGTACCGCCCCTCCTGGGCAGCGGCGATCGAGCCCCACGGCCGCGGGCCGGGCGATCGCTACTTCGGCGTCTATGAGACCCCGGTGGCGATCGTGTATGCCGAGCGGGCGCTCAAGCCGGAGGAAGCGCCACGGGACTGGGACGACCTGCTCGATCCCCGGTGGCGGGGCAAGATCCTGATCCGCGACCCTCTCGCCAGCGGGACGATGCGCGCGGTGTGGGGGATGGTGATCGAGCGCGGCCTCAAGGCGACGGGCGACACCGCCGCCGGGTTCCAGTGGCTGCGGCGGCTCGACGCGCAGACCAAGGAGTACGTGCTGAACGGGCCCTTGCTCGACCAGAAGATCGCGCGCCAGGAAGGGCTCGTCACGATGTGGGACCTGCCCGACATCCTGCTCAACCGGCGGGACGGCTTGCCGCTCGGCTACGTCTTTCCGAAGAGCGGGAC
>Ga0209157_1002324_pt1 | contig 15208 bp, 12 predicted proteins | sample GraSoiAngelo_135_FD_185892 | JGI IMG/M metagenome (GOLD analysis project Ga0209157, IMG submission 185892) | Grasslands soil microbial communities from the Angelo Coastal Reserve, California, USA - 14_0929_05_40cm (SPAdes) (version 2) | ecosystem: Environmental > Terrestrial > Soil > Grasslands ... | reverse complement strand
TAGACGCCTCCGCAACTCGTCCCGGACCGCGCGAAAGCTCGCGATGTCCTTGGGATCGGGTAGCGGCCAGTGGAGCCGCCGCACGCGACCCGGTACGACGGGACAGACCTCCTCCGCGCACAGCGTCACGACCGTATCCACCTGTTCGAGCGAGATGCTCGCCACACCCTCGGCGCGGAAGTCCGAGATGTCGATCTGTTGCTCGGCCAGGGCCTCGATTGCGAGCGGATTGATTTCGCCGGGCTCGGAGCCGGCGCTCAGGAAGCGGTATCCCGGAGGGGCCATCGCACGCGCGAGACCTTCGGCCATCTGGCTGCGGGCGGAGTTGCGCACGCAGAGAAACAGAATCGTTATCGCGATTTGCCGCCCCCCCCGCCCTCCCCCTCCATGTCCTCGGCGTGGTGTTTGATCGACTTTCCCTCGACCAGGAACACGACGTCTTCGGCGATGTTGGTCGCGAGGTCCGCCACGCGCTCGAGGTTGCGACTCACGAGAAAGAGCTCCATCGCGGTCCCAATGATGTGCGGGTCCTCCATCATGTGCGTGAGCAGAATGCGGAACATCGATTGATGGAGCGCATCCACGCTGTCGTCGCGACGGCAGATGGCGCGGCCGGCTTGTGCATCCCCTCGCACGAAGGCATCGAGCGCGTCGGCGAGCATGGTCCGCGCCTGCCGCGCCATCTCGAGGAGCTCGGGCTCGGGAACGATCGGCCGGCTGGCGAGCAAGCGCTCGGCCGATTGGGCGATGTTGACGGCATGATCGCCGACCCGTTCCAGGTCATTCGCGATCTTCATGGCCGCCGCAAGGAAGCGAAGGTCACGGGCCATCGGTTGCTGAGTGGCGAGCAGCCGGATCACCGTTTCCTCGACCTCGACTTCGAGCCGGTCGACATCCCGATCGCCGACGATGACCTCGCGCGCCTTGTCGCCGTCGCGCTGCAGCACGGCTTCGACCGCCGCGGCGAGCGCTGCTTGCGCGTCGCCCGACATGTTGAGCAGCGCCACTTTGAGCTCGGAGAGCTCGTCGTGAAAGTGGCGATGGCTCGTTGCTTGGGCGTTCAACCGAACCTCCCCGTGATGTACGCTTCCGTCCGCTCGTCGGTGGGACGCGTAAAGACCTGCTCGGTCTCACCGAATTCGACCAAACGGCCCAGATAGAAAAATCCCGTGAAGTCGGCGACTCGCGCGGCCTGCTGCATGTTATGCGTGACGAGCACGATCGTGTAGGCCTGCTTGAGCTCGACGAGCAGCTCCTCGATCCGCTGCGTCGCCACCGGATCGAGCGCCGAGCACGGCTCGTCCATGAGCAGCACCTCCGGCTCGTTCGCGAGTGCCCGCGCGATGCAGAGCCGCTGCTGCTGGCCGCCGGACAACGCCGTGCCGGGCTCGCGGAGCCGGTCTTGGACCTCATCCCACAATGCGGCTTGGCGGAGCGCGCGTTCCACGCGATCGGGAACCTCGTGCTCGGCGCTCCGCGCGTTGAGCCGCGGCCCGTAGGCAACGTTGTCGTATACCGATTTCGGAAATGGATTAGGCCGTTGAAAAACCATGCCGACGCGCCGCCGCAAATCCACGACGTCAGTTCCCGGTGCGAAGATCGAACCGCTGTCGAGCAAAATATCGCCGCTGTGTCGAGCTCCCGGCGTGAGATCGTGCATGCGGTTGATGGACCGCAGGAACGTCGTCTTCCCACACCCCGAGGGGCCGATCAGCGCCGTGATCGCCTGCCGGGGAATAGCGCAGCTCACCTCGTGCAGGGCCTGGGTCGGGCCGTACCAGAAGCTGTAGCTGTGCGATTCCAGGGCCGCCGTCATCGTGATCATCCGAACCGCCCCGTGATGTACGCTTCCGTCTGCTCGACCTTCGGCTTGGTGAACAGCTCATTGGTGCGTCCCACCTCGACCAAATTGCCGAGGTACATGAACGCCGTGTAGTCGGAGACGCGCGCGGCCTGCTGCATGTTGTGCGTCACGATCACGATCGTATACACCCGCTTAAGCAGATGACAGAGCTCCTCGATGCGCTGTGTGCCGGCGGGGTCGAGCGACGCGGTTGGCTCGTCGAGCAGCAGAATCTCCGGCTGCGGCGCGACCGCGCGTGCGATGCAGAGGCGCTGCTGCTGGCCACCGGACAGGGCGAGCGCGCTGGTGCGCAGCCGATCCTTCACCTCGTCCCACAGCGCGGCCTGTCGCAGCGCGCGTTCGACGTCCTCGTCCATCTGCCGACGCGGACGCTTGCCGTTTACTCGCAGGCCGGCCGCCACGTTGTCGTAGATCGACATCGTTGGGAACGGTGTGGGCCGTTGGAACACCATCCCGATGCGGCGCCGCAGCTCGATGGGATTCACATCGCGTGCGTACACGTTCACGTTGTCGAGCAACACCTCGCCGACCACGGTGGCGTCCGGTGTCAGCTCGTGCATGCGGTTGAGGCAACGCAGCAGCGTGCTCTTGCCGCAACCCGACGGACCGATAATGGCGGTGACGGTATGCGCGGGAAACAGGAGCGACACGTCGCGCACGGCGCGCTGTTGCCCGAACAGCGCGGTGAGCCGAACCGTCTCGAGGCGCAGGCGGGTGTTAGCGGACGCGACCATAGCGTTGCCGCGTGATCCAGCGGGCCGTGAGAGAAATGACGAGCACGAGGCCCATCAGGACGAGGGCCGATGCCCACGCCAACCGGTGCCATTCATCGAATGGGCCCGTCGCATAGACGTAGATCTGCAGCGACAGCGTCTGCATCGGCTGTGTGACCGAGAGCGTAAAGTTGAGATTGCCCAGCGCGGTGAAGAGCAGCGGAGCCGTCTCGCCGGCGACGCGCGCGATGCCCACCAGGCACCCGGTGACGATGCCGCCGAGTGCCGTGCGGGCGACGACCTTGATCGATGTTCGCCACCGCGCATAGCCCAGCGCGAGCGCGGCCTCTCGCAACGAATTCGGGACGAGGCGCACCATCTCTTCGGTGGTCCGGGCCAGCATCGGAATCATGGGGATCGCGAGCGCGATGCTGCCCGCGAGCGCCGAGAACCGATGCGTCGGTTTGACGATGAACGTCCACGCGACGACACCGACGACGATCGACGGAGTGCCGTTCAGGACGTCCGCAATGAACCGCACCAGGAAGCCGAGCCGCCCCGAGCCATACTCCGCGAGGTACATCCCGCCGCCCACGCCGATCGGCACGCCGATCAATGCGGCCATACCAACGACGATTGCGGTTCCTACAATCGCGTTCGCGACGCCGCCGCCCGCCTGGCCGGCGGGGACCGGACTCTTCGTGAAAAACGCCCAATCGATCGACGAGGCGCCCTTCACCACGAGGTCGCCCAGGATGACCACGAGGGCGAGCACGGCGATAAGGGACAGCACGACGACGAGCGCCGTCATCGCGCGGCTGACCAGCTGACGACGAAACGCGCGCGCGCTCACAGCGCGCTGCTTCCGGCAGGAGTACCGCGCGCCACGCGCCAGATGAGAATGCGGGCGATCGCGTTCACGGCGACGGTCAGCACGAAGAGCACCAGCCCGACCTCGAATAACGCCGAGCGGTACATGTCTGTCGTCGCCTCGCTGAACTCGTTCGCAATCGCCGCCGCCATCGTGTAGGCCGGCTGCAGCACGGAGATCCCGATGTCTTGCCGATTCCCGATGAGCATGGTCACGGCCATCGTTTCGCCCAGCGCGCGCCCGAGGCCGAGAATGATCGCGCCGATCAACCCGGCCCGGCCATACGGCAGGACGGCCGACCGGACCGCCTCCCAGCGCGTCGCGCCCATGGCAAGCGCGGCTTCCCGTTGGCTCCCGGGCACAGCCAGCAGCACTTCGCGCGAAACCGCCGCGATGTACGGGACAATCATGATCGCCAGAATGATCCCGCCCGCGAGCAGCGAGTTTCCGTAGAACACACCCTGCAGGAATGGCGTCCAGCCGAACACCGCCTTGAGCGGCGGGACGACGTGCTGCCGGAGGAAGGGAATGAGCACAAAAATTCCCCACGTGCCATACACGACACTGGGGATTGCGGCGAGGAGCTCGACGAGGAACGCGATGGGCTGTCGCAAGGCACGGGGCGCGAATTCGGTGAGCAGAATCGCCACGCCGAGCGCGAGCGGGACGGCGATCAGCAGGGCCAGCAACGACGACGCCAGCGTCCCGAAGATCATGGGCGCGGCGCCATACACCTCGGCCACCGGATCCCAGGTGGACGTCCAAAGGAACGAAGGCCCGAAGCGCCGCAGTGCGGGCAGGGCGTTGACGAACAGCACTCCCAGGATGACCACAGTCAGAAGTGGCAGCGCCAGCGCGAGCAGCGTCAGCGCGAGTTTGTAGATGCGGTCGCTGCGATCGGCGCCCCTGAGCGCCTGCCACAGCGTTGAAACGCTTGATTTATGGGCAGGTGGTAGAGGCTTGAGCGGCAGCGTTGTCATCGGCGCGGGAAACGTATCCGTCATGCGGTTGCGGACCGTCACAGCGATGTAACGGACGTGTCACTACGAAAAGCGTGCCTCCCAATGCCCATTTGAAAGCACATCGGAAGGCGGCTCCTATGTCCTCAGATCCTCAGATTATTGAGCTCCGGCGGATCCCGTCCAGACGGGGCGTCCCTCGGCGGTGACGCTCGTCAAGCGGGCCTGAATCCAGGGCCGCAGGTCCTTGGGCAATGGGGCATAGCCGAGCTCGATCGTCTTCGCCTGGCCCTCGGTCTCCACCCACCAGATGAACTGCACCAACGCGCGGGCCTTCGGGGCATCGCTGTAGGTCTTATGAACGAGCAGCCAGGTGAAGCTCGACACGGGATACGCCTGGGCGCCCGGCGAGTCGGTGATGGACACCCGGAAGTCGGTGTTCGGGCCCATGTCCTTCATCGCGCCCGCGGCAGCTGCCGTGACCGATTCGAGCGACGGAGCAATCCAGTTGCCTGAGCGGTTGCGCAGCGTGCCAAACGGGACCTTGTTCGCGACGGCGTAGCCCAGCTCGATGTATCCGACGGCGCCCGGCGTTTGACGCACGGTCGTCGTGACGCCTTCGTTGCCGCGGCCGCCGAGTCCCACCGGCCAGTTCACCGACGGACCCTTGCCGACTTTCTGCTGCCATTCGGGGCTGACTTTGGAGAGATAGTCGGTCCACACGAACGAGGTGCCCGACCCGTCGGCCCGGTGCACCACGATGATATCCTGATTGGGCAACGTCACGCCCGGATTGATGCTCGAGAGGCGTGCGTCATTCCACTTGGTGACCTTGCCGAGGAAAATGTCCGCGAGCACGTCGGGGCTGAAGCGCACCGGCTGCGCCACGTCGGGCAGGTTATAGGCGGCGACGACGGCGCCCAGCACCGTGGGGATGTCAAAGACGTTGCCGTTGATCGCGGCGATCGCGGAATCGGTCATTGGCGCGTCGGTGCCGCCGAAGTCCACCGTGCCGTCAGAGAACTGACGGATGCCACCGCCCGATCCGATCGACTGATAGTTCAGCTTTGCATCCGGGTGCGCCTGGTTGTACGTCAGAATCCAATTCTGATAAATGATGTTCGGGAACGTCGCCCCGGCCCCGTTGAGTTGGATCTGGGCCGCCAGCGGTACCGCGCCCGCGAGGGCGAGAACGGCAAGCAGAGCACGCTTCATGGGTCAGGAATCCTTGCGTTAGAAAGTGAATTGCATCTGGACGAGGCCTTGCTGCCGCGTCGCGGTAGTCTGATTTCGAGGTGTCGCCTCGAACGACAGCAGGTCTACGTCTGCGAGCATGCGAAGGTTGGCGTTGACCTGATAGGACACGCCGCCGATGAAGCGCGTCAGCTTGTTGGGGCTCGTGCTGGTGTTCGGGTCGATCACATCCACACGCGCGATCGCCGACACCTTGCTGTTCGGCAGATGCACCACACCGAACGCGCTGAGGATTCGACCGGTCGCATTGGCGCCGCCGCCGAGGTTCAAGCTATCGGCGCCGACCGGCGACACCGTGTCCTTCGTGGACGCGAACTCGCCCGCCAGCGTAAACTGCTTCGACCGGTAGGACACGAGTCCGATGAACCGGTTGCGGTCGCCGCCCCCGGTGACTTTGCCGATGCCGGCATAGCCGGAGAGGCGGAGGCCGCCCACACGGCTCGCGTCGTCCGTGTTCATGACCCGGACCGACAGGCGGAGTTGCACGTCTTTGCGTTTGTCACCCGTGCCGCCCGAGTACCCTTCGCCGTTCACGAGCGTGAGCTGGCCGTTGACCTGGTCGTTGTTCCATTTGCCGTCGATCCCGGCGCCGAAGTCTGCGGAGGTCGTATAACCGCCCCGCTCGGTCGCCATCGTGCCCTGCATGCGGTAGTCCCACAGCGCCTCTTCCCAATCAAGCCAGGGAGTGTGGAGCAAGCCGAGCTTGTAGGTGAGCGAGCTGCCTTCCGGCGTCCACGCGGCATAGGCGTACTTGAGCCGGAAGATCTGGTTGGTCGTGCCGCTGGGTGCGATGTCCGCAGTGATCCGAGTCTGCAGGCCGCCGGCGAACCTGCCAATCACGTTGATGTAAGCGCGCTTGATCGAAAACTGATTCTGTTTGCCGAGGTTCACTCCGGCGGCGCCGACGCTGTCTTTGATATCGTACTGGAGCTGGCCATACACGACTCCGCTCACGGTCACTTGCGGCGCCGGCGGCGGGGCGGCTGGAGCCTGAGCCTGGAGGGTGGAGACCGACGTCGCGCTGGCGGCAACTGCCGCAGCGAGTCTCAGGAATTGTCTTACGTGCACGAAATACTCCTGACGAAGGTTGATGTAACTAGGTAAAGAAGACTCGTCGTCCTCAGTCACGAAGTTGAGTTGTGGACGTCACGGTCTTGTAACGAGAAATCCGCTAGGAAGGGAAATAAAGAAGGATAGAGGTGCCGCGTCCCAGCTCACTTTCGGCTTCCGCGCGGCCGCCGTGCGCCTCCACGAGATGCTTTACGATGGCGAGGCCCAACCCTGTGCCACCCTCCTGCCGAGACCGGCCGGGGTCAACGCGATAGAACCGCTCGAAAATGCGGGGCAGATGGTCGGCGGGGATGCCACTGCCCGTGTCTGCGACACGGATGAGAACACAGCGAGCATCTTTCCCGGGGAGGTGGGGGGCTCGCTCGGCAACGACGCGAATGCTGCCCTTGGGCTGGGTGTGGCGCAGCGCGTTATCAAACAGATTCGTGAAGATCTGCCGCAACGCGTCGGGATCGACGGGCGCGGTCGCGGCCGAATGCTTCACCGCCGTTTCGAAGCGGACGCCGCGTTCGGTTGCGCGGGCCGCAAAGGGATCCCAGGCCTCCCGCGCCGCTGCCTCCACGTCGACATTCTCGGGCTCGGGCCGCCAGCCACCCGATTCGATGCGCGACAAGTCGAGCAGATCATCCACCAGCCGCTGCATGCGTTGCGCATTTTCGAGAATCACCTGGGCAAACCGCTGCGACTCTCCCTCCCCCCCCGATGACGCGGGCGTCTCGCCGGCGAGCGTCTCGGCATAGCCGGCGATGGCGGTGAGGGGGGTCTTCAGCTCGTGCGACACGTTGGCAACGAAATCGCGGCGTATCGTCTCGAGCCGGCGCACATCCGTCACATCATTGAGAACGAGCAGCGTGCCGCCGTCCTCGAACGGCCGCGCCGATACGACGACCGAGCGGTCGCCGAAGTCGAGCTCGCGGCGATCCACCACTCCACCGGCCATGATCTCGCGCATCAACGCGCGGTGCTGGCGATCGTGAAACAGCTCGGCGAGTGGCGGCAATGGCTCAGTGGGCGCGTAACCGAGCAACCGGCGGGCGGCCGCATTGATCGAGACGACGGTGCCGCGGCGGTCGGCGGCGAGGACGCCATCCGAGAGGGATTCGAGGAGCGTCCGCGATTCCTCCCGCTCGCGCCGCAAGTCGTCGAAGCGGCGCTCGAGCTCATGATGCATCGCGCGCAGGGCGTCCACATGATTCGCGAGCTCCGGCACGCGCACGTCGGGAAACTCCGCCGCGCGGCCCGTGGCGATATCCCGCGCCGCGGCGGTGATGTTGAGCAGCGGCCGCGCCAGGAACCCCGCGAGCAGCCACGCGACGAGCGCGGCCGCGAGCAGCATCACGAGGCCGGCGGCCGCGACGGCTCGTTGCCACGCGTGCACCTGCGCGTCGACGATCGCGAGGGTCGTCGACACGCGTACGACGGCGAGGCCGGGCGGGCCACCCCGGACGGCGACGTACATTTGCCGTTCGTTGGTCGATGCGCTCAGCCGCTGGTTCATCCCCACGCCTGAGGCGGAATCGAGCGCCGCACGGACCTCGGGACGGTCACGATGGTTCTGCAGATGGGACAGCGAGGCGCGATCGAATTCCGTATCGCCGCGGACGTGGCCTTCGGGATCGATGAGCGTCACGCGGCGGCCGAGCCGGCCGCCGGCGAGTGCGGCAAACTCCGGCCACTTACTCGAGTCGGCAGGTGTGAACACGGTGAGCAGCCGTGCTTCACGCTCCAGCTCGTCCGCGATCTCGGCTTCGAGATGGCGGCGTAGCAGGATGTCTGTCGCGATGATCGAGCCAACGACCGCGGCCGCCACGAGCAGGGCGATGCTCGCGAAGAGCCGCGTGGCGAGTCTCACGTGCGGCGCCGGCGCGCGGCGGGAGGAGGCGCCGGCTCGCGAAACCGGTACCCGACCGCTCGGACGGTTTCGATCCAGTCGCCGGCCGCGCCGAGCTTGGCGCGCAACCTCTGCACGTGCATGTCGACGGTGCGAGTCTGGATGTCGGGTTGTGCCTGCCAGACGGATTCCAGCAGCTGTGACCGGGACTGCACGCGATCGCGGCGCTCGATCAACCGCTCGAGCAGTTTGAACTCGGTCGCGGTGAGCTCCGTCTCCTCGCCTGCGACGGTCACACGATGCGCCGTGCGATCGAGGACGATCGGTCCACCAACCAGGCGGCCACCGGCCGACACGGGCGGGGCGGCGAGCCGGCGCAGAATCGCGCCGACCCGGAGCACCAGCTCCTTGGGCGAAAATGGCTTGGCGAGATAATCGTCAGCGCCGAGGCTCAGGCCTTTGATACGGTCGGGCTCGTCCTTGCGCGCGGTGAGCAGCAGGACGCCGACGTCGCGCGTCTCGTCGCGACGGCGCAGCTCCGCCAGCACTTCGAAGCCTGAATGTCCAGGCAACATGAGATCCAAGACAACGAGATCGGGTCGTTCCTCGCGCGCCGAGCGGAGCGCGTCGGCCCCGGTGCCCGCCGTCGTGACGCGGTAACCCTCTTTCGCGAGGTGGTAGGCGACGAGCGCCGTAATGTCGGGCTCGTCGTCCACCACGAGAATACGGTGGGGCGTGCTCGCACCGGTCTCATTCGCCATGAGCAGGCGGGAAGGTAGCGCAGCGAGCGCTCGTTCCGCAATTTTGAACGCACTATGCGTCTCCTGTCGATACTCTTGGCGCTCCAGGCCCCCTCGCAGGCGGCTCGCTCGCCCGCTCCCGATACCGCGCACATCGTCATCGTCGCGACGACGGACATTCACGGTCGCGTGCTCGGCTGGGACTACGTGCGCGATGCCGCGACGCCCGGCGGGCTCTCGCGCGCCGCCACCGCATTGGAAACGCTGCGCGCGCGCTATCCCAGCAATCTGATCCTGGTGGACGCCGGCGATCTCCTGCAAGGAAATCCGTTCGCGACATTCTACGGCCGCTACGACAAACGCCAGCCACAGCCCATCGTCGACGCGCTCAACGCGCTCCAATACGACGTCGTGACACCGGGGAATCACGATTTCGACTTCGGGATGGCGTTCCTGCGCCGCGCCGCCCACGAAGCGACGTACCGGTACGTCACCGCCAATGTCGAAGACAGCGCCGGTGGGCCGCTGTTCCCCAAGACCGTCATGCTGGCGCGCGGTCCCGTGAAGATCGGGGTCACCGGATTCACGACACCGGGCACGATGTTGTGGGATCGCGCTCAGCTCGGCGGCAAGGTCCGCGTGCGGCGCATCGCTAACTCCGCCTCGACGGCGCTCGCCCGCCTGGAGGGCGAGGGCGCCGACGTGAAGATCGTCCTGATCCACAGCGGCTTCGGCGAATCGAGCTACGACACCACGGGCGTGGGGCCCGAAAACGACGCGGCGGCGCTGGCGAGCGTCAATCCCAAACCTGACCTCGTGATCGTCGGGCATACCCATCGCGAGATCCGTGACACGGTGATCAATGGCGTGCACTTTGTGCAGCCGAAGAACTGGGCGCAGAGCTTGTCAGTGGTGCACGTCTCACTCGCGAAGGACTCCACCCCCGGCGGGCACTACCATGTGACGGCGATCCGCGCCGACCTGATCCCCATCACGAGCCTGGCGGAGCTACCGCGGTTCACGCAACGCTTCGACGCGGCCCACGAGGCGGCCCGGCTATGGGCGGCCACACCCCTCGGCAACGTGGGTCCTGGATTCGAGGCGCGTTATGCGCGCGCGCAGGACACGCCGCTGCTCGACTTCATCAACGAAGTGCAGCGCCGCAAGGCAAACGCTCAGCTCTCGGCCACCTCCGCGTTCGACCTCCAGGCAGGATTGCCGGAGGGCGAGGCGCATCAGCGCGACCTGTCCGGGATCTACCCCTACGAAAACACCTTGCGTGCGATACGCATTTCAGGACAGCAGCTGCGCGAATTTCTGGAGCATGCCGCCCTGTACTTCCACACCTACCAGCCCAACCGCTCGATCATCAACGACAGCATCGCGGGCTACAATTTCGACGTGGTAAGCGGCGTCGTTTACAACATCGACCTCTCCCGTCCACCGTTGCAGCGCATCCGCGGTCTGGCCTATGAAGGCCGGATCGTGCAACCCACCGACAGCTTCACAATGGCGGTGAACAGCTACCGTCAGGCCGGTGGCGGCGGATACTCGATGCTGTCGAACGCGCGCGTCGTCTACGACCGTGGCGAAGACATCCGCGAGCTCCTCGTCGACGAGGTCCGGCGCGCGCGGATGGTCCAAGCGACTGCGTATTTCCGGCCGAGCTGGGCGATCATTCCCGATCCGGCACGCGCCGCCGCACGCGCGGCGTTCGCGCCCGCGCCCGTCGCCGTCAGCACCGTCGACAGTACGCTGCTCCGCGTGCTCGCCATCAGCGATCTGCACGGCCAGCTCGAGCCGCGCGTGTGGGATTGGTCACAGGGCCGGCAGGTCGGCGGCGTGGCGGCGATGAGACCGTGGCTCGATAGCCTGGCACGCGCGTGCGGCTGCACCAGCGTGCGCATCGATGCCGGTGACGAGATGCAGGGGACGGCGCTGTCGAACGCCACGTACGGACGAGGCACGATCGACGCGTTGAATACGCTGGCGATCGATGCCACGGCTATCGGGAATCACGAGTTCGATTGGTCAGTCGATACGCTGCGCGCGCGCATGAGCGAGGCGAAATATCCGTTCCTGTCCGCGAACATCACGAACACCGGGGGTAACGCGCGGCCCGATTGGGCGACGCCGTGGACGCTCATCACCAGGAACGGATTGCGCATCGCGGTGATCGGCTTGACCACGACCGAGACGCCGACGAGCACCGCCGCGCGCAACATCCGTGGCCTGGCCTTCGGTGACGAAGCGCAGGCGATCAAGCGCTACCTGCCGGCGGCGCGGGCCGCCTCTGACTTTGTCATCGTGGCTGCACACGCCGGGGCGATCTGCGATTCCGGCGGTGCGGGATGCCGCGGGGAGATCCTCGATCTCGCGCGGCAGCTCGACTCCGGCTCCGTCGATCTCATCGTCGCGGGCCACACGCATTGGCGCGTCAACACGGTCGTTCACGGCATCCCGATCGTCGAGGCGCAGTCGAGCGGACGGACGATCGCCGTCGTCGATTTCGTGCGAGTTGCGGGCAGGCGGCGCGAAGTGCGGGTTCAGCTGGTCACGCCGTATGCCGACCAGGTGAAGCCCGATATCGCACTGACGGAGGCGTTGGCGCGCCAGCAACAGGCGGTGCGTAACCTCGCGGACCGCGTCGTCGGGCGGCTCAAGTTCCCGCTAAAGAAGGAAGGCGACGAATATGGACTCGGCCGGCTCATCGCCGATGCGCAGCGCGCCGCCGGTCGCGCCGACGTCGCCATCATGAACAACGGCGGCATTCGCGCCGATTTGCCGGAAGGCGCGATCACCTGGGGCAACGTCTACCAGGTGCAGCCGTTCCAAAACCGGTTGCAGCGTCTCACCGTGACCGGCGCCGTGCTGCTCGATGCGCTGGAGCACTGCGTCGCCGGACGCGATCACTTTCCCGATTGTCACGTCGCTGGGGCGCAGGTGTGGTACGATGCGGGCACAGCGCCCGGAAAGCGCATCAGCCGCACGCGCCTCGAGAACGGCAAGAGTATCGACAAGGACCACACCTACACGCTTGTGGTCAGCGACTTCATGACCACCGGCGGTTCGGGCTTCGGCATGCTTGCCGCCGCTCCCAAGGAAGATCTCGACGTCGTGGACATCGACGCTTTCATCCGCTATCTGGGTGCACTGCCCGCTCCCGTGGAGGCGCCTGTCGACGTGCGCTTCCACCGGACGGACCGCTGATGCGGGTTTTCATCAACGACAAAGCAGTCGACGTGCCGCGCGGCGCCCGAGTGCGCGACGCCGTCGCGCAGGCGGATGACGGTCTGGCGCGGTTGCTCGATAGCGCCGCCTATGTGACCGATGCCGCCGGCCGGCCGATCGATGCCGGCGATCCGGTCGGTGAGGCCGGCGCGGTGTTTCGTGTGGTGGTGTCGGCGAAGCGCGAAGGGAAGCCGCGTCTCACCAAAGAGGCTCTGCGACGCTGGCCCAAGGCCGAGCTGCACGTGCATCTCGATGGCGCGCTCCGACCCGCGACCATGCTGGAGTTGGCGCGCGCGCAGGGCATCCGTTTGCCCGCCGACACTCCCGACGCGCTCGCGAAAGCGATGCTCGTGCGCGACGCCAAGAGCCTCGAGGACTACCTCCGCAAGTACGAGATCACGCTGTCGGTCCTGCAGACCGCGCAGGCGTTGGAACGGGTGGCGTATGAATTCGTCATCGACGTCGCGGCGGAAAACGTGCGTTACGTCGAGGTCCGGTATTCGCCGCTGCTCCATCGTCCCGCGCTGACGCTGGCACAGGCGATCGAGGCTCCCCTTGCAGGAATGCGAAGGGGAATGATCGAGACTGGGACAAAAGTTGGCTTGATCGTTTGCGCGATGCGCACCCGTCCGCCGGCGGAGTCGCTGGAGCTGGCGCGCGTCGCGGCGGAGTATCGGACGGCAGGCATTACGGCGTTCGATCTGGCGGGCGCGGAGCGCGGCCATGCGGCGCGCGAGCATCGAGCGGCGTTTGAGTACGCGGCCGGACATGGAATGGCGTGCACCTGCCATGCAGGCGAGGGGGACGGGCCGCACTCCATCGATCAGGCGGTCCACGAGCTGGGCGCGCAGCGCATCGGACATGGGACGCGGCTCGCGGAGGATCCAGCGCTGCTGGACGAAATCATCGCGCGCAAGATCCCGCTCGAGATGTGCCTCACGAGCAACGTCCACACCCACGTCGTCAGCGCGGTGGCGGAGCATCCCTTTGCGCGCTATTACCAGCAGGGCGTCGTCGTCACGTTGAACACCGACGGCCGGCTGACCGATGGCATCACACTGACCGACGAGTACTATCTCGCCCACACGGCGCTGGGCCTCGGACCAGCCGATCTCGCGCGCGTCGTGCTCAACGCGTGCGAGAGCGCCTTTCTTCCCGAGTACGAGAAGGTCGCGCTGGTGTCCCGTGTGCAGAGCGAACTCGGAGCTCTCTAAATGTCCTGGCGACGCGTTGTCTTTGCTTTCGCGGTCACGTTCGTGTGTGCGCTGACCGTGTTCACGCTGCCGCGCTTCGTGTTCAATACGGTCAGCGGGGCGGTCAGGCAAACGCCTGCACAAGACACAGCCAAGGCTCAGCCGGTGCCGGCTGCCCCGGTGCAACCGACGCCGCGGTCGCTCGGCTCGCGTCTGACCGGGCTCTTCGGAATCATCCTCATCCTCGGCATTGGGTTTGCGTTCTCGCGCAATCGGCGCGCGATCAGCTGGCGCGTCGTCGCCTGGGGCGTGGGCCTGCAAGCCGTGTTCGCGATCTTCGTGCTGCGTGTGCCAATTGGCCAGGAGATCTTCAGTTGGCTTGGTGCCACGGTGACGAAGATCCTCAGCTTCTCCTATGCCGGCTCCGAATTCGTCTTCGGTGAAATCGGCAAACAGCACTCGAGCATCGGCGTCGTCTTTGCGTTCCAGATCATGCCCGCGATCATCTTCGTGTCGGCGCTGTTCGCGATCATGTACTACCTCGGCATCATGCAGATCGTGGTCAAGGCGTTCGCGATCGCGATGAACAAGATCATGGGGGCGAGCGGGGCCGAGAGTCTGAATGTGGCGGCCTCGATCTTCATGGGGCAGACGGAAGCGCCGCTCACGATTCGTCCGTTTCTGCCGCGCATGACGATCTCGGAGCTTATGACGGTGATGACCGCCGGCATGGCGCATGTCTCCGGCTCGATCATGGCGGCGTACATCGCGTTCGGGATCGAAGCGCGCCACTTGCTGACTGCCGTCATCATGACCGCGCCGGGGACGATCATGATGGCGAAGATCATCGAGCCCGAGACCGAAGTCCCCGAGACGCTCGGCGGCGTCAAGGTCGAGATCCCACGCACCGACGTGAACGTACTCGACGCCGCCGCGCGCGGCACGAGCGAAGGCTTGCAGCTGATGCTCAACGTGATCGCGATGCTCATCTCGTTCATCGCGCTCATCGCGCTCGTGAACGGGCTGTTCGGATGGATCCATGGATTCATGTCGTGGTTCCCCATCAGCCTCCAGACCGTGCTCGGTTGGATTTTCCGGCCGATCGCATTTGTGATGGGCGTACCCTGGCACGACAGCGGGACGGTCGGCGCGCTGCTGGGTGAGCGGATGGTGATCAATGAATTCATCGCATACGCGCATCTCGGTCCAATGAAAGGCAGTCTCGATCCCGTTTCGTTTACCATCGCCACCTTCGCGCTGTGCGGGTTCGCGAATCTCAGCTCGGTCGGCATTCAGATCGGCGGCATCGGCGCGCTCGCGCCCGAACGCAAGCATGACCTCGCCCGGCTCGGATTCCGCGCCATGATCGCGGGGACGCTGGCGAACTTCTTGTCCGCGACACTCGCCGGCATTCTCTTGTGACGGTGAAGGAGGACGCGGGAAGCGGGAAGGGTACTGCAGCGGCGGCGACGGAGGCAGTG
>Ga0209157_1002323_pt1 | contig 15214 bp, 14 predicted proteins | sample GraSoiAngelo_135_FD_185892 | JGI IMG/M metagenome (GOLD analysis project Ga0209157, IMG submission 185892) | Grasslands soil microbial communities from the Angelo Coastal Reserve, California, USA - 14_0929_05_40cm (SPAdes) (version 2) | ecosystem: Environmental > Terrestrial > Soil > Grasslands ... | reverse complement strand
GATCCTGATCGGAAGACATTCCGGGCAAAGGCCGAGAAGGTCGGCATACAGATCCGAGATTCGCGTGAGCCTTCTGAAGGCTCAGCGCTGTTCAAGCACATTGCCTTACTGTTCGATCTGGTCAAATGATGGGACCTCACTTTTTAAGAATTTATCTACGCGAACTCATTGCCACAATATATTTATCCAAATATAGTGGTGTAATTAAGTCATAAATAACTTCTCTCAAATGTCCTTTTCCGCCTGGCATAATCATCCACGCTAGCAAATATGCGACGGTAGCTACGGGCAAGGCTGTTACTAACAAAAGTAGAGGATTACTTATGATTATCAGTTTGTTAAAAATAACTAAACCTATCGTCATTGCAAGGCTCGCTAGCAGAGGTTTTTCAATCGCCTCCCAAAAGCCTCTCACACTAACAGGTGTCCCCTCGAAGCTATAGTATGATCTCAGCGCAAGCAGAGTGTATGTCGCAACAAGGTATCCATAAGCCACACCTAATGCACCCCAGACGACACCAATGCCGAACGAGAGCGCCAGAATGACGCCAGTTATTAATCCTAGATTCAGATATCGTTTTGTCTTGCCACATGTAACTAAAAGGAATCCTGTGCTGTCTGACGCAGGTGCAATAAAGGCGGATATCGCTAATATTCTAAAGATATCAGTGGCTTCGACCCACTTCTCACCCAGCATGACTAAAACTATCTCATGAGAATAAATCACCAAAAACATGATCAATGGCATCATGACAACATTCACGGTCGTTACTATCTTTTGATAGTACTTCCTGTATCTTTCTGCATCGTTTTGCAGGAAACTTAAAGTCGGCTCCGCCACGCGAATCACTGGGGAAACTACCTGCATAACCAGCGAAAATATTAGTTGATAAGCTTGGCGGTAGATTCCTAATTGTGCAGGTCCATACAATTTTCCGATTAATATCTGGTCAAGGTTTGCGGTTAAGAAGACGATTACATTGAAGCCTGTCAGATCTCGCCCGAACTTTATCAGGTGATCTATGTTGATGTGCTTCCTTGGAAACCCCGGTGTCCATGGACAGCACATCCACGTACCAAGCGCAATGAATACATTTCGTGATACTTCCCGCCACACTAGAGCCCAATAGCCGTACCCCTCGACTGCCAATACAATTGCGATCGCTATACTGAGCGCGATTGATCCGAGTTGTACCCCGCCTATTGCGGCATATTTCATCTGGCGTCGCAGAATAGCTTGATGTTGCATTGTCAAACCGATCCAGAAGAAACTGGTGGCTATGGCAATCGTGATAGAAATCAGTCGTGGTTCATTGAAAAACCTCGCTATCAAAAAAGACATGGAGGAAATGAGCACTGTTAGACCGAAACCAGTTATCGCATTAATCCAGAAGAGTTTGCTGACTTGCTCATGTGTAATATCCTTTTTTTGCACGGTCGCTGCATGCAAGCCAAGGTCCTGAAATCGTTCCGCAATGGCAATGATGGCGGTTACCATGCTAATGAGGCCGAAATTTTCTGGTATAAGTATCCTTGCCAGAATGGCGATTGAACCGATTCGGAGGATCGATTCTACAGCCTGGAAGGATATTGTAAAAAGGCCGCCTCGAATCGACTTCTCCTTCAGATTCGCACTTGTTAAGTCGACATCAAAGAAGTGATTATTTCGATCTGTTTTCGTCATCTGTTTATTCATCGAATCCATTACACGCAAATAAGGTCTGGTCCCTGTTACTCGCGCCAGAGATCCTTAAAAATAAACCTATATTGCTCATCTAACGCCGTGCGACACTCATCGACCCTCCGTCTGATATGTCGTTTGAGTTCGTCCCGATTTCTCTGGAGTTCGAGGAGTTTGTCAATAACCGTACTGGCATCCACATGATCAATCTGAAGATAGTATTTAGCGAGTTCAGGCGAGTCCAGCAGTGCGGAAAACTTCTCATGATATGAAAGGGCAATCACCGGCCTATCAAGCAAAAGGCCCAGCACTACGTTGTGGAAGCGAGCCGACACAACGACGTCGCATGTTGCCAACTGTAAAACCAGCTCTTCTTGCGATTTGATCGGTTCATCGATAAGCTGATGATTCTCGTATTTGACGTCCCTTTCATTTAGTGACTTTCGCAAAGCCGTTACCACTTGAGGATCGTAGGAGATGTCACCAAGCACGAGGCGCACGGTGTACTTGTGTTCAAGCAACCAAGCCACGAGAGTGGTCACCATGTCGAGGTAGCGGCGGTAAATATCGTCCGCTTGGTGCTGGAGAGGCGCTGGACCGTATTGGCCGCGATAGTCCTTAAGGCCCACAGCGATAACGGGCTTTGCCGTGTTATTCTGGCGACCTCTCGGTATTGTAGGAGTCGGCAGACTGAACGCCAAATCGGGATAGACGGGGTCATTAGTCGCGTCGAAGCCAATGCGACGCATGTACTGTCTGGACAAGTCGTCCCGGTAGGACCGAAAATCCGCCAGCAGGAGGGCGGATTTGACGAAAGCCCTGCTCAGCCGGTGGCGGAGCGGGCCCACGCCCACGCTTACAAAAAGGAGCTTGCACCCCCGTAGCTTGGCGGTGACTGACCATTTGAATGCCAGATAGGGCCAACCAAAAGGTCCCGTCAGATTGTCCGACAGGAATTGAGTCCCTGGCACGATGAGCATGTCCGTGTTCCCAAGGGTCCTAAAGGCCTTAACCCATCGGTAGAACTCGATTGGTATCGCAATAAATAGCTTCCGCAGGAGTCTGGCCAGTGGAGTATTGCGGAGTAACTCCGGTTTGACGAAGGTGTCATGCATTGAAACAGCAGCGATGTTGTGGGTTGTGGCGGTGGCCTCAGGGCCCGTGCAGATGCAGTTAACTTCAACATCCGGCAAGTGCTGGCGGAGATTATAAAGGATTGCTTGGAGAGTACACTCGTTGCCCAGGTTACCCCGGCCAAAGTTCCCAAAGAAGCTGACCTTCTTTTGCTTCCTTTTAGCTTCTTTCAAATTCACCGATCCTTTGTATTTACGTTTGAGAGACGATGACGACTGACCTTACTACATGAGGATAAATCTTCTCATGATACCGAGGTGAGAGAGCCAGGTTGGGGGAATGAGATTTCTCCCTCCCAGTGTGCACCCAACTGGAAAGCCGTGGCATAACGGAGTTTCCAATCGCGCCTTCTTTTACTAAATGGTTCCAGCCCCCAGTATTGCCATGGCCAGTCGCCTCTTACTGAAGGATCACCATCGTGAATGTCTTCCATCAAGTCACGGACGGGCTTCCAGCCTAGATCCAATGCCACCTTGGTTCGCACGTCGAGATCGATTCCTGAAACGAACAGATATCCAGTGGGAGTAACCAAACGCGCGATGTTACGCAGACATCTTTCTGCAGTCGGCGGAGTCATATGGCAGAGAAAGTTGTTGGCGACCACCATATCCTGCGGTCCCACAACATCAAGTAGTCCCGGTGAAGCGGCATCTCCCAGATGCCAGATGATCCCTTCCTTGATCCATGTTTTAATTTTTACCGCGTCTCCTTCTCTGTCAACGTCAAACATGTCCTGCAGCTCGTCTCCGTTCATGCGAGCCCAAATCGGTGCCTCCACCAATTGGGGAGCTTTGAGCGAGTACACCCCCTTTTGCGCCACTTCTAAAATCTCCTTTGAGATATCCACGGCATGTGCGATGACTTTGAGGTCCGGCCTTCTGGAGCGGATCGTCCAGAGGATGGAGTAAACCTCAGCTCCATTGCTGCATCCCAGGAAAGCTATTTTCAAGGTGAAACCAAGGCCCCTTTGATTCGACAAACGGCGGATCAGTTCCAGTTGGGGGCGGTTCCGCAAAAAGTAGGTACCGAAATACTGGCGCTGCGCGGTGCTCATCCGAACCAAACTGTGGAGGAGATTCCCGTATGAACGTAATGGAGGCAGGGTAGTCAAGGAAGGCGGAAGATGCCTCCAAATCCATTTATTTAGTCTTAAGTAAGCGTTTAGTGGAGATTTTCGGAAGACTTTTATTTTTGCCATTCTGGTCAGTATCGATTGCGGTCCGAGCATTTTGACCCCCCATCCGATTCTGCAAGGAGCGCCCTCTCTCAACGGACCTCCAGACCTGCCAGGGAGTATCCCCGCGAGCGTCCATGTCGTCGAACGCCTGCTTGTCCTTGAACGTGTCCATGCACGCCCAGAACCCGTGGTAGCGGTACGCGGTAAGCTGTTTGAGACCGATGAGCCGCTGAAAGGGCTCCTCGACGAGTTCCTCCCCTTCCTTGAGGTAGTCGAAGATCTCGCGCTTGAAAGCGAAAAAGCCGCCGTTGATCCAGAGGTCAGTCCCGCCGATACTGCGTATGTTCTGGACGAGTGAGTCGTCGCCGACCGTGACTGCATGAAAGCTCTGACGCGGACGCACGCAGACACAGCTGGCGATCGTGTCCTGCCGGTGGAAGTAGTCGAGGTACTCCGGCAGCGGGAGATCGGAGAGCCCATCGCTGTAGTTCGCGAGGAAGACGGGATCGTCCCCGAGATAACGCCGCACGGCGTTGAGACGCTGGCCGATGTTGGAGTGCAGACCGGTGTCGGCGAAGGTGATCGTCCATCTCGCGATGTCACGGCCGTGTATTCTGACGTTCATGCTTCCTCCGAAGAGCTCGAAGTCGTTCGACAGGCACTCGTCGTAGTCGAGGAAGTATCGCTTGATGAGATCGCCACGATAACCGAGACAGAGAATGAACTCGGTGTGGCCGAAGTGCGCGTAGTACTTCATGAGATGCCAGATGATCGGGCGGTAGCCGATGTTCACCATCGCCTTCGGTACCGTCTCCGAGTACTCCCGCAGCCGGGTTCCAAGGCCACCGCAAAAGAGGACAACCTTCATCGAAACATCCTCAACGGAGCGGAGCGACTTCCGCGAACTCGGCGTCGCTTCGGGCCTTGCCGGCGGTCCGCGAGCCTTGCAGTCGCTCCTCGAGCCAGCTCTCGCCCCGGAAGTGCCGGTACTGCTCGGCCCGCAGCCGGTCTGCCAGACGTCCTGCTGGCAACTCTACATCGTCGTAGGTCAGCACCTGGTCCTTCGCGACGTCACGCCTGAGCCTGCAGCCCTCCACGAGGCCCTCTGGAAGGTAACGCTGGGCGCTCATCTCTTCCGCGTTCACCGCCTCCCCGTAAGTCATGTACATCCCGTATTCGTCGAGCACCTCGCCGGCCTTGAGGTCTCGCTTGGCGACGGCGCACACCTCGACCACCGGCCCGCCGAGCGGCGGTGCGACCTCGTCGCCGAATAGCACGACCCGTGCGATGGCATTCGGCGCCTCGAAGTGCACGAGGTGGTAGGGGGTCCAGAACGGATACAACGGCCCCTCACCCATCTTGTACAGGTTGAGGTAGTGGCGCTGCTTGGGGTCGGGGTGCTCGGCCAGACAGAATACCTTGATCAGCGGAGGACCGACCGTGTAGTCAACGATCCCGCCCAGCGCGCGGAGCTCGTCGATGTCATAGAGCTTCTGGATCTCCATGATGGAGCCTTCGTACTTGAGGCCCCGTGACATTCCCCGCGACTTCACTTGGAAGCCGGTAGCATTCGCCATGATGGATTGCTCGAAGCTGATCTTGGAGCCGTCGGCGAACGAGGTGACCATCGCGGCGTTCTGCCCCCAACGCTCGGCCCAGCCCTGCTGGGTGGTCGGGTTTCGGTAGGGATCCTGGAGGCCCTTCACGTTTCCTATCACACGCGGGATGAGGCCCAACCCCTTCACCCAGCGGTACAGGTTCATCTGAACGCCGGGCTCGTCTCCCTCGCACGCTGAGAGGATGGTCCCGTGCTTCTTCGCATACACCCGGAGGATGGGGCCGATGGTGGAGTCCACCTCCGCGTTCATCAACACCACCGGCTTTCCAAACTGGAAGGCCTCGAGGATGACGTGGGCGCCGAACTCCACCGAGCCCGTCACGTCCACTACTACGTCGATCTCGCTGGAGCGGCAGATCGCGAAGGGGTCATCGGCGACGACCGGTACGCCTCGCCGAATGGCGTCATCGAGCGCGCTTTGGGTGTCGGCGGAGACGACGTCGTCGCGGCCTGCATACCGGTACACGTGGAATGCCCGCTCGGGTCGCCGGTTGTAGACGGCGGCCATGCGCATGCCGTGAACGCTGTTCACGATCTGGTTGGTGAGGCCCTGCCCCATGAAGCCAGCGCCGATCATGCCGACGCGAATGGGCAGGCCTTGCTCCTCGCGAGCTTGGAGAGCCTTGTCTACGATGATCATGACGGCCTCCCTCCCTGCCTCAAACGATCATCCTTCTCTTCAGCTCGGGCTCGACGTCTGCCAGGAGCTTCCAGTTGTCGTCCTTCAGCGAGATCTCGGTGACGGGAAGCGGCCACTTAAGACCAAGCAGGGGATCGTTGTACCTTAGCCCGCCCTCCGCCTCCGACGTGTAGAACTCGCCCATTTGGTAGCTCGTCTCTGTCCCGTCCTCGAGAGCCTGGTAGCCGTGTGCGAAGCGCTCGGGGATGTAGAGAGCTCGGTGGTTATCGGCAATGAGCTCGACGGCCACGTGGTCGAGGTAGGTGGGGCTCTCGGGGCGCAGGTCCACGATGATGTCGAGGATGGCTCCCCGTGTGCACCGTACGAGCTTGGTTTCGGCGGCAGGCGGAAACTGGAAATGCATTCCGCGCAGCGTGCCCTTCTTCTTGTTGAAGGCGACGTTGGCCTGGGCGATGAGCGGCTTGAGCCCATGCATCGCGAACTCTCGCTGGCAGAAGACCCGGGCGAAGAAGCCCCGGTTGTCCTCGCGGCGATCCACGTCGAGGATGAAGGCGCCCTTGAGCTTCGTCTCGATGAAGATCATGACATGACCCTAAGGCAGGAAGTGGGCGGTGACCGCCCTGGCCCTAGTCATGATCACGGTACAGGTCGTACCCGAAGCCGTATCACAGCCGTCCCAGCCGGTGAAGATGGAGAGAAGACCGGTCGGCGTCGCCGTAAGGGTCACCACTGTACCGCTGTTGTAGGAGGCTGAGCAGGTGGCCCCGCAGTTGATCCCGCCATCGCTGGAGGTGACGGTGCCGCTGCCGATGATGCCCGTCTTTGTCACGGTCAAAGTCACCGTTACCGTGAAGTTGTTCGGACTGGTCGCCGTGCCCCCTGGCGTGGTCACGCTCAGCGGCCCCGTCGTGGCCCCAGTCGGCACCGTCGCCTGAATCGCTGTGTCGGAGATCACCGTGAAGCTTGTGCTCACCCCGTTGAACCTCACCGCCGTGGCCCCGGTGAAGCTCGTGCCGCCGATCGTCACGCTGGTCCCCACCGGCCCGCTCGAGGGCGTGAAGCTCGTGATCGTCGGCGCGCCGGCCAGCGTCGTCGCGCTCGCTGTGATGGAGTAGCCACTGAGATTGCCGGCGGCATCCGTCGCCCGGACCCGGTAGCTGTAGCTGGTCGCCGCGGCAAGCCCGGTGTCGTTGTACGTGGTGCCCGCCACGGTGGCGACCTGGGCAAAGCCCGTACACCCGCTCCCCTGGCAGCGCTCCACCAGGTACCCGGCGACTCCGACATCGTCGCTGGACGCGGTCCACGCCAGGTTGATCTGGCTACTGCTCGCCGCCGTCGCGGTCAGGTTCGATGGAGCCGTCGGCGGGGTGGTGTCTGGCGTCCCGCCTGCAGGATCCCCGCCCTCCCACCCCATGAAAGTAAAGTTCGGGGTAAATGCCTCAATCCCGACATCGCCGGTGGCATAGGAACCGTCAGTCGTATACGTGAACTGGAAAACACCATTCCTGAATACGTCGAGGGTGTTCCCAGTGGCGATCAGCCGCCACTTATCTCCTGAGACGATGGTGGCAGTGAAGAGTCGGACTGGAGTGAAGCCCCCGTCTGGGGTCATCTTGTAGATCCCCGACGCAAACGGGTTGTCTGCCCAGAGGAACAGCAGCCATCCCGTCTGCCCTGGATTGCTGCGGTCGATTCGGACGATCGGCCCGCCGCCGCCGCTGGCCACCGAACCCAACGTGACTTCGGAATACTGCTTCGCGGGCGGCGTAATGCTCCAAACGCCCGAGGCGTTGTGAACCGAGTCCAGGCCGATGGCGAGACCGCCCATCTTCTTGAACCCGGAATAGCCTGGCAGCGGATACCAACGGTCTCCTTCGTCCAGGGGATTCTCAGTCCCGGCAAAGGTCGAGGAGGTCCAAGTCCCCAACGAGACGGGGGCGGCGCCACTCGCCCACGAGGCGATCTTCGCGTCCGTCACCGCACTAGAGGCATATGCGAGCATTCCAGCCGTGCCAGTTGAATATTTTGTCGAGTCCGGGCCGGTGTTATAAATGAAGTCGCGCACCCCGTTCTTGATGCCGTAGATCACCTGGCCGCGCGCGATGAGTCGCAGTCTGTCTCCGTCGACGACGGGCGATGTTTTCTTGATTTGATTCACGGAGTAGGTGGTTCCGTTCGCGTCAACGCGATAGAGGGCGTTGTTACAGCAGTGGTTGAGGTTAGCCCCGGCCCACCAGAGATAGTGGCTGTCAATCGCCGGCCCAGACGCCTGGACGCGAACAAGGGGCCCCACGTCGTTGCAGCAGTCGTTGGGGCCAGAGTTAATCCCGATATGCCCGACGACGATTTCCGAGTAGTGGTCGGCCGGGAGGACCGCCGTGGTGCGCGCACCCGCATGATTGAGGTTAAGGAATAGGTCGGGGTAGGCGCCGTCGTTCTTCTGGAACCGAGTGCCCTGGGGCGCGAGGGACGTAATCGCAGCCCAGGCGCCATTCTCGGAGAGTGGGTCCTCCGCGCCGACGAAGCTAGAGGACGCGATAGGCGTGTCGGCGATCGCCAGGACCGGCATGAGCGTGGCTACGAGCAGAACGCCCAGGAAACGGCCCAGCATAATGGAGTGCGTGGCTCTTAGTTTCATTTGCGTCCTTCTTATACCCTTACACCTGGATAAGCCCTCTCCTTTTGCACCGCTTGGCTTTTTGTGCCGAAGTCAACTGTGGTAATGGCGGAGAGGGCGGGATTTGAACCCGCGACAGAGCTTTGGGCCCTGTGTTGGGCCTGTGACGGTTTAGTAAGAGTTACCTTCGATCACGGGGCCACCTCTCCCCCTCACTGTGGAAAGGTAGGCGCCAGGCCGGAGAAGAACAATCACTTGAATCCCGGAATTGATTGGAGGAAAATGCATGAGAGGGAACACCGCCTACCCATAGGCTCAGGCCTGCATGCACCGTGCCACCTCAGCCTCGCGCCATCTCAACCCGGCGTCGAGCCGGCCCGTGGCGATCAGGTGCTTGATGTGGTCGATGCGCTTGTACTTGCGCCCTTCGAAGTCCTCGAGCTTGATGTCGCTGCGTCGGTATGCCTCGTAGAGCTCGCGTGCCCCACGCCGTGCATCCCACTGTGGCTTGAACTCTGGGACGAATCGTCCGATCTTGCTGAAGTCGGCGCGGTAGCACCGCTTGTCGGGTCCAGCCTCGTTCGCAAATTCGATCCGGCAGCCCGGCACGGTCTCCCGTACGATCTCGGCCAGGTCGCGCATCCGGTAGTTCTCTTCTGTGCGTCCGACGTTGAAGGCCTGGTTGTGGACCGCCTCCCGCGGCGCACGCAACACCGCCAGGAATGCCCGTGAGATGTCCTCGATGTGAACAATCGGACGCCACGGAGTCCCATCGCTTTTGAGGTAGACCAGCCCAGACGTGTATGCCCAGGCGACCAGATTGTTGAGCACGATGTCGAACCGCAGACGCGGGGAGACCCCGTACGCGGTCGCGCAGCGGAGAAAGGTCGGGCTGAAGATCGCTTCCGCCATCCGACTCACGTCCTGCTCTACCCGCACCTTCGAGATGCCGTAGGGGGTCACCGGATTCAACGGAGATTCCTCAGTCATAAAGTCATCCCCGGCCGCGCCATAGTTGCTGCATGACGAGGCGAATACGAACCGGCTGACGCCAGCCGCGCGGGCGGCCCTCGCCAGGCGCACCGCAGACGCGTGGTTTATCTCATACGTCAGATCGGGGTTCAGATCGCCGAGAGGATCATTGGAGAGCGCTGCCAGATGCACCACGGCGTCGAACCCGTCCACATCGCGGGCTTCTACATCGCGGATGTCTTTCTTCACGCAGGGTACGACGGGGAGGCCATCACAGAACGTGCAATGCTCGTACAAATCCGTGTCCATGCCGACCACGTCGTGCCCGTCCCGAACGAACATCGGGGCCATTACCGTGCCGATGTAACCCTTGTGTCCGGTGACCAGGATGCGCATGCTCTTACATTTCCGATGGGCTAAAGCACTACCTTCCTACAGTAAAAACCTTCTGCGTATTGCCTGGGTGCTTTAGACTCGATCCCACGAATTCTCAGGAGCGACAAGAAAGCATCGGGCGTAAACCAGTCCTTTCCCTTCTGGGTTTTAAAAGAGTCCATGATGAACCTGATCTTCTTCCGGCACAGAGTCTCGTCTAAATGAACGAACACATTGGGACTCCCAATGTCGCCGTCATATTTCAAAATTTCATATTCAAGGACCAGGTGGTCCCTGTAAGTGTTCCATGTCAACTCTGAAATCACGCGATGGTCCTGGTGGAGATCATGACGATAATGTGTGAAGATAATATCCGGAGATATTTTCTCTTTGAGCTTTTCAAAGAACTCCTTTATTTCTTCGCCTCGATACGGGAAAAAGCTGGCCTTGAAGTGCTGAATGATAATTTCCTTCTTTTTTACATTCGCCAAAAATTTCTCTGCGCCCGCAAGTGCTTCCGCATCTCTTTGGCCGCTTGATCCGACGACTACCCAGTGGACTTCCACATCATCATATTCTGAGAGGAGGCGTAAGATCGTGCCTCCACAGCCGATTTCAATATCGTCGCTGTGTGCACCCAGACATAAAATTTTTATGGGGCGAGTCTTTTGTGATGCAAATGCGAATCTCAGCATGTCATGAACCAACGTTAATGGTGCGATTGGAGAACAACGTTGGTTCGGTGGCGATGTACCGTAAGAGTCTCGCTGGGTTGCCGGCCACGATGGCACCGGCCGGCACGTCGCGGGTGACGACGCTGCCGGCCCCGACGATGGCATTCTCCCCGATGACCACGTTCGAGAGGATCGTCGCCCCGGACCCGATCGACGCGCCTTTCCTCACCACGGTTGCCTCGACCTTCCAGTCCTTCTCTGTCTGGAGTTCCCCCGTCGGAGTCGTGGCCCGTGGATAGGAGTCGTTGATGAAGGTGACGCCGTGGCCGATGAGGACGTGGTCCTCGATTGTCACGCCTTCACAGATGAAGGTGTGGCTCGAAATCTTGCACCGCCGGCCCACCTTCGCATTCTTCTGGATCTCGACGAACGTTCCGATCTTCGTTTCGTCGCCGATCTCGCAGCCGTACAGGTTGATGAACTTCGCAAGCTTAACGTCCTTCCCCAGCTTGACGTCGGGCGCAATGTACACCGATTCGTTCACCGGCAGACCACCCTCGACATCCTGCACTGCCCCGGCCCGCATCAACAGGCACCCTTCCCCGAGATCACTGCGGCGGGCGTCATCAAGAGGATCTTGATATCGGTCCAGAGAGAGCGCGTCCTGGCGTACCGCAGGTCGAGGCGCACCATCTCGTCGAAGGTCGTGCGACTGCGCCCATCCACCTGCCAGAGTCCTGTAATCCCCGGCTTGGCCTCCAGGACCCGTCGGCGATGCCAGGGCTCGTACTGCTCGAACTCGTACGGAAGCGGAGGCCGTGGTCCGACGAGTGACATGTCCCCTCGTAGCACGTTCCATAGCTGAGGCAGCTCGTCGAGGCTCGTCTTGCGAAGCAGTCGTCCGACCGGCGTGACCCGTGAATCGTTGGTGAGCTTGAAAAATCCGTTCTTGCCGGGCTCGTGGACCTGGCCGCTCGCCTTGATGAAAGACCTGACGAACTCGTGATGGACCCTGTGATCGGTGCCCGAATACATCGTTCGAAATTTGAGCATCGTGAAGGGCGTCATCATCTGCCCAATGCGCACCTGTCTAAAGAAGACCGGACCGTGAGAGCTCAACTTCACCAGGGCGGCGATCAGCAACAGAAGAGGCGAAAGCATCACCAAGAGTGTCAGGCTGCCGACGACATCCAGCCCCCGCTTGATCGCGTCGTAGCTCGTCCTCTGCTCCCAGCGCGAGCGTAGCTCCGGGTAAAGGAGCGGATTCACACGCCCAAGTCCTTCCTCTCCCGCGATCTTCGGTTCTGGATAGACGTGGAGATGAGTCGATAACTTGGCGACCGCTTCCGCACCCAACCGCTTGGCGAGCGTTCGACGGACTCGTGCGCCGATCTCTTTACACGTGTTGGCCAGGTCTGACGCGTGGATCTCTGGCACGATGACGCCGATCACAGCTTGCCACTCAAACCATCCAAGGATGTCCATCTCGCGCTTGGCCGCTGTCAAAGCCTCCATGACGGTATCCCAAATCGACGAGGAATCGGAGCCCCGGCCATCGTTCACGCCCAGGAGCAGCAGAACGAATGGCCGACCAGAGCGATCCGCGCGCTTTCGCTCCCTGATCAAGACGCCCCTGAAGAGCTCTTCGTTGATAACGGGCGGACGGCCCCTTCCTTCTTCTTGATCACAGACTTGTGTTCTGCTGCGTTCCAGGTGCTGAGGTTTGATCATGGCGCTAAACCTCGAACAGTGCGGGACGCGACCTGAGAGCGCCCGCTCGACATCCGGTTAGCGGAATGATGCGTAGGCGATCTCTCTGCGGCGCTTGAGCGACTGGTCGGCCGCCTCCAGCATCCTCACCACGCGCAAGCCTGCCCGCCCGTCGTTGACCGGCTTCTCTCTCGAGGTCACACAGTCCAAAAAGTAGCGGGCTTCGAGCTGGAGGGCCTCGGTGTGGTCCACCTGGGGCGCCCACATGTCTCCGCTACGGTAGCTCACCAGAAGGTCGCGGATCGTTTGCTCTGCTCCCACCTCGAAGGCCTTCGACTCGACCAATTCCTTGAGCCGTTGACGCGACTCGTCGTGATTATTGGTCACCTGGACCCCCTTGTCGTACACCTTGACCTTTTCGGAGGGTTCGAGATCATTCCACACCAGCATCTTCCGCTCCCCGCCGACCAACGTGGTGCGCACCTTGACGGGTGAGAGCCAGTTAAGGTTGAGGTGGGCGATGATGTTTTTGGGAAAGTGCAGAGTGACGTAGGCCATGTCCGCTAGGCCGTTCAAGTGCGCTCCGCCGGTTGCCACGACCAGCTCCGGCTCAAGGCCGATCAGATGGTCCATGATGGATAGATCGTGGGGCGCAAGGTCCCAGATGACATTGACGTCGTGCTGAAAGAGCCCCAGGTTGACTCGAGTCGAATCGTAGTAGTAGAGCGACCCCAAAGTCCCCCCATCGATCAGCTCCTTGATCTTGCGCACCGCCCCGTTGAAGAGGAAGGTGTGATCCACCATGATCTGTAGGTTCTTGCGATCGGCCAGCTCGATCAGCTCTTCAGCCTGGGCCGAAGTAGCCGTAAAGGGCTTCTCGACGAAGACGTGCTTTCCGTTCTCGAGCGCCTTCCTGGCAAGCTGGTAGTGCGTCGATACCGGAGTGACGACGGCCACGGCGTCGATCTCGGGCGAGCTCATGACTTCATCCGCATTAGAAGTAGCGTGCACGGCCGGATGGCGGTTTAAAGCCAGGGCCACTGCGTGGGGGTTCTTGTCGCAAATGGCCACCACCCGGCAGTCAGGTTGGCTCGAGAAGTTGCGCACAACGTTCGGGCCCCAGTAGCCGTAACCGACGACACCAAGCTTGAGCATAAGACTTCTCCCTAACTCAGCAGGGCGACAGCCGCAACGGCCAGGGCGATCGTCCGTTTGACAGCCAGCGCACACCTGTGGAACAGGGACCGAAAGGCTGCCTCAGGGTAGAGGACCGAGTGGAAGCCATCGCCCGAATCGATCCAGTCAAGCTCGGGGTGTTGATAGATGCACACTTGGAGCCGACGGGCAACGCCTGAGGGAAGGCATTCGTAAAGCCTTTCACTGACTCTTTGACCAATCAGGCGCGAGACTTCCGTCGGGCGCCTATCCCCGAGCTCGATCAGCACGGCTCCAGCAACACGCTCCTCGCGGTACCAGCCGACGAAGTCGGTCTCGCGGAGACAGAGCCGTAAATTCGAGAAGAGATTGTTGGCCACCATGGAGTCGAAGCTTGCACTTGCTCCTTCCTGCTCCTTCAGATCCACCAGCAGAAGCAGGAAGGGGTGGCCCGAGCGTTCGGAGCGCTTCCGCTCGATCGCCAAGAAGTACCGGAAAGCCTGTTCGTTGTAAGCTTGGCCCAGCCGACCTGACTCCCCCCCCATGTCAGACACCGCTCCTCCTCCTGGGGTCGGAGTTAAAGACAAGCGCTCCATGAGCGCACCGTTGATTGCTCCACGGAACTGGTTCCTTCCTCCTACTTTTACTTTCAGAGCCAACGTGTCCTCTCTATGCGTTCGCCTCAATATATCTCCGCGAGATAATAGAACAATCGGGTGAACCCCCGAATTTCAATCGAGGGAATCAGGGAATCCAAGACACTGAAAGCCTTCATTAATTTCGAAGCATCAAATGGGTGAGTGTCTGTTTCTAGCTGAAAGGGCGGAGTCCTGTTTAGGCAGAGACTGTATGGCCGAGCTTGTTCGTCAGTCGCCGCCACCAGCTCTGCTGCTGATGGGTCCCGGGGCGGTCATCGTGGGAGAAGTAATTGTAATAGTAGTAGCTCTCGATATGATGATCGTCGTAATTGAACACAAGGCCGACCAGCTTTGAGGGATCCATGAGATTCTGCGCTTCCTCCAGCAGCCCGCGCGGGGTTTTGTGGGCAGCCACCACCATCAGAAAACCATCGACCCACTTGCCGATGATCCGGCAGTCGGGGACAAGGAGCAGCGGCGGGGTATCCACCACGATGTAATCGTAATGCTGCCGGGCTTCTTGAATGAGTTCACCCAGCCGGGGCGCTTTGAGGGCCTCCTGAGGATTGGCCAGATACGGGCCCGCAGGCAAGACTGAAAGGTTAAACATTCCAAGACGCTCGACCACCCGCGTTAACGTGTGCCCCGGGTTCAAGATTGCGGTCGCAAGCCCGACCGGGTGAGGATGGTCCATTCCAAGGTGTTCGATCACTGAGGGCTTGCGTAAGTCAGCGCACATCAGTAAGACTCTTGCTTCAGGAGATTGGGCTAGGGCCCCTGCCAAGTTGATCGTCGTCGTCGTCTTCCCATCGCCGGGTGTGGG
>Ga0209157_1002318_pt1 | contig 15234 bp, 9 predicted proteins | sample GraSoiAngelo_135_FD_185892 | JGI IMG/M metagenome (GOLD analysis project Ga0209157, IMG submission 185892) | Grasslands soil microbial communities from the Angelo Coastal Reserve, California, USA - 14_0929_05_40cm (SPAdes) (version 2) | ecosystem: Environmental > Terrestrial > Soil > Grasslands ... | reverse complement strand
CCAGCATGCGCGACGACGGGCTGTAGCCGACCTTCTTCAGCGCTGCGTCACCCATGGCCACCGGATCCCTCTCCTGGAGCCCGGCCCTGCTGTAGACGGCGGCGAGCGCCAACTGGACCTCCGGATCCGCGGTGTCGATGCCCGCCCAGAGGGCTCGCGCCTTTTGCGCGTCCTTGCGCAGGAAATGACACAGACCGAGGTTGGCCTCCGCGATAGCCCGGTATCGAGGCTCCACCCCGGGCTGCGCGCTGAACCGCTCCAGATATCTCGTCGCTTCTCCGGAGTTGCCGCTCTCGAGCAGCATGCTGCCGAGATACAGACTCGCGAACCGACTTCCGCCCGTGCCGCGAACGGCCGCCAGCCTTTTCAGATAGTCGAGCTGGGCCGCGATTCCCGCTTCATGAAGCTCACGATGAAGCCGGGCGTTGTCGAGATAGATCATACCGAGCGTCAGATATGCGGTCGCGCGAGTGGCTGGATTCAACACCGGCAGGCCTGCCTGGAGTGTGCGGGCCGCCTCCTCATAATGATGCCGTTGATACAGCGCCATCGCGCGCGCCACCGCGTCGTCCGCCCCCGGCGCCGGCCCGGCCATCAGAGCGACCACTATGCCCACGAGCGCCGCGCTCAGACGCGCCACGTCCTAATCCTTCAACTTCGCGAGGAAGATCTGGTCCCACTGGTCGACTTGAGCGCGGAACGCGATCACTCCGTGGGCTGAGCTGGCGATATCGTGATTCATTCTCGTGTCGGTCTTGAGGGGCAGGTTGGTCTTCCGCACGAGATCTGCGATATAGATCGGGTTGTACTCTTGTCGATCGTTCCTGACGTACACGATGCTGTTGCTGTCCGGCGTCCACGCCGGGCCCCGCTCCACGTCGGGAACCACATCGGTCGCCACGACCTTGGCGGCGAGCCGCCCGCCCTGCGACGGGTCGGAGCCGTCGGCGGCGATGACGAGGATGGCCCATGCCTTGGGGTCGCCTGCCGGATTGTAGTTGGAATAGAACGCGATCTTCTTACCGTCCGGCGACCACACCGGCCGGAGATCGTCATGGACCCACGTGGTGAGGGCCTTGAGCGTCTCTCCGGGTCTCCGCACATCCTCGATCAGATAGACGTCATGGTTTTCGTTGCTGCCGCTGATCATCACGATCTTCCGGCCGTCCGGTGACCACTGCGGGTACAAGTACGGCTGGGTGCCCCAGGTCAGCCGGGTCACGGCGCGCGTCGCCACGTCAAGAAGGTAAATGTCCCCTTTGCCGGTCCGGCCCGACACGAAGACCAGTTGATCGGCCACCGGCGACCAGTGCGCCTGGCCGTCCTTTTCCCTGTGATCGGTCAGCCGCGTGGTCTTGCTGTCGACATTGCGCAGATAGAGATCGTAGTTGCCGCTTCCGCCGTTGCTCATGAAGACCAGGCGATCACCGGTGGGTGACCACGTGATCCCGGCGTTGTAGCTGACGTCCTCGACCACCCCGGGGAAATAGAACTTCGGCTCCACGCTGTTCTCGGACAGTTGGTGGTAGATGGTCTGGACCACCACGCCATCCGGACGCGCGATCACGATTTCCTTCCTGTCCCCCCGGCTGCGCTCGAAGGCGATCAGCGCCCCCGAAGGAGACCAGACGGGATTCGAATCGTTGCGCCCGGACTCCACCGGCATCAGCGGGCGCACGTACAGAGGCTCGATAGCCGCCGGCTTCCTCACGGCCGCCGGATTCTCGGCCGGCTCCAGCTCGGCGACGGACTCGGTCGCCAGACCGAGCGCGGCGACGACGGCGGCGGCGAGCAGCACGCCTGAGGCACCGTCCCGGACGCTGCTCCCGCTCACGCCGAAGCCCTTTCTCCGTTAGGACGGCTGATCTTTGATCTGAGCCGAGTACTTCCGCGCCGCCTCGCGATTCCGTTCGAAGACGGGGTTCCCTTCGAGCTTTTTCGGGAAGAAGTCGAAGTACTCACGCCACGCGAGGGTCGCGTTGTTCATGAGGGCGTCTTTTCTGGTGACCAGATAAAGCTTGTGATACGACAGCGCCAGATAGAAATAGGTGTCGTGCAGCGCCTCGTCGTAGTGCGCGATCGGCAGGAAGCGCGTGTTCTGCTTCGCGATTTGAAGATTCTGTATCGCTCTGGCGAAGGACTGCGCGGCGGCTTCTCGGTCCTTTTCTACGAGGCTGTTCCCCTTCTCGTAGTACGCGTGTCCGAGATTCGTGAAGGCCACGGCGAACTGTTTGTAGATGAGCTGCTGGTTCTGGGGCAATGAAAGGACGCTCTCGAACTCGCGGATCGCAGCGTCGTAATCATTCTTCTCGTCCAGATAGATCCGCGCGAGCCGGTGGTGGGCTTCGGAGTAATCCGGGTGCCTCTTGTCGGCGCTGGCGTAGGCCTGGATGGCGCCGTCGGTATCGCCCTTCTGCGTCGCCCTCTCCCCGAGCTTGAGATAGTCCCGGTACAGCGCGATCCTCCGATCGCCGGTGCGATCCTCGATCTTCTTGTCGAACTCGACGACCTCTTCCCAATCGCGATAATCCTCGCCCACGGTGAGCTGCACCGTGTGGAACCCGAGGCCGACCGACTTGCCCTCCAGCATCGGTGTCTTGCCGAGTTGATCCCCGTCGACGAACACGGCGGCGCTGGACGGTTCCGACTCCACCTTGAACAGGGCATTGTTGACGCTCAACACGAAGTCCCGGGTGTCCCCGCTCTTCTCCACCTTGATCTTCTCGTTCACCTGCTGGTAACCGTGCCGGTAGAGTAGGAGCTCGTAGCTCTTGCCCAGGCGTATCGACACTTCGGCCTTGCCGTCCGCGCCGGTGGAGCCGGCCCAATCGTTGTTGAGGTAGACATTCACCCGGGGCAGCGGCGCCACGTCAGGCGCGAGTCCACCCCTCGTGGCAAGAATGAAATAGGTCCTGTCACGTTCCTCGTCGCCCTCGCGGCGTACCCGGCGCACGACCCGGTCGCCGATCTTGATCCCTTCGCCCTTCTTGAGATCGTCGACCTCCGCCACGGATCCAGCGTCCTCCGCCCGCTTGACCTTGAGCCGGCCGGTCTCGCGATACCTCACGACCTTGCCGGCCTCGCCCAGGGTGGCGGCAGTCAGGGTGAGGTCCGTGCCCCGGCTGATCCGATACAGCTTGCCGATATTGATGCGGTAGTACCCGTCCTCGACCGCGACGACCGTCCCTTCGAAGGGGAACCGTTCCATCATGTTCGCGGCGATCTCTCTCGCAGCGCTGGTGATGGCGCCGGTGTCCCTGGCCCGGCTCACCTGGCTCAGAATCAACTGCCCGCCGGAGGTGTAGAACTTCGCCTCGATGACGAAGCCTTTGTCGTCCTTGGCGACGCTGCCCAGCACGATCATGTCCACCGTTCTGCGCAGCGGTGTGTCCTGCCAGCCCTTGGTGGTGATCCTGTCGATGCCCAGTTTGGCGCGCTTGACCTCGGCCTCGAGCTCCGCGCTCGGCACCTCACGGAAGACGGAATACTTGAAGAGCTGGCTCGAGACCGCGCTCTCGGTCTGGGCGACGATTTCCTTGAGATCCACGCCGAGGGTGTTGCCCCCGAATCGATAAACGCCGACCCGGATTTGTTTCGGCGTGGTCGGATAGAAGTATCGCTGGATGGTGGCCGGCCCTGCAAGGGTGACGGCGGTCTTCCATTCCTCGGGGATATAGCCGGGCAACGAAAGCGCCAGCTGCACCCGCCTGCCCGGCGTGCCCTCAGACGCGTACGTGTACACGCCGCGGTCGTCGGTCTTGCCCACCGCTCTTCCATCGATGCTCACCGCCACGCCCGCGACCGGGCTCGTGTGGCCGTATTGCTCGGTCAGCGCGGTCACCGTGACGATTGAGCGCCGGGAAAGTGCCACGGCGAGCCGCTCCCCGGGTTCGAGCGCGCCGGTCTTTTGCCAAGCCGCGTAGCCGGTTTTGCTGACGGTGAGGGTGACACCCGTCTTCGGCAGGGTCTTGTACTCGTAAACAAGCTCGCCCCCGGCGTCCGTCTTGCCTATTTCCTTGTCGTTGACGCTGACCGTGGCGTCCGCCACGGGCGCCCCCTTCTCCGTGGCGGCGAGGGTGATGAAGCGCGTGGCCTGCAGATCGGCGTCGAACGTGTACTTGTCGACGGCCCCGTCCTTGGGCAGCTTCACCAGAAAGGAGGTCTTCCACGGCTTGATGTGGTAGCCGGGCAGTTCCTTGACGACGAGCACCTCGACCTCGGCCCCGGGCTTCCTTTGGATGCCCTTGGCGAAGACCCCTGTGCCGTCGGTGATGCCCTGCTCTTGGCCGTCCACCATGACCTTGGCCTGGGACACCGGCTGAGCGTCCATGCGGGCTCTCACTTCAAGGTCCAGCTTCTGGCTGCAGGCGGCGAGCAGGAAGGCCGCACACAGGAGGAAAGCCGACCGGGCGGTATGCTTGACCATGAATATCCTCGTATCGATATCGCGCGACGGGCCTACATGGTGGGGGCTTGAATATTCACTTCGCCGGGGTTGATGATCTTGTCCTCGTCGGATTTGGATCCCTGGATGGTCTTGCGCTTGCCTTCCTGGATCCGCCGAAGCTTGAAGTCGATGTTTTTCTGTGTGTGCTCCTTTATTTCCACGGTCTGGGTCTCGGTCTCGTAGCCGATGCGGCTCGCCTCCACCTTGTACGTCCCGGGCCGGAGCCGGCCCTTCGTGGACTCGAACTTGCCGTCGACATCCGTCGTCGCGGCATGAGAAGCCTGCTCCACGGCTGTGGTGGTATTGATCATGTTCACCACGGTGCCCTGGAGGCTCTCCTTCGCCGCCGGCTGCAGATTGGCGTCGACGAGTTGTACCCTGCCGTGTATTTTGGCGGCGCACCCGGGGAGCAACACCGCCAGCGCCATCATCGCGATCGCAGAACGGAATTTTGCTGCTCTCCGCGCGAGATACATTTCGCAGAAGCCGCCGACAATGTCTTCGCGGCCGCGCAGCTCCGCTTCACGCCATGCTTCGCCACGACTGGGCATCGCGGGTGGCGCATGATCGTCACCAGTGCGACCCCGTGCCTCGACATTGCGCTCCATCGCGCCCTCCTGTCTCAGCTGCGGGCTTCCTGGGCGCCCGCCGAGGGAAATGCCCTCCCGAGAAGTATGACGACAGCGTCCCGCTTGGCCAAAGATTTTCCTCGACGGCGCAGCGAGACTGGACGGCCAAAGGCCTGAATGGAGAACACGACGGACTCATCGCGCTGTGTGTACCGGCCCATCTCACGATGAGTGACGCCTCAAGCGTTCTGGGATGGGCAGCGCTGCGCGATCCGATCGGTGAGTAGCCGAAAAATGTCTCGCTGAGAAAACTCGGCGGTCTCGTCGTACAGCGAGCCGTTGGCGAACGGGAACACCAGGCGGCTTTCTCCACGGTCGCTCGTACGCAGGACCGGAAATCCTCCGCGGTGTCCTCGGCAAATCGGACGGCGCCTTCGCCGGCACTGGCCGCCGTTGAAGCGCAACTGAGGATCGCGATCCCAACGCCGAGCCAAACGAGCAGCCGGGTGCGCAGTCCCCGACCCTTGGCGGGTGCTTGTATGCTGCAAAAAACACACCGACGGTGGCCAGCGTCTGTTGACCGTCACTAATGCCCCACGGAATTCGCAGTTTAGTCGTGTCACGCAGGCCGGGCGTCGTTGCCCGGCGATGTTCATACGCTGACGTTTCCGTCACGCTTCGTTGCCAATTCGGATAGACGAGGACGTTGACACATCAGCCACGGCCGTTTCGCAACGACGATGGAAGCACTGGACCATCACGAACGCGGAAGGCCGAGGCACTGAAGCACGGTTGGGGCAAGTGCAGGAATCGGTTTTCTGCCCGAGCATGGGTGGACCGCTCGATCGCGACAACTTCCGGCGTCGCTGTTCTACAAGGCGCTGGACGCTAAAAGGCGTTCCGGGCTATGCGGGCTCGTGAAACATGTCCGGAACCGGCCGGAAGCCTCGGTTCGTCTACGAGTTCAGAGGTGATGCGTCGCTCTCGACTTTTCGCGGGTTAATTTCTGCAAGTTCGATGGTGGCCCCAACGGGACGTGATCGAACTTGCAGGATTCAAGTGCGCGATTTTATTGCGCGCTGAGAGGGTGCCCCTTTAGCTCAGGGGCCGGTAGGGTGGGCGAGACGGTGTTGCGCTGTCTCTGGATGGTTGCGGGGGCTGGATTTGAACCAGCGACCTTTGATGGGATGAAAGCGCTGCGCCTCCGCCCACGGTGAGATTACCGTGGGCGTTGGACATCACTCGACGGCGTCGGCCGCGAGAGGAGGCGCAGCACATGGAATATATATCGCGTTCGATGCCCACAAGCATTACACCCTGGCGTCGGTGGCGCGGCCGGATGGTCAGCTCGTCCGCGAACAGCGGCTCCCGCATGAGCGCGGAGCGCTCCAGCAGTTTCTGGCCCGATGTGAGCCGGGCTCCCCGGTCGCCGTGGAGACGATCGGCAATTGGTATTGGATCGTCGACGAGATTGAGGCCGCCGGCTGCGTGCCCAAGCTCGTGCACGCCCGCAAGGCGAAACTGATGATGGGCGCGATCAACAAGACCGATAAGCTCGACGTCCGCGGGCTCAATCAGCTCCAACGCAACGGTACCCTGCCGACGGTCTGGATTCCCCCGGGCGAGCTGCGCGATCAGCGCGACCTCCCGCGGACGCGTATGGTGCTCGTCCGCCAGCGCACGCAGCTCAAAAATCGTATTCACGCCACCTTGGCCAAGTACGCCCTCCACCATCTGGAGGTGAGCGATCTCTTCGGCGTGCGAGGCCGCGCCCTCCTCCGCCAGCGTCTCGAGCTCCTGCCGCCCTGTACGGCGTACGCTACTCGGCAGCTTCTCGAGCAGGTCGAGACTCTGGACCGTCAGGTGCGCGGGTTCGAACACCAGATGCAGACCGTGTTCAAGCCCACGCCCACCATTCAGCTGCTCCTGCCCTGCCCGGTGTCGGGCTCATGCTCGCCGTCGTGATCGCGCTCGAGATCGGCAGCGTTGCGCGATTCGCCACCTCCGAGAAGCTCGCCGCCTACGCGGGTACCACGCCGCGCGTCCACGCGAGCGGCGGGAAGACCCGATTCGGGCCATCCCGCCCGGACGTCAATCGCTACCTCAAGTGGGCCTTCGGCGAAGCGGCGAATGCCATCTGCCTCAATCGCACCCGCGCGCCGCGCCGTCACGTCAGTCGCCTCTACGAGCGCGTCGCCCGCCGCAAGGGTCACCAGAAAGCCATCGGCGCCGTGGCTCGCCATCTGGCCGAAGCGACGTACTGGATCCTCACTAAACAGGAGACCTATCGCGACCCGAACGCAGCGGCCGTTTCGTCGACGGGGGATAAGCGCGGATAACCCATGAGCTCCCGGAAGCTCGACCTTTGATTGCGACATCCCCCGACCTCACCATCATGCCGCCCATGACGGCGAAGATATGGCTCCGACGAAACGGATCGATGAGGCCGGAGACGACGGCGTTCAGCCCGCAGACCCACGCGTGCCTAACCGCGCGGATCGGTTCTGGGCCTCGCATGGTGCTCGGCACTTCCGCGGCGCATGCGAGTAGCTCACGTGATTCTCCCGATATCGAAAGAACATCGGGCAAGGCGCAGCGCTTTCATATGGGTTATGAGTTCCTTCACCCCTCTAAAGTGCTGCGATCTTGCGGCTCATGAGGTTGCAGATCGCGGCAGCGGACGGCATCACTCGCAACCCAGGCGCAACCAACTCCCCCGCCTCGTCCGAGCGGGCGCGCCGAGGAAGGCCCTCGTCACCCTAGCAAGAGCCCTTGGACTTGAACCTGGCAAGCGGGGCTCCCGTCGCCTCTCGCCCCAGGAAAAACCGCGGGACCCGGTTGATAGTTTCGATTTCGGGCGCCGTTCGGCAACGACGCCGACACTCGCGCGGGGCAGGGTTGCGGCTTCGTATAGAAGCCTGCGCGCGGCTCCTTGAGGACTGGTCTCGGTCCTGGCGTGCGGCGGTGGTCAGCGCGTTTGTCCCGACTGGCCGGTGTCGGCGCTGACGTGGGCGCCGGGTGGCCGGCTGGCCCGGCGTCCCCGAGAAGTCGCGGCGTAGAGTCACCGCGGCCCCTGCGGGTCTCTGCTACGGCAAAGGAAGACCGAAAGCAGCGGCGGCGGTCTTGAGCGCCTGATAGGCCGGCTGCAAGGCACCGATAGTCTGCACGGCGGTGCCGATGCCCGTCAGCACGGAGGACACCTTCAGGGAGTTCGGCCGCTCGGAGTCGGGCCGAGTCTGAGGACTCACAGCATGCGCGCGGCGCGCGTGCCGTCGAGGATGGCGTCGTGGACGCGGCGCGGGGAGTACGCGTCGCCGATCACCTTGAGGTCCGCCACCTTGCCCTCGAGCTCGCGCGAGAGCGGATCGTTCGCCTTGCCGCCGAAGGCGAGGACCACGGAGTCGGCCGCGAGCGTCGCCTCAGCGTTCGAGAACGTGTGGCGTGTGCGGACGCCCTGCGGCAGGATCTCCCGCGCGACTGTCATCGGGATCAGCGTCACGCCGCGCGCGAACAGCCGCGCGTAGAGGTCGGAGCGCGTGCCCTCGTCGATGTCCTCGCCGACCATGAAGTAGCGGCACACGATGGTGACCTGCGCCCCGCGCTCGGCCAGGAAGTCCGCCGTCGTGGGCGCCGCAAAGTAGCCCTCCTCGTCGACGACGACGACGCGGCGGCCGGGCGCCGTGCGGCCCGTCAGGACGTCGACCGTCGTCGCGACGTGCGGCAGCCTCACGCCCGGGATGTCGGGCACGCGCTGCGTGGCGCCGGTGGCGAGGACGACGGCGTCGGGCTTGAGGGCGAGGACGTCGGCCCCGGAGGCCGGCGTGTTGAGCCGGATCTCGGCCCCGGCCTTCTTCGCCTGGTCCACGAGCCACGTCGCGATCGACGCGTAGTCCTCGCGCTTCGGCGCCCTGGCCACCGCGAGGACTTGGCCGCCGACGGCGCTGGTCGCCTCGAGCAGGATCGTCTGGTGACCGCGTAGCGCGGCGACGCGGGCGGCCTCGAGCCCGGCCACGCCGCCGCCGACCACGACCACGCGTCGTGGTCTCGACGCCGGGCGGATCTCCATCAGCTCGGCCTCGCGGCCGATCGCCGGATTCTGCACGCACGTGATCGACTTGCCCTGCCGCAGGCGGCCGATGCAGCCCTCGGCGGCCCCGACACACACGCGCACGTCGTCGACGCGGCCCTCGCTGACCTTCTTCGGCATCTCGGGATCGGCGATCAGCGCGCGCGTCATGCCGACCAGGTCGCACACGCCGGCGGCCAGCGCGGCCTCCGCCTGATCGGCGGTGACCACGCGGCCGGCCACGATGACGGGCACGCGGACGACGCTCTTCGTGAGCGCAGCGAGATCGTTGAAGACGCCGCGCGGGTGATAGTGCGAGGGCGTGACCATCGCCTCGAACTTCAGCGTCTCGGTGTTGGACCCGCTCACCATCCAGTAGTCGGCGATGCCGACGGCGTCGAGCTGCCGCGCGATCTCGAGCAGCTCCTCCCGGCTCAGGCCGCCCTCGACGTAGTGGTCGCCGCTGTGCCGCAGGCCGATGATGAAGTCGCGGCCCACCGCCTCGCGCACCGCGCGCAGGACCTGGCGCGGCAGCCGCAGGCGGTTGTCGAGGCTGCCGCCGTACTCGTCGGTCCGCGTGTTGGCGAGCGGGGAGATGAAGTTCTCGAGTAGGTGGCCGCCGTAGAGCGGGATGTCGCAGCCGTCGTAGCCGCCCTTCTTGAGCCGCACCGCCGCCGCCGCCCACGCGTCGATCACCTCGTGGATCTCGGCCCGGCTCATGACGTGCGGCCACTCGCGGTGCCGTTCCTCGCGCGTGTCGGAGGGCGCCCACAGCGGCACACCGGAGTACCAGGAGTGGCCGCGCCGTCCGCGGTGAGAGATCTGCGAGAGGCAGAGCGCGCCGTGGCGGTGGATCGCCTCGCTCATCTGCCGGAACTGCGGGACGATGCCGTCGTCCCAGTTGTTGACCTCGCCCCAATCGTTGATCGAGGTCGGGTGGATGCTTGAGGAGCCGAACATCATCACCACGCCGCAGCCGCCCCTGGCCTTCTCCTCGTGATAGCGGATGTAGCGCTCGGTGATCCCGCCTTTCTCGCCGAAGGCCGCGCCGTGCGGCGTGGAGACGATGCGGTTCTTCGCCGTGGCGTGCCCGATCGTGATCGGGCTGAACAGGCGTGGGAACGCCGGGTTCATCACTTCAGCCGCGCGTCGTAGAGGAAGAGCATGTTGTCGATCCAGGGCTTCCAGTCGAGCCGGTTGCTGATCCCGAAGATGTGGGCCTGCTGGTAGGCCTTGATGATCGGCGCGTCCTCGAAGATGATCTCCTGCGCCTTGAAATAGAGCGCCCGGCGCCGCTCGGGATCGTTCGTGCCCTGCGCCTCCTCCAGGATCTTGTCGAGCGCCTCGTTCTTGTGGATCGCCAGCGCCGACTTGCTGTGGAGCGAGTTGACGAGCAGGTCGCCGTCGAAGACGCCTGCGCCGCCCCACGCCACCATGTAGGCGGGCAGCAGCTCGCGCTTGCGCCATTTGGTCGTGTAGACGCTCTGCTCCCACACCTGCACGGTGGCCTTGATGCCGACCTTGCCGAGCATCGCCGCCATCGCCTGCATGACCTCGATGTCGTTCATGTAGCGACGGTTGGGCGCGTGCAGGGTCATCTCGAACCCGTTGGCGTAACCGGCCTCCCGCAGCAGCGCCTTCGCGCGCTCGGGGTCGTAGCCCCACCACTTGATGGCCGGGTTGAAGCCGAACGCCTCCTTCTCGAGCGGCACGCCGAGCGGCTGGCCGTAGCCCTCCAGCACGGTCTTGATGATCGTGTCCAGATCGATCGCGTAGTTGATCGCCTTTCGCACGCGCGCGTCCTGCCACGGCCCGGGCATCAGGTAGTTGGTCATCTTCACCATGATGACGAAGCCGCCGAGCGTGCTGACCTCGACGCGGGCCACGCCGCTGGCCTTGATCTTCGCGACCTGGTCGGGCGGGACGTCGCTGACGAGGTCGGCCTGGCCGGAGAGCAGCGCGGCGACCCGCGTGGTCAGCTCGGGCACGGGACGGAAGACGAGCCGCTCGATCGCGGGCGCGCCGCGGTGGTAGTCCTTGTTGGCGTCCAGCACGAGCCGCTCGTCCTTCACCCACTCCACCAAGCGGTAGGGACCGGTGCCCACGGGCTTCACCGCGAAGCCGGCGTCGCCGACCTGCGCGACGTACTTCGGCGGCAGGATCCCTACGGTGCCGCAGTGCCCCGGGCTCATCCGCACCGGCAGCAGCGGGAACGGCGTCTTCGTCACGACGTTGACCGTGTACGGATCGACGACGTCCACGTGATCGATGGAGGCGATGCTGGTGCGGCCGGGGGCGCCCTGCGCCGGGTTCAGCATCCGCTCGACGCTGAACTTGACCGCAGCGGCGTCGAACGGCTCGCCGTTGTGGAACTTGATCCCGCGGCGCAGCTTGAACTGCCAGGTCGTGTCGGTGAGCAGGCGCCACGACTCGGCGAGGTTGCCCTCGAGCTTGAGCGTCTTGAGGTCGCGCCGCAGCAGCGTGTCGAAGATCTGCCGGTCGGGCTCGTGGGCGTTCTTGTCGCAGTGCATGTGCCAGTCGAGCGTCGCCGTCTCGCCCGACTGGACGACCACCACCGGCTTCGGCTGTGCCGCGGCGCCGGGCAGGCCGAGAAGAACCAGGACGGCAACGGCTCCCCACGGACCGCGCTTCGCGAATGGCATTGCGTGTCTCCTTAGAGTTGGCCGACGGCCCGTCGAGCTACCAGATAAGGATCGAGCGCGTCCCGCAGCGCGTCGCCCAGCAGGTTGATGGCCATGACGGTGACGAAGAGGGCCGCGCCGGGGAAGAGCGCGAGCCAGTAGCGCGTGTCGACGAACTGCCGGCCCTCGGCGAGCATGCCGCCCCACGACGGGATCGCCAGCGGCACGCCGAGGCCGAGGAACGAGAGCCCGGCCTCGGTGAGGATCGCGCCCGCCACGCCGAAGGTCGCGACGACGATCAGCGAGGCGCTCACGTTGGGCAGGATGTGGCGCCAGAGGATGCGCGGCCGGGACAGGCCGAGCGAGCGCGCGGCGTCCACGTACGTCCGCTCGCGGACGGCGAGCGTCTCCGCGCGCACGACCCGCGCGTACGTCGCCCAGTTGCTCAACCCCACCACCAGGATGATGTTGCGGATGCTCGGCCCGAGCACGCCGATGACGGTGATGGCGAGCAGGATGAAGGGAAACGCGAACTGCATGTCAGCCAGACGCATGATGAGGTGATCAGACATGCCACCACGGATGCCGGCCGTCAAGCCGAGACTCGTGCCCACCGTGCCCGCCAGCAGCGCCGCCGACATTCCGATCAGCACGGAGGTACGGGCGCCGTGAATGACCCGGCTGAGGATGTCGCGGCCGAGCTGATCGGTGCCGAGCGCCGCCAGCGTGCCATCGCCCGTCCGCGTGGCGGGCGGCGTGAAGCGCGCAAGGAGCTGCTGCTCGTTGGGGTCCGCGGGCGCCAGGCGCTCGGGGAGCAGCGCGCAGAGCAGCACGCCGACCAGCACGACCAGGCCGAAGCGCGCGCTCGGCGCGGCGAGGAACGTCCGCGTGCGGCGATGCAGCGCCCACCATTCAGGCAAGACGCACCCGCGGGTCGAGGACCATATAAAGGAGGTCCACCGCGACGTTCAGGAGGATGAGCGCCGTCGCGATCGTGAACACGACGGCCTGCAGCAGGGGGATGTCCTTGTTGACCACGGCCTCGACCGCGAGTCGCCCGATGCCGGGATAGGCGAAGACCGCCTCCGTGATGACGGCGCCGCCGAGGAGGTTGCCCAGCTCGAGCCCCAGCGCCGTCACGATCGGGATGGCGCCGTTGCGCAGCCCGTGGCGGAGGATCACGCCCCACTCGCTGATTCCCTTCGCGCGCGCCGTGCGCAGAAAGTCCTGGGGCAGCACCTCGAGCATGCTCGAGCGCGTGATGCGTGCCGTGCGCGCCATCGCCCAGACGCCCAGCGTCACCGCCGGCAGCGCGAGCGCGCGCAGGCCCTCGCCGCCGTAGACGGGCACCCAGCCGAGGTTCACGCCGAACACCAGGATCAAGAGGATGCCAAGCCAGAAGGTGGGCATGCACTGGCCGGACAGCGCGAACGTCATCGCGCAGCTGTCGAGGAGCGAGTTGCGACGCAGGGCCGACAGGATGCCGAGCGGCACGGCGAGCAGCATGGCGAGCAGCATAGCCGCGAGGGCCAGCCTCAGCGTGGCGGGGAAGCGCTCGAGCACGAGCGGCAGAGTCGGCTGCTGGTGGCGCAGCGAGCGGCCGAAGTCGGCGCGGACGGCGCGCGCGAGGAAGCGCCCGTATTGATCGGGCAGCGGGCGATCGAAGCCGAGCGCCGCGCGCACCATCTCGTAATCCGCCCGCGTGCCCTCGGGACCCACGTAGAGGGCGGTCGGATCGCCGGACAGGTGCACCACGACGAAGACCGCCAGCGTGGTGACGACGAGGAGCACCAGCGCCCAGGCGAGCCGCTGTACCAGGTACGCGATCACGCGCGGGTCAGTTCCACTTCACCAGCCGTTCACGCCGTTCCCAGATTCGCGCGGCCGCTCTCGAGGTGCGGATGGACAGCGAGCGTGCGCCGGAACAGATCGGCGGCTTCGCGGAACGCGCTGAGCGCCGGACGGCAGAGGCGCTGGGCCGAGAGCATCGCCGAAGTGATTGGGATTGCGCGCGAGCGCCTCGCGGCAGTCGGCGATCGAGCCGGCGTCGTTCTTCGCCATGTAGCACACCGTCGGGCGCTTGTTCCATCGGCGAACTGCGGCGCCGCCTCGACCAGCCGCGTGAAGACGGCGTCCGCCTGCTCGATCTGCTGGCGCTGCATCGTCTCGATTCCTGCACGTTGGGGCCGAGCGGGCAAGATCCGATGTCGTCGACCATGAAGCCCAGATGGTGAATGCCCGTGTAGCCCGCCGCGTCCCGGGGACTCTCGCCCGCTCGCGCCTGGCCGACCTCCTTCAGGCCGAACACGTCCTTGTAGAAGGCCGCGGTCTTCTCGGGGTACGGAGTGCGAATGGCGATGTGCTTGATCCTGGCCATTGGACGTCCTTTCTCAGCTCGTTCTACGACGTCGACATCCGCCGCGGGATCTTCTTCTGGGTCTCCTCAAGCTCGCGCGTCAAGTCGGCGTTCCGCCGCTCGAGGTCTTGCTTCTCTTCCTGAAGCCCCAAAACCTCGGCACGCAGCCGCCGGAGCTCGCGGCGCAGCGATTCGACGTCGGTGCCGTCGCCGTCGGGCTCCGCCGTAGGCCGCGTCGGCGATGCCGTCACCCGTCGGACCGTGATCTTCTCGTGGGCCGCCCAGTACTTCTCTCGAGCCGTCGCGGGATTCCCGGGCCGTTGGACGCGAGCGCGCACCTCATGGCCCTTCTTGAACGTGACGGGGCGGGACGCGACTTCCCACTCATGGGGCTCGTCCCCCGTCTCCGCATCGTCGAAGCGGTCGCCGATATGGAGCTGGTCGGGGAAGATCGAAAGGGTCGGCTCAGGATCCGAGCCGCGACGAGACGGTCCAGCCATCTCAGCTCACCACCGCCCGCGGACCATCACCACGCCCGAGGCGAGCAGGATCGAGATCACGACGCTCGCGACGGGGAAGACGGCCCGGCGTCTGGCGCGACGACGCACCCGACTGTCGGGCGAGCGGTCCTCGAAGACCATGCCTTCAGGTCAGTTCCACCATCCGGCGCGCCGGATCTTCTCCCGCTCCCGCCGCGCCTTCGTCAGCGTCGCCTTCATCACCGGGCGTGTGATCGTGTCCCGGCGCACCTCAAGGATGGAACGGATGAGGCGCTGGACGCGGAGCCAAGGGTGTTGCCAGCGGGTGTCAGTCACGCGCGGCACCGTAGCTGAACGACGGCGAGGCGTCAATATCGCCCAATCGGATATAGAGCGACCCTCGGGGTGTCGTCAGGCGGCGTCGCGCCTCGGCACGGCTGACCATCTCGCATCCCGCCTCGGCCCGTGAGGGGCGAGATGGGGTTACGCCACCGTGCGAGGCGACCGCCAGCCGGGAGCAGCAGCCGGGAGATCGTGCGGACGCTGCGCGTCGCGACGCCCTGACGCGTCTCTCCGTCACTTTTTCTTTCGCGATCGACGGCACCGGGCCGTAGGGTGAGCACGATGGCAAGAGGCGGCACGATGACGCGTACGCTTCTGGCAGCCTTCGCCATG
>Ga0209157_1002317_pt1 | contig 15243 bp, 13 predicted proteins | sample GraSoiAngelo_135_FD_185892 | JGI IMG/M metagenome (GOLD analysis project Ga0209157, IMG submission 185892) | Grasslands soil microbial communities from the Angelo Coastal Reserve, California, USA - 14_0929_05_40cm (SPAdes) (version 2) | ecosystem: Environmental > Terrestrial > Soil > Grasslands ... | reverse complement strand
AGAGGGAAGGAAACTACGAGAGTCATAAACCCGAATATCCTTCGCCTATCCAGGCTCATCGGGACTAACAGAATAAAGGCGGCACCTGCCAGCGATATGAAAGAGTGTATTAGAACAAATAGGTAGACTGGTGGTGCCGAAAAATCGGTAGGCGGGTACAAGGCAAGACCCGCCATTATTCCTGTGAGGCCTGTAAGACCCGCGATTAACGCAGTTGCTTTCAGGGGCAAGTCCAGTTCTCCCCACCGTACCGTTCTCAAAAGTCAACCCTGTGCAGGCCAGCAGTGCGATTTCTTTCGGATTAGTTTATCTCAGCTTGACTGGTCTGGACCCGCTGGAGTATCGGAACGCTTCCTCTGGAAATTTGTAGAGGTTCAGATAAGCTACCTCAATTACCAAGAGAGGAAGTGCAATCATCCAAACAAGCCATCCATCACGTGGATTAACAAGACCTGACCATAGTAGGATGGTTCCCCCTACGAAAATCGCCAACATAGCCGTAGCGAGGATTTGTGCGACATGCCAACTACCGGTTCGAGGCTTCAAGTCTTTGTTGCCTAGATGAAAACTGGAAAGCTCGGAAAAAAGGGTTGCTGGCGCGCCTGGCTCTTGTCTCTACTGAAGACTTGGGATTGTCCGAGCACGCTTTCGTTGGCGAATAAAGTAGAGATTTAGAATAACCGCGTCGAATAGCGTGAGCGTAACTATCGCAGTGCTCCCAACCCATACGCTCCCAACTGTCCCAAGCGGGAGGGAGGCCAGAGCCAACGACGTTAGGATGTTCGCTAAGTCTACGTAGAGCGAGAAGACAATGAGAGCTACGACCAAGGCACGGATTCGGTCCGGCTTATGCATCGTATTCTGCGGATAAGATGCCTGGTGCCGAGAAAAAAGGGTTGCTGGTCAGTAGCTCCAAGCCAAGAGAAGAATGAGACCAGCGAACAACATCCCCAGAGAAAAAAGTGAGACCAGTCATCTCTTCTGGCTCCCTACACATGCGATTGTCCCCGCCCTGGGGATGATAGGTTCTCTGGCTAGGTCACGACGATTGTGACCTTGAGATTGGCTGGAATATTTCCGTAGTAGTTGGCTGGATTGCGTATCTGTACGAGTCCCTGATATGTTCCGACGCACTGGGCTGCCGGTACGAGACATGTGGCGGTCAATGTGACAGTGTCAGGGGTCGAGTTGCATGATGGGAAGCTGGACCGGGTGGTTGTGAGGCTCATCCAAGCGCTAAGCAGAATCTGAATTGAATACTTATCCCTCCAATCCGAGACAAAAGTAATGCTGCCGGGGAACTATTATGGATGAAAGGTTGCCTCCCGCCGCAGGAGTAATTTGAACAAGTGAGGATGTCAGAGGAGAGTGAGCCCCAAGAACAACCGGAGGCATCTCACATTAATCAGGAAGGTTCCTGAGCATTCTAACGGTCACAACCGGAAGAGGCGTCGTCAGAGTCCAGAGCATGTGGTTCGAAGGGCTGAAGCAGTACGACGGACATGGAAGCAAAAACGGTCGAAATTCCGTGCTGAAATGAAAAAGAACCCATACAGTTCTGCGAGCAATCCTCGGGAGTATTCCAAATGGTATCACGAACATCATCCGGGTTACTTTGCGAAGAAGACTAAGGAATGGATCGAGCGTCTGCCTGAGAGTCGTAGACTAGCTCTCTTTGCTCAGAGGAACGAGAGGATGCGCACTTACGTGACAGCATACTCCAAGCTACGTCGCCGCTTGCGGGGACTTGCAAGGGGGTCCCCATCCTTTACCACCAGGGAAAAAGGCGTGATCGACAACTCGGCCTATCTCAGCGAGCTGCTTCGGAAGGTGAAAGCAAAGTATTCACCGTGACTTCCAAAGGTCTCCGAGGATGGCGGAGACTGGCAAGGTTTCAAGGCACTCGTATTTCAATGCGAAGATCGTGGACGAGAGAGGTTGTGATTCGTCTCCTTCCACCGCCTTCAGATAGGCGACTCTCGCTGATGGGTGGACTGTTTATGCTACTACGATGTTGACTTGGAGATTTGCGGGAAGGTTGCGGTAGTTTGTGGGCTGCCGGACTTGCACAATCGCGGAATAGCTACCGCGGCACTGGCTAGCGTCTACGAGACACGTAGCTATTACAGTTACCTGTAACGGAGCCGCTCCGCAATTGCTGAAGTTGGTTGGTAGCACAGTTAGCCCGATTTTCCCTGGGGAATTGCTTACAGTTCGAAGGGAGATGGCGCCTGCGCTAGGGCTGCAACTGAAGGTGTCTGTAGCGCTGCCTGAACCGTCGGTCGCGGCGAAGGAAATGGTCAGAGGGTTCGTAGTCCAGGTCACTTTCGGGGAATTAAGCGTGGAGGAGGGTAGAATCACAGCCGTGTATGCGACCCCCAGTGCAGAAGCCACAGCCGCACCTACAATGACGTAGGCAAGCAAACGTGTGATGGGGAGCTTCAAGAGGATTGTTCTCCTCGCTCCCCAAACTTAAGTGTAGCTGAGGCACGAGTCACTCTCGGTCCACACGACAGCTGACTACTGGTACCGTAGCCCAAGGTGATTGAGAGGACAAGAACTCCGAACTAAAGGCTATTGGATTTTGTTCGGTTAAAAAGGTATGATACAACCCAGGTGATCTACGCACAAGCAAACCTGGAATGATTCATTTTTCCTAACAGCCCTTAGATATTCGCAGACCCGAGAGGGTCCCGTCCTTGCGTGTCAATGTCGGAACGGTTCTAGACGATGCCCTAGCGCTGATGACAATATTCGAGATGATAGCTCTAGGACAACTGGTCTTGTTTCCCTTCTCATTCTACACGGTCGGAAGCTTCGCGTGGTATCAGGCCCAGATACTTCGTTGGCTAGTTCCATTCTCGCCGCTCCTGCTCGTCCTACTCCTCTACGCTTGGCTTGCCATACTAGCCCTTAGAGCCGCCAAGAAACACTCAGTCCCTGTCTACAGGTTAGTCCAAGTCCTCTCACGGGCAATGAGCCGTCTGGACACGCAGGACTCCTCCGCCGAGAAATTTCTAGTCCTGCGTCATCCCCGATTGCTGTTGATCATAGCTATGGCGGTTGCGGGACTGCTTGGAGCACTTCCCTACTGGCCTGGATTGAACCCGGCGGGAAACATCGTGGGCGTGGACACGTCCGCTTACGTCGATTGGACCGGCCAGATGCTCGCGAGACCTTTTCCCCAGGCAATCTCTTATGCGTTCGGCCAAGCAGACAGCGGCTTCAGACCCCTTCCCCTTATCATCTTCTACTCGATAGCCTCTCTCGGCATCAGCCCACAACTAACGGTGGAATTCTCTCCGATAATATTCGGCCCTCTCCTGTCTCTGTCACTGTTCTACTTTGTTAAGGCTGGTTCTGGGAACGGGGGAGGCGCTGCAATCTCCGCGTTTGCGGGATGCTTCTCCTTCAACGTCACCGTCGGGATTTGGGCTGGCTACCTTGCCAACTGGATGGCGATGATAATAGCCTACTTCTTCCTTGGTAGCTTTTTCCTCTTTGAACGGTCCAAGCGGAGAACTGTTCTTCTTCCCCTGTTCCTTCTTTCCCTGGCCTTGTTGTTAACGCATCCTTGGACGTGGGCTTTGATCCTCGCGACGATATTCGTTTACGCGATCGTTAGGTCGGGGGACCAACGGAAGCTCTTGACAGTATCCTCCGTGTTCTTGATTTTCGGCGGAATAGTCGTTGACTTTGCGAAGAACCAGGTCGCGGGTGGTTCGACCCTTGCTGCCGACTTGGGGACAAAGGCTCCAGTGTTTGGATTTTCGCAGTTCTTGATGTTCTGGCCCAACGTCTGGACCGCCCTGACGGTCTTCTACAACGGCTTACTGGGTAGCGCGGTCCTTCTGGGTCTCAGCACCCTCTGCTTCGCTGCAATCATGTTCCGAGGTAAGCTTGCGGGCATGTCTTCTTGCTGGGTCGCCTGTGCCTCGATACCGTTCGCGCTCCTCAATGCCTTCCACCAGACCCGGCTCATCTACGACTTGCCCATTCCGCCGCTGGCCGCTTTCGGGACCCTCTGGCTTATGTCGAGAGCGGGAGGCGGAAACCTGAGAGGTACCCTCATTCTACTCGTCATTCTACTCTTTTCGGCGAACTATGCGGTCGGGTCGATCATTCAAGCCTGAACTGCCCATTTCGGGCCTCCTTTCAATCGTAGGATTCCTCAGGCTACCCCTTGTTACCATTTGGATGAAAGAAAATCCAATACCCTTTAGTTGCGGCTTCTAATTCGTCCTTCTTCCCTTGGTTACCGGTTGCCACTAGCCATAATTCACCAATCATACGGCCGCTTCGGCGGGGCAGAGAGGGTAGCCCTGGCCCATTACCAGCAGCTTAGGAGGATGAATGTCGATGCTACACTTTACTGGACTGGGCTGATCACTTCCGGTTGGAAAGAGAGGCTTAATGGTTACGACGTAAGGAGCATACCTTCGACCTCACCCAGCCTGCGCGGGTTTGGAAGGATAGCGAGGTTCCTTAGAGAGCTCTCCCGCTACGACGCGATAATAATTCATCACCACGTGGACCCTGTGCTGGCCCTATACATTTCCAGGACGCTCGGGAAGAAGACAGTCTGGTATTCGGGATCAATGTTCGAGCTTGCGTGGGAGAAGTGGATTACGGGTGAGGACTACAGATCGATCAGCCGGACGGTAAACCAGACCAGTGAAGAGTACTACGGCCGGGTCTTCTCCAGTCTATTATTGTCAGACCATCTCTTTGGACAGACTGCTCGTGTGGCTCGGACGGTCGATGTGCACGTCGCGAGGAGATATTCGAAGATAATTGCTAACAGTAGATTTCTTTCGCGTTTCCTCAGGCGAATCTACAAGTTGGATGACGAGCCTGCGGTTGTCTATCCCGGGCCAGACCCAATACTAGAGGAGTTGTCCTCGAAAGACTATGTTGGCGAGAGCGACTACATGCTCGCCGTAGGTCCGCTGATCCCGCTGAAGAACGTAGACGGTATGATCGATGCCTCGTCCAAAGTACCCTCTGCGAAACTCGTTGTGGTCGGGGATGGCCAAGACAGGTTTATGCTTGAGGATCGCGCCCACAAGCTGGGCGTCTCGCTAAGTATCAAGGGTAACTCCCACAGCGAGGAGGAACTCGCCGAGTTGTATTCTCAATGCGAGCTTCTTGTCCACTTGTCTCTCTACGAGCCCTTCGGACTGACACCGGTCGAGGCAGGGCTCTTCGGAAAGCCATCAATAGTGACCAACCATGGAGGACCGCCCGAGATAGTTGTTGACGGCGAGACCGGGTTCATTGTCTCTCCAAGAGACTACTCATCAATTGCCAGGAGGATGAGAGAACTCCTCTCCAATCCCGATCTTCGTCACGAGATGGGCCGGAAGGCGAGAAAGAGAGTCCTAGAGAACTTCACGCTCGAAAGATCTGCAAAGCGTTTGCTAGCGGAAGTACAAGGCTAATGAAAACCGCGATCTACTCAACCCTGAAAAATTTCCGATTCCGCTCGAAGAGCTTCCGACTCTACTGGATCTTGCTACTCCTAGTATTGAGCTTGGCGATGCCAGCAGTCTTCCTCCGCGGCACGCTTCCTCAGAATACAGCTACCGAGATGGACATTTCTCAACCTGTTTCGTTGCAAGGTATTTCCCTTGGGCCGATTATTTGGCGAGAGGGCTTCAACAATAGGTCATTATGGACGGTCTCCGGGCCCAGTTCCCCAGTTCCCCCTTACCTTCTCGTGAACAAGACCCTCAGTTTGATTATCACGATTCCATCCAGGACGACTGCGCAGGCGTGGACGGTTTATCACAACCTGAGCATTTCGCTAGACAAGAATCCCATCGTAGTGCTTCGCTTGCAGGTCTCGCCAGGGGTGTCGTACGGGGTGAGATTTTGGGGGGTTACCGCGAGCAACAAATCGTTCACAGCTTGGCATGAAGGTTCGCCATTACAACATCGGCCCGGACTTGGATCGCCTGAAACTATCCTTGCGAGCCTCCTGACCGAGTCTTCGATTCCTAATCCGACTCTTTCTTTGTCAGGAGCCAGAATCACCCTCATGGCAGTCTATGTTGAAGCGGTTCCACTATTGAGTGGAACATTCTCGATGTATCTATATGATATGCACACCAACTCGGCCCAAATTACAAGGACCAACTCAAACCAGATCAGTGGAAACTTCACAGCGCTTGTCGCAGACCTTGGTCCGACTGTCGTCACACTTCGACTCTACCAAGTGTTTGCCGGGTTGGACATTAAAGGGAGCTCGAATCTTACTTACGTTCCCTACTTCACTGTTGGAGCCCGGGTTGCTGCCCAAGGGTTCACCTATGTTACAAAGATTGCTACCACATACGAGTTGGCTCTAATGTCACCTATGAACGTGAACTCGTCCCCGCTCTTCACGGGCGATGTGCGATCCTCTTCTCTGGTCATCACGGCGAGGATCGGAGAGATCAGCTTCTTCCAACTGCACAGCGTTTCGGTAAGGTTCTTCTCGACACAGACCGCACAGACTGCCAGTCTAGATCTTACAACTTCGCGTAACCTCGTCTTCTACTTCTTCGTATTCCTCTTTGTGATACCCATCGTAATGGTTGCTTTGGTTGTGAAGGTGTTCAAAGATGAAGACTAAAGCGTTGGCGATCCTTCTTGCAGGAGTAATAGTAAGAGTGGAGATAGCGTCTTTCGCAGGCCACCCGGTCGACCTTGGTTTCTTCACGTACTCTGCCAGGCTCTACTATGAGACCGGGCGCTTCGACACACTTTTTCCCGCCCTTCCCCTTCTGTACTACATTCAACTCCTGTTCTACTCGCTTTATGCCATCATTCGAGATGCCGGCTTCTCCGACCCAACCTTTCTTTATCATCCGGACTATATGATAGAGGGATTAATCCTCCGCATCCCAGAGATGCTAGCCGACGTAGGAATTTTCTATCTTCTCTTGAAATTTACGGGCAAACTGCGATTCGCATCGTTCTATCTCCTCAACCCGTTCATAATCTACCTTACAGCAGCATGGGGAATGTATGATTCGCTTATGATGATGCCCCTGATTGCTGGCTTTGTTCTTATGTCTCGCAATCAAACACGCCTCGCCAGTTTCGCCTTCGTAATTTCGGGTCTGATCAAACTATTTGGATTCGTACCGTTCGGCTTGTTGGCGATCGACAACATTGTTCAGAAGAGGTTCAAGGAACTTGCTATTCAACTCGGCATTGGTTCAGGGTTAAGCCTGCTGACATTTGCTCCGTACTTTGGGACTGGTCTAGAGAACTTCTACGTTGGCTTCGTTCTGCGTTTCCTCGGAGGTAGCGGGGCTCTCTCGCGTTCCTACAATATTATTGCCAACTCCTTTGGCCTTCGATTCACAGGCTCCTCTCCACTCGTCTGGGTGGCGGGTGCGGTTGTCTTATCGGGATTCGTAATCGACCGAGTCAGAAGAAATCATGGACCCATCTTGAAGCCCCTAGTCCTCTGGAGTATTCTCGCGGCCGTTTTCCTTGATCTCTTCAGCCAGTCACAGCCACAGTGGCTATCCTGGCTTATCCCACTTTCAATCCTCTATGGATTTGTCGCGCGAAGAACGGGGCTTGCCGATTTCACATACTTCTTCGGAGTGATGGGCACATTCTTGTCCATTACTCTTCTACAAAGCTCGACGTACCTTGTGACTGGCATTCCCTACGCGCTGTTCAGCGCTCTTGAAGGTTTGCCAAACGGAATAATTGTCTATGATTTCACAATTTTCAGCATGTTGCTTATGCTTGTAGGCTACATCTTCCTCAGGCCCATCAAGTTCAAGCTCGAAATCATCGCGCTGACAGCCCTTGTGTACCTGCAAGCCTACTTCTGGTTCACACTAATGAGAGTAGGACCTTTCTAGGTGATGCTCGGACGATAAAGACTAATCTTCGCACCAAGTCCAAAGTGATGGAAACCTACGACAAGGAGTCTTCCGTCTACCACTCGAAGCGGTTTTCCAATGCAGGTGGAAGGTACATAGACCTGACCGAGAAGCGTCTTCTTGCGCGTAGCGTGAGTGGGTCTTCGCTTCTCGAAATCGGCACTGCGAGCGGAAGGTTTGTCAGGTTTGTGGCACAGATCGGATGTGACTATACCGGAATCGATATTTCGGCTCAGATGCTCCATCTTTCGAAAGATAATGGCGGACAGTTTGTGCAGGGAGACGGAGAAGAGATACCGCTACGATCTTCCAGCTTCGACACCGTATTCTGCTTTCATACCTTCCACTTCATTCCTGAACCTCCGCAGTGCATTGAGGAGTCCCGTCGAGTGCTCAAAGACGGCGGGTTACTGGTGCTGGTCTTTGAGACTGACAATTGGCTCAGGCGGTTGGCGCTCAAGTCACACTTTTTCGACTCAAACCAGTGGTACTTCACTCTCCAGGAAGTAACCGGAATGATGCGGAGAAGCGGTTTAACAGTGGTCGCTAGTGGCCCTGTTCTGAAATTTCCGATGGCGTTCTACAGAAGACTGCCGTTTACAAGTCTGCTCCAACAGCTGGACACATCAAGACACTGGCCTGCCTGGCTTGCAACGCTAGGATTCGTAATAGGCCAGAAAGGCCGAGACCTTGAAACTGACACCGCCTGTTGATGAGGCCTCGAAGAAGACTATTATTGCCAAGGTAAGACGAGAACTCGCAGGACTCAATCGGAACCAGCTGAACCGTAAATGCCGCGTCGATCGAGTGTCGCCAAAATAGTCGTTATCTTAATAATCGTGATTGCGGCTGGCGTGCTCGGCGGGCGGTTCCTCTCTCGTTCGACAAATACATCGCAAAACTCAGCATCTCGATACTTCGATTACATGGTAGTCATCCTAATGGAGAACAAGAACTTGTACCAGACCTATGGCAATTCATGTGTTGGTAATTGTACATACATCACCCAGCTGGCCGACAGATTCGGGATCGCTGAGAATTATTCGGGGATAGCCCACAGAAGCCTGCCAGACTATCTAACCCTTACAAGTGGATTGAATTATTCTTATCCGCCATTTGTCACAGATTGTGGCCCGCAGGTTGGTAATTGCACAGTCGCATCGAGAAACATCGTCGATAGCATCGAAGCGACACACAGATCATGGCGAGCCTACATCGAAGACTACAGCGGTGGTTGCAAGGGAAGCTCTAGCGACCACATCCCGGGTCCTGATCCATTTCTATTTTACAGGGATGTTTACTACAATGCGACGCGTTGTTCCAACATAGTCACCGCGAATCCATCGCATCAGGGATATCTCGGACTCCCAACACGGCTCCTTTCAGATCTGAATGAGGCTGATGGAACGCCGAATTTCATGTGGCTCAGTCCCAATTTATGCGATAGCGGTCATAATGCGTGTAACTCTACCAGCCTGACTGGTTCGTGCCGCATTCTCGCTAAGTGCATCTCCCAGGGGAATGAGTATCTTAGCCTGCTTGTCCCGCAGATACTTGAGAGTCGCACTTTCGAAACCAAGGACGCCGCACTGTTCATTACATGGGATGAAGGATCCGGAGGCACTTGTCCAGGTGTAGGACGGACTTATCCTACATGTATTGACCGAGTGCCGGCGATTGTCGCTGGCCCGAACGTGAAACAGAATTATGTGAGTAATGTTGGGTATACCCATTACTCTTTTGTTAAGACGTTGGAGGTTGCCTGGAACTTACCCTCGCTTGGAAGGCTTGATGCTGCGGCCATCCCAATGACATCCTTCTTCGACACTCTCCGTCCCACAGACACGACTTCAATCTGAACCATTCTGAAGAGGAGAGGGGGCGGGTTCTCAGAGAAAGTGGAAAGATGCTATGATTCTGACCCTGAGGGAAGATCCGCGATTACGACTAACTAGAATTGCAGAGATGTAACTTAGTAATGATGACTTCTCGAGTCTTAGTCTCATACCTGATTGTTCTCAATGATCGTGTTTGTAGGAGAAGTTGTGAATATTATTGGGTTGGCAACGCTGTCGAACGTGTTACTGACAACGACTCCGTTTGATGATAGGGAAGCACAACAGCCAAACTCTAAGCCTACATGGGCCGTTTTGAACGTGTTTCCTATGACGCTGAACCCTACTATAGCCTGGAATACTGTGTCCTTGCCCGCTCCGGCTGAGTCGATGTTAAGAATCGTATTACTGCTGACGGTCAGGTCTGTATCGCTAAAGGCGGCTATAGCGTATTCATTTTGATCGGTGGAGGCGCTCTGAATCATATTGTCGGTTACAGCTATCCCACTAGCCCAGGCTAATTCCAGCAAGTCATAGCTTCCCGGTTGAACATTGGAGAAACTGTTGCTTGTTATGGATACTCCGACGGCAGTTGGCGCCATGGTGCTGTCTCCAAAGTGATCAATTCTGATCGCAGGGCCCAGATATTTTGTTTGCAGGAAGACATTGTCGCTAACCGTCGCGTTAGTGGAGGCTCCGCCGCCGACAGAAGTGTATGTCCAAAGCTGGCCACTGCAATCCCTGAAAGTATTGCGTACAACAATGGCGAAACTGACGTGATCCATGGCCAGAGCCGTGTCAGTACAGTCGTCGAAGTAGTTATCCGAAACTCTTACGCCCACTGAGGTTCCAAAGTGAATATGGTCCACGGGCCAGGTAGAAGCTCCTGCATCGCCACTATTGTGTACGAATCTGCTGTTGCGCACGACCAAGTTGTTCCCGCCGAGGTCGAGACAAGCTCCGTTTCTTGCGTTCTCGCAGACTATTCTATCAAGGACGATGCGATTGTTAGATGGGCTTCTCAACACAACAAGCTCTCCTGCGGTTCTATCTGACGCATCGGCCTCGCCATGCGCATTGCCGTCGAATGTTATTCCATATATTGTAAAGTTCGATACCGTTCGCCAGTTGATCATATGTCTCGCTGTTCCAGGCCCTAGCTGGAATATTGTAGCGCCGGGAATGCCTGAAAATACTAGGTTGTTGGCCAGACCGATAGCTGAATCCCCAACAGGAAATATTGCGGCTCCAAAACAAATGCTCTCATCGCTGGTCACTACGGAGTGAAGAAAGGTTGTGATATCTTCGCCAGCGGTGCCAAGCATAATACTACCAGGACTTGGAACAGAACTTGTTGAGAGCTGTGAATGCGCAAAAGGTGTAGTTCCATCAAACGAAACGAACCAAGTGCAAGGGACTATGTTGCCTCCTTCTACAAATCTATCAGTGATTGAATAAGACCTAGCAACGCCCGCCATCACGCTGCTCGCCAGAAAGAAGATCACGACCAAAACAGCAAAGGCCCCCGTGCCTAGCCTCAAATTTCGCCTCTCGAAAATAGACCTTGAGAGATTCACGAGGACAAACGATGAAAGTATCGGTAGGAGTGCCAGACTGAACAGCGCCCATATCGGTGTTGCAAACGTTTGGTGCAGTGAAAACCAAAACACTTCCCACGTTCGAGGCTGATACCACCAATACCAATTAACTAGAACCCCTGACAAGGAAAAAGGGATGGAAAGAAGGACCACCGCAACTGCAGTGTGAGAATTCGAGTGTGCCGTTTCCTGACCTTTTGATGTTGGTCTCCGCACTCTAAACGGCCTCGTCGTTTGGGCTTAATTCCGGGGCCAACTAGATTTTGGCCGGTTGTAACTCATAAGAAGGCACAGCTAACAAATATCTCTTACTCCAGAAAGCGTTTAGTTCCTGAAAACGAGCTTGCCCAGCCGGCCACGAGCGAATTCTCTTTTCCTTGAGTTTTCTCTTCGTCAGCCTTGATTGCTATCTGATGCGATGTTCCTGTTGCTAAATATGACAAGCCGAGAGTTGAACAGGGTAAGTGTTGTCGAAGAGTTGTGGTAGAAACGAGGCAGTTCATTGTGGTATTCGTGGGACATTCACGTATAATCGTGAAGAAATGGATGTTTTTCTATAGAAAAAGGTAGACGGTTCTTAAGAGCGTGGAAAGGACCAGGTGGCTCCCAACGCGGAGTCCGAGAAGCTTCGTTTTGGGCAACTTAACAGGTGTGAGCATTGCTGAGCCGTACTAAGGTTGGTCTGGTCGGTGCGGGTTACTGGGGGACCAAGCTGGCCAGGGAGTATGTCGCACTCTCACGTGCCGATTCAACGATTAGATTTACCGCCCTAGCAGACCGCTCGGCCGGACAGATCGTCCGTGTTCAGTCGATTCTAGGCTCCAATCAGCTGGATTACTTCCTAGACTACAGACATCTTCTGGGACAGAGCCGGGTAGATGCTGTCCATATTGCCGTACCCAACGAACAGCACTACATCGTTGCATCCGAGTTTCTACAAAATGGAGTACATGTTCTTCTAGAGAAGCCGATGGCTCTCACGTCGAGAGAAGCCTTCGACCTTGTGGAACTCGCTAGTAAGCAGGGTCTAATCCTCCAAATAGGACACGTTTTCAGATTCTCCAACGCGCTACAAGAGGCCAAGCGTCTCATAGAATCAGGGCTGATCGGCAGGCCATTCTTCCTCAACATCTGCTGGTCCAACTACCAAGAACCACCCGAGGGAAGAAACATAATCTTTGATCTAGCACCACATCCCATCGACATACTGAACATGCTTCTCGGTGAATGGCCCCTAAGAGTCAGTACGACGGCCCGTGCCTATCTCAAGAAGAGTTCAGGGCTTGAAGATACCGCCTTCATTTCACTGGAGTATCCTGAGGATGTCATCGCGAACATTCTGCTGAGCTGGGCCCGCCCAGGACCAAAGGAGAGGTCTCTCAGCATCAGCGGAGAGAGAGGCTCACTCTTTGTAGACGCTCTCAATGAGAAGCTGACTATGTACGACTACAACAACGGTGCAAGAGTTGCCAAGGTAATCCCAAACAATACGATATACGAGATGATCGGTCATTTCGTAAAATCAGCCTCAGAGCCAACCCCTCCACTAAACGGAGGGCTCGCCGGTGCGCACAATGTAAGGGTCCTGGAGGCGTGCGTTCAATCTCTCAAAAGCCGAGCAAGGCTACGGGTCGCCCCAAACGCATGACTAAGGTGTTCGGCGAGAGGTAGCGCTCAACGAACTATCGCAAGATCTGGGAAAGGATTGGCCGAGAGGACCCTTACTGTGGAACGGGAGGCCCTACGCGGGCTGTCCCAAAGGAAAATCGTTTCGCACAGCCAGATACCACACTGTTCAGCCTGATCACTCGTGATAATCTTGTATTGGATGTTGGTTGTGGGTACGGCCGAAACTCCATCCCGTTGACGACTGTGTTGGGATGCGACCTCGTGGCCGCGGACATATCAGCCAGCATGACAAAGACTGTGCGAGAGTCTGGAATACCCTTTGTGCTTTGCGATCTACGCTACCTCCCATTTCGAACAGGCCAGTTTGATTTCGTCATCTGTGGTGCGGTATTACAACATCTCAGACGTTCCGAAATGAACTCGGCTGTTTCGGAACTAAGTCGGGTATCAAAGCGGTCCTTGATACTGATGCCCAACCCTATTGGCCCAGCAAGCCTCTTCGGACTAATACCGCTAGTAGTAAATTTGACCTTTCTCAAGAATAGGGAATCTTTGTCGGAGGGTATTTCTTGCCCGAGGGGTTATTTGGTCAGCTTCTATCTCCCATGGAGTTTTGGAGGATTCTTGAAAACTCACTTCCAGAATATCTCGATCAAACCAGCGATGAAGAGTATTGCGCCTCACCCATACTTGGTCGACAGAATTCTCTATGATTGCAACTAGAAGCGAGACTTTGCTGACAGAATTTTTTCGATTCGTGGGTGTTCCGTGGAAGCGCCGAGTGCTTCTTCCGGTATTGAAACGATTAGAAAGACTGTGGCCCTGGCCAACGCACGACTAGGTCATAGGCGGGAAGTAATTTTACACTCTATTTTTTCTTGAGGAATCTTTTCAGGATCTCTGGAAGGCTGTACTCGACGAACTTGATAACAGACTGCTGGATGTCTCCCTCGTTGATCATGTGAAGCGCTTCGTCGATTACTGTGAATGACCAATCGAGCTTCTTTAGTGGGTGAACGGCATCATCGATCAGTCGATTCACCTGGCCCTTGCTGAAGATTGGTCTAGCTTTGCGTGCCGCCTTTCTACGCTTTCTTCTCTTGGGGTTGGCCATTTATGACAGACTCCGCTTTTCAAGAGGGACAAACTGTAGAGTTGTGCTCTCATTGTTCTGGCTAACCAGTGGTCTGCCGCATCTCGTGCAAAAGTTCTGCCCGGGCCTGACGGGGTTGAAACAGTTGGAGCATAGGATGGCACCGTCGATGTTCTGTACACGGGCGCTACTCCAATCCATGCGGGCTCCACAGTTGCCGCAGAAGGGCGATAGGGGGTCGGCGAGCTGCTGTCTGCAAGTCGGACAAACAAAACCCATAGGCTGTCGTGCATTGAGAGCTGCAAGTATCGACTCAAGACGGTTGAGTCTTTGACCATGCTGAACTAGGCTAGCGGCGGTGAGTCCGAAGCCGACGGCCTCTCCAACACCAAGGATGACTTCTCCCCAGGCGAGATAGTTACTTTTCTTCTTCAGAGACTCTATGTCCTGTGTCTGCTTCTTCGCCAGGTCAATTCGTTGGCTGTCCTGTCCGACCAGGCCCTTCCATATGACCTTGAAACGTGGGCTGGTCTCTTTCACACAGTAGTATCCGGGACCGTACCGATCTTCCACTTGCCGTTGGCCAATGGGCGCGTCAAGTTTCGCGATCGTCCTTATGAAACCACGTGCATCTCGGGTTTGAACAATGAAAGTCACTATTGTGATTGCTCAAGGGGATTCAAAAATATGGGGAGCGTGGACCACCTGAGGTGTCGAACTACGGTGGGACAGGCGGGTCCACGATCGATACGAGTTCCATGACTCGTTTCTTGTCCGCGGAGAGTAACTCGATCCCGGCGCGAAGTTCGACCTCGCCGGTTTTTCCGAGTGCCTCCTTTTCTTCGGGCGTTAGCTTTGCGAAGGCTTCGCGTAGCTGGTGGATTTTTTCGCCTACTAGTCTTGCTCTTGCCCAAGGGTCGCTAGTCTGCTCGAATTGTAGGAGGAACCCATTGTCTCTGAAGCCTTGAACCAAGAACACGACCCATGCGGCATAGGCCGCTTTGCCTTGTAATGAACCAACGAACCAGGAAGCCTGTTTCTGCGCGATTCCCGAGACCCACCTAAAGGTCATCTTGCCCGCGGACATTTTCCCTAGTCCCTTTCCCAACCATGTTCACCTCCTACTACTTCCCAGCTTGGGCCAATGTTATCTACAGGGAGGGCCTCACTTTCACCGACCTATTGTTGAGCTTTCAAGA
>Ga0209157_1002314_pt1 | contig 15267 bp, 20 predicted proteins | sample GraSoiAngelo_135_FD_185892 | JGI IMG/M metagenome (GOLD analysis project Ga0209157, IMG submission 185892) | Grasslands soil microbial communities from the Angelo Coastal Reserve, California, USA - 14_0929_05_40cm (SPAdes) (version 2) | ecosystem: Environmental > Terrestrial > Soil > Grasslands ... | reverse complement strand
GATGTGGTCGGGGCGAGAGGATTTGAACCTCCGACACCTGCGTCCCGAACGCAGTGCGCTACCAGGCTGCGCTACGCCCCGATTCAGGGAGTGAACGGCATGCCGAACGCCTCGGCCACCGCGCGGCACTTGACACGACCGTCGGCGAGGTTGAGGCCCTTCGCGAGAACCGGATCGATCCGGACTGCCTGCTCCGGCCCCAGTTCGGCCACCCGGAGAATAAAGGGAAGCGACGCGTTGGTCAAGGCCAAAGTTGACGTGTGCGGCACAATCCCTGGAATGTTCGGCACGGCATAATGCAGCACGCCCTCCACTGCGTAGACCGGGTCCGAGTGGGATGTGGGACGCGTCGTCTCCACGCACCCGCCTTGGTCCACCGCGACGTCCACGATGACCGCCCCCTGCTTCATCCGGCTAACCGTCCCGCGCTTGACCAGGACGGGAGTCCGGCCGCCAGGCACCATGACAGCGCCGATGACCAGATCGGCTTCCAAGACGGCCTGCTCGATCCATTCAGGATGAGGAGCCATGGTCGTGACACGTCCCTGGTACAGGGTATCCAAGGCTTCCAGCCGTTCCCGACTGAGATTGAAAACGGTCACCTGGGCTCCGAGTCCCACCGCCATCTGGGTCGCATGCGTCCCAACGACACCGGCTCCAAGGATCACTACCTTGCCTGGAGCCACGCCGGGCACCCCACCCAGCAGGACGCCGCGGCCCCCGTGCGTCCGCTCAAGATAGTGCGCTCCGATCTGGACGGACAGCCGCCCCGCGACCTCGCTCATCGGCCGGAGGATCGGGAGGCTGCCGTCCGGGCGCTCGACGGTTTCGTAGGCGATGGCGACCACCCGCCGATCCAGCAGGGCTTCGGTCAAGGGCCGGTTGGCCGCGAGATGGAGATAGGTGAAGAGGGCCTGGCCCTTCCGGAAGAGCGGATACTCCGCGGGCAGCGGTTCCTTGACCTTGATGATCAAGTCCGCTCGCTCGAAGAGGGCGGTCTTGTCGGAGACCATCTCGGCGCCGGCCGCCCGGTAAGACGGATCGTCAAGTCCGCTGCCCGCGCCGGCTCCGGCTTCCACGAGCACCCGATGGCCGGCCTTCACCAGCGCGCGCGCGCCGTCGGATGTTAGCCCGACGCGGAATTCATGGTCCTTGATCTCCTTGGGGACGCCGAGGATCATGGCTTGCCGTCGGCTCCGGAGGGCTTGCACGACGACACCCGCTTGCCGGTGATCGCACCGACCGCACCGTACGACGTGCGGAACGTTCCCTCAAGACGTCGGTTGTCGGCCAGCAGCAAGCTGTCCTCCTGATACCCGCCCTGAAAGTCCCACCGGAGGTACACGGCGTCGCCGTAGATCCGAATCTCAGCCGGCGACGGCCCCTGGACACCGGCGGCTTCCGGCGACGGCAGGACGATCTGCGACTTGCCTTCCCTGTGACTCAGCGTATGGGAATGCACGGTCCACTCCCACACGCCGCAGAGCCGCGCATAGCCGGCCTCCAGCCACTTGGCCTCCGCCACTGGGTCCAGCTCGACGGCCTGCGCCATGGAGAGCATGAGGAGCAGTCCCGCCCCACTCGCCAAAGCGATCCGTGCATGCATACTGCTATTTTCTCCGATTAACGGCGAAAGCACAACATGCGCGATATGGACAGCCTTTCACGCTTTGATGTATCATCGCTTCGCCTTGGGAGGGTTGTGACGATGCTGGAAGACAACGCCGCTGCTTCGCCAGCCGGCAAGTGCGACGGCTGCGGAGCCACGGACGTCCCGCTCATGAAGATCTCGCTGGGCCGCGACTTCTTCGGGCGCGTCTACGACCGGCTCTCGCCGAGCGCCGACCTGAGCCCGAAGTGGTACTGCGACCGCTGCTCCGTCGAGAAGAACCTCCAGCGCGACTTCCGGGACATCAAGGGTGAGTTCGAGAAACTCACCAAGGGTACCTCCTCGGCCCTGGGCCAGGCCGACCAGCTCGAGCGGGCCAAACTCCGGCTCAAGGAGATCGCCGCCATGATCGCCGTCAACACCCTCAAGCCGACCCTTTTGAAACCGGACGAGGTCGCGTCCCTCGCGAGGTCCATCGAGACGCACCGCGCCGCAACCGTTTAACGATGGCCGCGTTCAAGCGCCACATTTTCATGTGCATCAATCAGCGTCCGAAGGGCGATCCCCGCGGGTGCTGCGCGGACAACGGGTCGGTCCGGCTGCAGGAGTTCATGAAGAAGGAAGTGGACCGGCTAGGCCTCAAAGGAATAGTCCGAGCGAACAAGGCCGGCTGCCTGGATCACTGCGAATACGGACCCAGCATCGTCGTGTACCCGGAGGGCGTCTGGTACTGGGCTGGCACCGAGGCGGATGTGACCGAGATCATGGAGAAGCACATCGTCGGAGGGAAGATCGTCGTGCGGCTCCTCATGCCCGGCCATGAGCCGCCCCCAGCCGCGCTCGAGCCGCTGAAAGCGTGACCACGCCGGCCAAGGACATCTTCGAGCTCTTTTCGCGGGCCCTGTTCGAAGGAGTCAAACCCATGATGCTCAAGAGAGATCACCTGGTCCGCCACCCCGACCGGTGTACCCACAACGCGGTTTGCATTCCGGTATGCCCGACCGGGGCCTGGCTGTCTACGCCGCCCTACAAGTTCGATTCGTCCCGCTGCATCGAGACCTGCCGGCTCTGCCTGGACGCCTGCCCGTCGCAGGCCATCTACGCCGTCTTCCGCAAAGGCGACAAGCTCCTCGAGCCGACCAAGAACGAACCGACGAAGTAGGGGCAAATAAGGGGACAGGCAACTTTTCTAAGCATCCTGCCGGGTGTCCACACAAGTTGAGGTAAGGGAAAAGTAGCCTGTCTCCCTATCAGCAGGCGACGCCCTTGCGGAGGTGGCCGAACGAACTGCCTTGCCAAGGTGCATCACATCTGTTACACTTGGTCAGAGGTGAAAAATGCCAACAAAGAACCCACGAGTCAACGTCGTCCTGGAAGAACCGCTGTATGAAGGACTCCGAAGGTGGGCCGAGCGTGACAAGGTCTCGCTCTCGTTGAAAGTGCGGGATTTGGTCAAGGAAGCCTTGGAGTCCCAAGAGGACCGAGCGCTTGCCATTTTCGCCGAGGAGCGTGAGAAGTCTTTTGACCGTAAGAAGGCCCTGACTCACGAACAGGTCTGGTCTCATACAAAACGGCCACAGCGCTAAGTGCCTTACACCCTCCTCTATCACCCTCAAGTTGTAGAGGAGGACTTGCAGCGCCTTCCTCAAAACATCCACAGTCGAGTCACACGCGCAATTGAAACCCGCTTGGTCAAGGCTCCCGAGCAGTATGGAGCGCCGCTGAAAGGGACCTTAAAGGGGTATTGGAAACTCCGGGTCGGAGACTATCGGGTGGTGTACAAGATTGTGGAGACCGAGGTTTGGATCTTCGGAATTATCCACCGCAAGAAGGTCTACGATGATGTCCTCATACGGCTCGGCTGGGTCCGGTTTAAGCAACGCGCGCACGTGAAAAAGGAGCCAGGCACATTTTTCGGAAGAAAGTGAGCAGACCCTATCAGCAGGCGACGCCCTTGCGGAGGTGGCCGTAGTAGCCGGTGAGGAGCCGTCCGCAGCCCAGCGTGCCCGTTGTCAACGCCATGATCCAATAGACTTCACCTCTCGTCATCTTGAGCGCGACCCCCGGATCGAGCAACGACAGCGAGACGCTCACGCGCTGGAGGGTTTTCACGGCGAACAGAATCGGCCAGGCGCAGGCCAGCCGGAGGCGCACTTCCCGGAGCGGAATGGCCATCGTGTAGAGCCAGCCCTGATCGAGGTGCTCGAGCGCGATGCGGAGGAGTCTCATGAGCACCGGCCGGAATTTCGGCAAGGTGGCCGGGTCCAGCAGATCGGCCGGTTTCAATCCCGCCGGCTGCAGCACGGCTGTCGGGACGTAGCAGCGGCCGCGCCGAAGGTCCGAGGCGAGGTCCCGCAGGACGTTCGTCAGTTGCAGTCCCTTGCCGAAGCGGATGCCGATGGTCGCCATCGCCTCCACGTCCCACGCTCGCAGGGCCGCGCGATGGGCGCACATCAGCCTGGTCCAGAAATCGCCGACACAGCCGGCCGCGTCGTAGGTGTACTCGTCGAGGTCGTCCAGTGTCCTCAAGGCAGCCAGGGTCTGCGCCGTGTGGCCGGGAAATCGCGTCAGGTCCTTCTGCATCCCATAGGACAAGGTCCCCACCACCTGACTGATCAACGTCTGGTCGGCCGGCGCGAAGCTGTGCAAGAGGTGCCCGCATTCCACCAGATGGGCCAGCAGGGTCCGCTCTCCCGGTCGAGTCTGCAAGCCCCTGCGCGGATCGTCCAGATGGACCAGTAGGGCCGCCTGCACTTCCCTGAGGGCATCCTCCCGCCGGATCGGGTCCATCATCCACTCCCGAAATCTGGTCAGATACTGAAGTCGCTGGGAGCGCTCAATGAGGTCGGTGTCAGCGATGGTATCGGCGGCGCGGGCCAGCAAGTAAGCCACCCCGACTTGGGTCCGGACATCACTGGGGACCACAGCCAAGGTGAGGTAGAAGGAGCGGGCGACTGAACGGAGGACCGTGCGCAGGAGGGTATCGGGGGAAGCCCTCGTAACCATTTGAAAGACTAGTACACGTTCTGACCCCAGGGGTCAAGACGAAGAAGAAAGGGGCCTTGACACCGCCCCTTGTGATGATAATATCAAGAGACACATCATCGTGCGGCGCGGGAGTGTCGAAGCGGCCCCCGGAACCCGCACGCTGCAGGAGGAAAAAACTCAGATGTTAAAAAAGTTGAAGGGGATTGGGTTACTGCTGATCACCAACTTCCTGATCATGATCATGCTGGGGGTCGTGTACGTGGTCCTGGCGAACTTCGTGCTGCCGGCCTTCGGCATCGACATCCGCGGTTCGGTGGATGGAACCATCCTGCTGTACGCGGGCGTCCTGGGCTTCGGAGGGGCTTTCATCTCGCTGGCCTTCTCCAAGCAGTTCGCCCGAGCCATGCTGGATTGCTACCAGATCACCGAGCCCCGGACCCGCGCCGAAGAAGTCGTGTTCCAGACCGTGCGCGAGCTGGCCCAGCGGCTCCACGTCAAGATGCCGGAAGTCTGGGTCTACGATGCACCGGATCCGAACGCCTTCGCCACCGGGCCAACCAAGAACAACGCGATGGTCGCCGTGTCGACCGGCCTCCTGGAGAACCTGAAAGAGGAGGAAGTCCGATCCGTCCTAGCGCACGAGATGGGTCATGTCTGGAATGGCGACATGTTCACCACGACCGTGCTGGCCGGCTTGCTGAACACCTTCGTGTACTTCATCTCCATGTGGGTGGAGCGGTTCTTTAGAGAACGTGACCAGGCGATTCTGGGCATCGTCGCCTTCTACGTCTTGCAAATCGTGCTCGGCATCCTGGCCATGATCGTCGTGAACTGGCACTCGCGGCGGCGAGAGTTCGAGGCCGACCGGTTCGCGGGTAAAGCCTACGGGCCGGCTCCGATGATCTCGGCCCTCCAGAGCATTCAGCGCTACGTCGAGGCGGCGCAGATGGAGTACGCGACTCATGATGCGCTGGCTACGATGAAGATCTCCGGCGGGACCGGCGGCTGGATGAACCTGTTTGCGACCCATCCGCCCATCGAGGAGCGCATCGCAGCCTTGAGGCGGATGGCCTGATTGAAACTGGTCTATCGGCTCGGCGACAGCCCCCTGCCCTCACTTGACCAGGTGGGCGGCAAGGGGCTTTCCCTCATGCGGCTGTTTCAGGCGGGGTTCCCCATCCCGCCCGGCTTCGTCCTGACGACATCCTTCTTCGAGCCCTGGATCGTCCTGCTGAAGGCGACCCCAGCATGGAAGCAGTTCCTCGCCGTGGACCTGGCTGGGCTGCGGGATGTCTGCCAGCGACTCAAGGCCATCAGCGCCGGGTATGAACTGTCCACCGAGCAGAAGAAGAGACTCAGGGAGGCCCTGATCACCTTCGACGAGAAGACTCTCTTTGCCGTGCGTTCCTCCTCACCAGAAGAGGATTTGGGGAGCGCGTCCTTCGCTGGCGGCTACGAGACGGTCCTGGGTGTCACGACGGATCGCCTGGAAGCGGGGGTCCACACCGTGTTCGCCACCTGTCTCGATGCCCGCATCGTCACCTACAAGCACGAACGCGGCCTTGCAGCGGCAGAGCCCCGCATCGCAATCGTGGTGCAGGAGCAGATCGCCAGTGAGGCGGCCGGCGTCGGCTTTTCGGTTCATCCGGTCACCAGCGATCCGGACCAGGCCGTGTTCGAATCCAACTGGGGGCTCGGGCAGACCGTCGTGGCCGGCCGCGTGTCGCCTGACCGGTTCGTCATGCACAAGCCGACACGGAAGATCCTGGAGCGGCAGCTTGGCAAGAAAGAACGGGCACTCGTTCTTCTGACCGGCGGCGGGACGCACGAACGCGAGGACCCCCGGCACGAGCAACTGTCGCTGCAGGACGGCCAGCTCCAGGCCTTAACCGAAGCGGTGATCGCCATCGAGCGTCACTTCGGCCGTCCTGTTGACATGGAATGGGCCTTCGCAGGCGGACGGCTCTACGTCCTTCAGGCCCGCCCGATCGTGAAGCGCGCTGCCGCTCCCGCGGTGTCAAAGGCGCCGAGCGTGGTTCAGCAGCTCGTGGCTTGGGTCAAGGCCTTCTTCCAGAGGAGGGCCTGACCACGCGCCGCTCACCGCACTTCCAAGACGCCTTCCATGCCCTTCTCGCGGTGGCTTTTGAAGAAGAGCAGCTTCTTGTCACAGTAGATCGCGAAGGAGCCCGGCACCGTCGGAGTGAACGTGATCTTCACGGTTTGCCCGGCCGAGACCTCCTCCTTGATTGCAAGGCCCGACTTGGGATCATCGATGAGGAAATTGTGCGGCACCAGCACGGTCACGCTCTTGACGGTCAGTTCGACCGGCTTACCGGCCCGCACGACGAGATGGCGCGGGCTGAACTCATAGCTGTCGGCTTCGACCACGGCCCGTTGGATTCCGTCCGGGTCCAGCGGAACTTCGAAGGCAACTGGATCCACGGCCGCGCACGTGATGATTGGCATGAGGACGAGCAACCCGGTACCGACTGCAATAACGTACACCATTGTCCAGCCCTCCTCCCTGATCATATGACACATTTTCCGCCTGTTTTGGTCAAGACCACAGTCACGAGCAAGCAATTCCGCACACTTCAATACTTATTGCCACTCCCGATTTTCCGGCCGTTTTGCTTCGGCACCAATATTGCAACCACTATTGCAGTTGATGGTGAACCAGCACCGAATCACAACCCATCGGGAGGGCTCTATGGTTCGACTTGTGCTCATCCTCTCCGTTCTGCTGCTCTTCATTGCCTCACCGGTCCTGGCTGAGGTCAATTCGCATGACCATGCCCAATCGCCATTCCAGCCTAAAGCCATTACAACGGTGACCCTGAAGGGCGATGCCTTGGTCCTCACCTTCGGGCCGATCGACCTGCCGGCCGGTCACAGCGGCGACCTGGCCTCTAGCCTGCCGATTCATTCCTTCAAGGCGCCCAAGGACATGACCGTGACTGGCTTCAGGTCGCGCATCTTCACCAAGGACGGCAGGGAACTGCCCGGCCAGTACCTCCACCACATCCTGCTCCAGAATCTGGAAGAAAAGAGCCTCTCCTGCCCCGGCGAGCCGTCCTACTTCGCAGGAGCCGGGATCGAGATCACGGATGCCCAATTCCCCCCTGGCTACGGCGTGCCGATCAAAAAGGACAGCACGCTCGTCGCGATCGTGGCCTTCTACCACAAGGTCCCGCCCACCAAGGACGTCCTGGCGACCTTCACCATGGACTTGGCCCCCGAGGGTGCCAGCGTCAAGACGATCAAAGCATACACCGTCGGCGTCAACGTGGTGTGTTACAGCCAGTTCAGCAAGCGGCCGCCCAACGAATCGGACGAAGGCCGTGAGCTGAAGCCTGGCATCGTACAGGTGGATTCCAAGCCCCTGAAATTCACGGTGGACGCGTGCGTCAAGTACGCCTATCCCCATGGGCATGACGGGCTGCTCCTGATCGCGCTCGACAACAAGACCACGAACCAGACGTTATTGCGCAGTGTGCCTGACGTCGAGAACGGCGGGAACCTGCGCGGTTTCCTTCCCCATCAAGTCTACAGCAGCACGAGGGGTTTCCCTGTGAACACCAAGGACGAGTATGAGATGACGATGGTCTACCATCTCAGTCGCCAGGAAACTCTGGACCTGCACGGCATGGGCAACTACCTCCTCTACGTCGCAGCGGGCCCCTGTGAATAGATCGATTGACCGGCCGCCTCTGGTATAATTAACCAAAAGGAGGAAGGTTATGACCAGACTTATGGCCCTGGGGATGGTGGCCTTGTGGATCAGCGGGTGCGCCTCGTACGGAGGGTGGGAACCCACCGTGGATACCAGCCGGGATATGAACAGGGACAACTTGGCGCGCGACCTCGCCGAGTGCAAGGAACTGGCGAGCAAGGCATCGGGCGGCACGGCGACCGAAGCCGCCAAAGGCACCGGCGCTGGCGCTGTCATCGGAGCGGCGGCCGGGGCGGTGATCGGCGCCGTGTCGGGGAACGCGGGTCATGGAGCCGCATTGGGGGCGGCTGTCGGCGGGACCAGCGGCGGCGTGCATGAAGGCGTGTCTGCCGAGCGTCAATACAAACGCAGCTACATCAGGTGCATAGAGGGCCGCGGCCACCCAGTCGTTAATTAGGGCACCACGGTGACATTCACGTAGACGGGAAAGCTCTCGGCTCCTTCCTCGTCGCGCACGATCAAGCGGAACTTCAGAACTCGCGGCTCGTCCACCACAGGCGCGAAGAAATAAGGCCGGGGGCTGAGCGGGTCGACAAGAATGATCGGCATCCCCTGGACCTGCGACCAGTAGTACAAGGGGTTCTTCCCTTCCGGATCCCCGCTCAGAAGCGCATCTAGCCGGACCTTCGCGCCTTGCTTGACCGTCTGATCGGTGCCAGCATGGGCCACCGGCGGCCGGTTCTCGGGGTTCTCCACCTCCACCACGACAGGAATCTTGACCTCGTGCTTGCCGTTTTTGGCCACGATCTCCGCCGTACCCGGACCCATCGCCTGCGCGAGTCCGTCATGGTTGACCCGCACGACTTTCTCATTGCTTGACCGGTAGGTGGTACCTGTGCGGCTGTGGGTCAGGTCCCGCGCCACCCGGTCGGCGTACCTCCCGCGGACGCTCAGCAGACGGACCTCGCCAATGGTCTTGGTAAACCGGACCGGGATCTCCGCTTCCAGGCCTTTTAGCTCCGCCGCGGGCACCACGCGGACGGAGACTTCATTGAACAACGCGTACTGCCCGCGTCGCTCCGCCACGTGGGCCACGGCCAGCAGGCGCATGGCGCCCACCGCTTCGACAGGGACGGGCAACGCGGCGTCAAACGGAGCAGCCGTCGCCTCGACCGTCGGCGGAGCTTCAACCTTGATGTCGTCCAACGCCCGCTCCTCTTCAAAGAGCGTGTACGTGACCTTCACCACCGGCAGCCTCGGCTGGAACCTGACCTTGACCTTCATTGCCTCGCCGGGCGTCACCACCGCACCTTCCCCGGGTTCTGAGACTTGAAAGGCGAAGGCGTCGGATTCGACCGCCGCCAGTGTCCACAGCGCTCCTGCGAGAACTGCCCAGACCCTGAAGCCCACCCACCGCCGCATGAAGATCTTTCTCGATTATCGCCTTTACGAAAGAGCGGTGTTATTCTACCATAGGCGTTGATCCGGAATATGCCGGAGAATGGAGGGATACCCAATGTTCGTCTGGAGCAAACGGTTTGCCATCGCAGCGCTGATTCTGTTTGTCGCCGCTGAGGCGTATCTGATCCCACACACGATCGGTACCGGCCCCAGTGAAATCCGCCCGCACATGATCCAATATATCTTCGTGAACTACAGCCTGCTGGCCATCTGGGCGTTTATCTGGATGTTCGATCAGGCCCGCATCCGAGGCGCAAACGTGTGGCTGTGGCTGCCGCCGTTTCTCTTTGCCCCCCTCCCCACGCTCCTGGTCTTCATCCTGTTCCTCCAGCGACCACAGAGGGTCGGGGGATGACGGGCACGCTCGAAACGCTCGAGCCCTTGCGGCGCCACCTGCTGCCGATCGCCCACCTGAACAGCGCCGCGTCGGTGCTCTCCTGGGACCAGGAAACCTACATGCCGCCCGGAGGCGGCGAGGCGCGGGCGGAACACCTCGCCACCTTGCAGGGACTGGCGCACGAACGGCTGACGTCACCTGAAACCGAAGACTTGCTAAGCCGCTGGTTGGACCTGAAGACCGGGGAACCGCTCAGCGGCGCCACGGACGGCTGGGATCCGGTCGCGCGCGCCCTGCTACGGGAGACCTGGCGCGACTACACCAAGGCCAAGCAGGTGCCAAACGACTTCGTCAGGCGGCTGGGCAAGACCTGCTCCCTCGCCCAGCAGGCGTGGGCCGAAGCCAAAAAGCAGGACGACTTCGCGTCGTTCCTGCCGCATCTCGCGTCTATCGTGGCCCTCAAGAAGGAAGAAGTCGGCTATCGAGGACCGGTTGCGACGCCCTACGACGCCCTACTGGACACCTACGAGCCCGGCGCCACGACGGCGCAGCTCCTGCCGCTGTTCGCGGCGCTGAAGAGCCGACTAATCTCCCTGCTTGACCGCATCGTCCACTCGCCCGTGAAGCCGCGGGAGGACATCCTGACGCGCGGGTACGATCGGGACCGGCAGCTCGCCTTCGGCAGGAAGGTGCTGGAGGCAATGGGGTACGACTTCGAACGGGGACGCTTGGACATCTCGGCTCATCCCTTCACCACATCGTTTCATCCCTCCGACGTCCGGGTCACCACCCGCGTGTCCGAACAGGACTTCACAGGCTCCCTCTTCAGCTGCATCCATGAAGGGGGCCACGGCCTGTACGACCAGGGTCTGCCCGCCACCCACTACGGCACCCCGCTGGGCGAGCCGGTGTCGTTGGGCCTTCACGAGAGCCAGTCCCGTTTGTGGGAAAACAGCGTCGGGCTCTCGCGCCCCTTCTGGCAGCATTTTTACCCGCTCCTGCAGCACACCTTCCCCGACCAGTTGCGGCCGGTCGCCCTCGACGATTTCCATGCGTCCTTGAACATTGTGAAACCCTCGTTCATCCGGGTGGACGCCGACGAACTGACCTACAACCTCCACATCATGCTCCGCTTCGAGATCGAGCGGGACCTCCTGGAGGACCGGGTCCGGGTCGAAGAACTGCCCCAGCTCTGGCGCGACAAGATGAAGAGCTACCTCGGGATCGTTCCGCCGACGGACCGCGAGGGGGTCCTGCAGGACGTGCACTGGTCGCTCGGCGCCATCGGCTACTTCCCCACGTATACGCTCGGGAACCTGTACTCGGTGCAGTTCTTCAACCAGGCTAGGCGGGACATTCCCGATCTGCCAGACCGAATCGCCCGGGGCGACCTGTTGTCGCTGAAGGCCTGGCTCAACGAGCGCATCCACCGGTGGGGGCGACTCTACACGGCCGATGAGCTCGTGCGCCGCCTCACCGGCGAGCCGCTGACTCCCGATCACTTCCTGACGTACCTGGAGAACAAGTATGGCGAGCTCTACAAGCTGTAGAAGGAGTACGCACGATGTCTGACTACAAGCTCGGCGGACCACTCAAGCAGTTCACCGCGATCGAAAAGACCAAGCAGATCGCCGCATTTCTCCAGACGCGCATGGTCAAGACGATCGAGGGGAATGATGCAGTCGAGTTACACTACCTGCTCGCCAACCTCGATGACTATCACAATTACCTGTGGCGCTATTACCGCCAATTGGAAAAGGAGCAGGGCGCCATTCGCCAAGAAGCCTCGGAGTGAGTACGGAAGGACGCTGAACGGGGCCGAGCCGTTGAGGCTCAGCGCTTGGGTTGCGGCTGGAGGACCTGTCGAACGGCCTCAGTGAGTTGGCGCGCGGAATAGGGCTTGTGTAGAAAGGCCTTCGCGCCGGCCCCTATCAGTATCGCGCCTTTCTTTTCCGAGATCGAGCCGCTGCAAAAGATCACCGACACGTTCGGATCAAGCCCGCGCAGGTCCTGAAAGAACTCATCCCCCGTTCGCCCCGGCATGTTCACATCCAGCAGGACCACCGCGATGCGCTCACGCTCCCGCTGAAAAACTTCCAGGGCGCTGGCGCTGTCTTCGGCCTCCAGGACCGCGAAGCCGGCCTGCTCCAAAGCCGCGCGCGCGACCACCCGGAGGATCTCCTCATCGTCCACCACAAGAATGGCCTGGCCGGTACCGGACGGCACCGCCAGCGTGGGTGGCTCGACCGGCGACAGCTCCACTGGCGCGTCCTTCGCGACCATGCGCGGCACGTCGATGACAAACCGGGAGCCCCGTCCGGGCTCGCTCTCGATGGTGATGGTACCCGCCAGACGGTTCACGAGCGATTGGACTACCGTCAGGCCCAGGCCTATGCCTCGTCTTTCCTCCTTGGTGGTGAAGAACGGCTCGAAGATGCGCCGCGAGAGCTCGGCATCCATCCCCACCCCGGTATCACTGACGCTCATTCGGACGCACTCGCCGATGTCCTCTTTCTTCACATTCCTCAGTTGGACCGCTAACCTGCCCCCCTGCGGCATCGCATCGCGCGCGTTGGTGCAGAGATTCAGTAGGATCGTGCGGATCAGACCGGGGTGGGACTGCACGGTCCCCAGATCCGGATCGGCCTCCAGCACCACCTCGATCCGAGGATCGAGTGTCCGGCGCAATCGCCGGACCACCTCCTCCGCGATGGGCTGCAGGGCCATGGGATAGAGCTCGCCCTTCGATTTCCGCCCGATGGACAGCAACTGCCTGACCACCTCGGCGGCTTTTCGGCCTGCCTGCCCGGCCGTCGCCACCAGCGGGGTAGCTGGATGGTCCGCGCCCAGTTTCGTCGCCACCAGCCACAGGCTCCCCATGAGGCCGTTCAGCAGATTGTTGAAGTCGTGCGCGAAAGACGCGGCCAACTGGCCGACCGCCGCCATCTTCCGGGTCTCGCGCAGGTCGGCCTCCAACTCCCGCTGCTCAGTGACATCCCGCGCCAGCACCAGAAGGGACGCACCACTGCCTGGCTTCTTATCGAGCGGCACCGCCCACACCATCACCGTCCGCGCCTCTCCTTTGATCCCTGCCATCTCCACTTCGAGCGAGCCCTTGTGGCCCCCGCGCACGCGCTTGACGTAGCTCCGGAATGCCTCCCGGTGCGGCGGAGCGAGGAACTCTGAGAGCGTGCGGCCAACCACCTCCGTTGGCCGTTTCGCTTCAAACAGGAGCAGGCCTGCTGGATTGACCTCTCGCAGCGCCCCGTCGCCGGCCACGACCAGCAGGGCGTCGGGCCCGGTCTCGAAGAGGGCCTTCCAGCGCATGTCGCTCATGCGTTCAGCCATGGTGCAGGGGCTCGGTGGGAGTGGGCAGGCAGATCTGCACGCATTCGACGGTCTCCTTCACGCCCCGAAGCTCCAGAAACCCGGCGTGCGTGTGCGGAATCCCGTTCGTGTCAATCCGGTCGAAGTCCTTTTTCTTCATGAGGATAGTCCCGGCGGGCGCGTGCCCGCACAGCCGCGACGCCAAATGGACCGGCCAGCCGAAGATGTCGGGACGCTCTTGTTTTTCCTCGCCGACGAAGCCGCACACCACCAGCCCGTCGCACAGGCCCAGCCCGAAGGGCATGGGGAGATGCTGGAAGGCGTGCTCCTTTTCCAGTTCCAGAATCTTCAACGCGCACCGGAACGCCTGGGTCAGCCGCTCGAACCCCTGAAACGATGCCATCAAGCCGTCGCCGGTGAACTTGACCACATCGCCCGAAAATTGCCGCACCACCGCGCCTTGCTGGGTTAGCTTGTAATTCAGCTCCTTGAAGAACAGCTGGGTGGTCGTTGTCTCAAGCAGCTGGGTCGAGCCCCGCACGTCGGTGAACAGAATGGTCCGCGCGGCCAGTTCCACGGAAGGCTCGCGGTTTGAGATCGTCTGCGCTACGTCCCTGATGGAAGAGGAGGTCAGCAACTTGCGCCTGGCGAGCACCTCCTGCAGCGCGGCCAGAAATCGGGCCTCGTCCAGCGGACGTTCCAACACGGCGTCGAGGCCCCCGGCCAGGACTCCCAGGGTTTCGATTTCCCCCAAGGAAGCGCCGGACGAGGTAATCACCATGATGGGCAAGAGCGGGTGCGCTTGCTTGAGCGCGCGGCAGAACAGGAGCGGGTCCACGTTCGGGTAATACAGGCTGAACACCACCACGTCGGGGAGCGAGTCTTCCACGCTTTCCATCGCCTTCCACACGGACAAGGCGACCTCGGGCGCAGGATAGCCGTACTGCTCCACCAGGCGCGCGAGGTCCTGCGCGCCGTGGGCGTCGGAGTCCACAATCAACACTCGTGCGTCGGTCGCCACGTTCACGTGCTCCACGATCCGAGGCCCTGCTGCTCGGTCAGGATGCAGCCGACCTGAATCGCCAGCGCCAGCCGCTCGAGGTCCACCGGCTTCCCCATGACATCGACAGACCCCAGGTCCAGCGCCTCCTGAAGCAACTTGTCGTCCTGGCTGCCGGTCAACAGAATGACCCCGCCGGTAAACTTCCTTCTCCGTAACTGCCGCAGCACTTCGACACCATTGATGCCCGGCATGTACACGTCGAGGACGATCAGCTGGGGGGCCTCCTGTTCCACCATCGTCAGCGCTTGCTGGCCGTCGGAGGCCACCCGGACCTTATACCCCCGCAGAGTTAGGAAACGCTTGAGCAGATCGCGGATCTGCGGCTCGTCGTCCACCACCAGGATGAAATCCCCATCGCCCGCGGCGACCGGCGCCGCCCGCGGGGCTCCACCGGGCGCAGCGGCTTGCGCGGGCGAGGCCGCATGGGCCGTTTGCTGGAGCGTCCGCTCCATCGCATCGACCAGGACATCCAGCGAGAGCCCCTTGCTCAGAAAATCCACGACGCCCAGTTGCCGGGCCTGCTGCTCCAACGCATCCGACCCCCACGCCGTCAGGATCAACACGGCGGCTTGCGGATCGATCGCGCGAATCTGCTTGAGCACCTCGATGCCGTTCATCTCCGGCATGCGGAGGTCCAGCAGCGTAAAACGGGGCCGGTGCTTCTTGAACAACTCGAGGCCCTCGCGACCGTTCATGGCCATGAGGACTTCATGACCGTGGCCGGCAAGCACCGACCGCAGTAGATCGCAGATCAGCCGCTCATCGTCCACCACGAGGATCGTCGACATTACTCTTCTCCTTGCCGTGAC
>Ga0209157_1002311_pt1 | contig 15270 bp, 11 predicted proteins | sample GraSoiAngelo_135_FD_185892 | JGI IMG/M metagenome (GOLD analysis project Ga0209157, IMG submission 185892) | Grasslands soil microbial communities from the Angelo Coastal Reserve, California, USA - 14_0929_05_40cm (SPAdes) (version 2) | ecosystem: Environmental > Terrestrial > Soil > Grasslands ... | reverse complement strand
CCTCACCCTCACCGCGGACATGGCCTCGAGCGACGACCTCGCCGCGCAGGCCACGAGCGGCGCGTCCGGCGGCTCGTCGGTGGGTGTCGCCGGTTCGTTCGCGCTCGTGATCGGCAACATCGCCACGAGGGCCAACCCGGAGGCGGTTGCGGCGGGCGAGCGCGGCATTCCCTATCTCAGCATGCCGCAGGCGATCGGCCGTCTGTTCCTGGAGGGCCGGCACTCGATCGTCGTGGCGGGGACACATGGCAAGACGACGACCGCGGGGCTGATGGCCTGGGTGCTCACGTCGGCCGGCCGGGATCCCTCCTTCCTGGTCGGGGGGGTCCTGAAGAACTTCGGCCGATCCTACGGCCTCGGCAAGGGCGCCGACTTCGTCGTCGAGGGGGACGAGTACGAGACGGCGTTCTTCGACAAGGGACCGAAGTTCCTGCACTATCGTCCGCAAAGCACGATCCTGACCTCGGTCGAGTACGACCACGCCGAGATGTACCCCGATCTGCTGTCGGTGAAGGAGGCGTTCCGGCGTCTCGTGGCGCTCGTCCCGCCTGACGGGCTCCTGGTCTATTGCGCGGACGACCCGAACGTGCGCGAAGTCGTGCAGGGGGCGCGCGCGGCGCTGGTCCCTTATGGTTGCGGCCGCGGTGAAGGTTTCAGGGGTGAGGTCCGTGTGGCGGGGGCGGACGGTATGGAGTTCGAGGTATCGAGAGACGGCATCCTGTTCGGCGTCTTCCGGTCGCCGCTCACCGGACAACACAATCTGCGCAACATGCTCGGCGTGATCGCGGTCGCCCACCACCGCGGAATCGGGGCGGTCGCGATCGGAGAGGGTTTGAAGACCTTCGCGGGCATGAAGCGCCGCCAGGACGTGCGCGGCGTCGCCGCCGGTGTGACGGTCGTCGATGATTTCGCGCACCACCCGACCGCGGTGCGCGCCACGCTGGCCGCGACCCGCGATCGCTATCCGGGCAGGCGCATCTGGGCCGTGTTCGAACCGCGCACCAACACGACGCGCCGCAGCGTCTTCCAGGAGGAGTACGCGCGGAGCTTCGACGATGCCGGGCACATCGTCGTGGCAGCCGTCGACCATCCGGAGCGGGCCCCCGAGGGAGGGAGATTCTCGGTCGAGCAGCTGGTGGCCGATCTGAGGATGCGGGGCAAGGACGCCGACTACATCCCGGCCGTCCCCGACATCATCTCTCACCTGGTGCGGGAGACGCGGCGCGACGACGTCGTTCTGGTGATGTCCAACGGAGCCTTCGGCGGCCTGCACGACCAGCTTCTCGCCGCACTCGCCGCACGCGGCTGACGGACTCCCGTCTCCGGTCAGTTCCCCAATAGTCCCGGGTCTCCCTGGGCGAGCGTTCGCACCAGCTCCTGGCTGAAGTAGTCGTGGGGACCCTTGGTCATCGCCGGGAATCGGGTCTGGAAGGCCTGGCGGCTTCGGTCGATCTCCCTTTTCAGGCGGGCGTAGAGATCGCGGTGTCTCCGTCCCTGGATGACGGCCGCCTCGTTGTAAAGAAGTAGCTCCTCGACGAGCAGGTGGGCGAAACGACGCGCGTCGGCCTGGCGGCGTCGTTCCTCGTCCGGGAGGCCGTCGTCGGCGGCCGGGACCCTCACATTGCCCCCGAGGTCGGCCAGGATCGCCTGCAGCTCGGCCTCCTCCGGCGGGGTGACCGTGACGGCGGACCCGTGCGACACACGAGGCGACACAGCACCGCCCGCGGTGGCTGACAGTTCGGCGTCGGAGCGCGCCCTGCCGTGCGGTGCCGCCAGCCGCTCCATGGCCAGCCCCGCGACGCGCGCAAGAATTTCGAGGGCCAGCGGGTCGCCGCCCTCCACGGCGCTTCCGGTGTCGCCGTAAAGGACCGCGGCCGGCCGGCCGTGCACCTGGACGGGCACGGCGCAGGATTCCGCCGGTCGAGCGCCGCCGAGGCCGGTTCGCACCTCGTCGCCGGGGCCCTGGCCCGCGGCGCGCACCGCCACGCGTCCCGATAGAGCGCGCGCCATGATGTGATGACCGGATGCGCTGAGGTTCAGCCCGGCCACGTTTTCGCTCCTGAAGCCCCCCTCGCCCAGGAAGCCGAGACCCGCCCACCCCGTGAGCGTTCCGCCCTTGACGATGAACAGGGCGGTGCGCGGATAGATCGCCGCGGAGGCGTCGATGAGGGCGGAGAGGATCTCGCGCTGCGTCTCGTGCCGCGAGATGGAGTCGACGGCGTCCCGGATGACGTGGAGCTGGGCGGTGCCGCCGGCGGCGCCCCACTCTCCCGGTGTCAGGGGTAGGCGGAGAGGCTCCGAGGCCGCCGACAAGGCGTCCTCGAAGGTAAGCCTCAGACGCTCCACGCGCTCACGCAACAGCCGGTTGGCCTCGTCCTCGACCCTGTCTTTCAGGCGACCGGCCATATTGTCCCCGTCCGGAGATACTGGCGGCGGTTAGATATCACAGCGGATCGTCTCAGTCAAACAGACGTCGGGTGGCAGCATTGCCACACCCGAATGTGGCTACCCTGCGACTCCAAGCGCATCGAGGTGTTGCGGAGCCTCTCCTGGCACCCTAGGAAGTTATAGATATCAAAAGAGATGTGTCGTTGATCCTGACTGGGCCGTTCATGGCACGGAGGCTGCAGTACCGCTAACCGTTCGTGGTGACGCGGGGGGACGCATGGTGCAGAACCAGAAGTCACTGGCCCGGCCGATCGAAATGGAAGGTGTCGGGCTTCATTCCGGCAAGCAGGTCCGGCTGCGTGTCCTGCCCGCCGAAGCCGATTCCGGAATCGTCTTCGTGAGGAATGATGCGGGGAACGCGTTGGTCCCTGCCTCGCACCGCCTACTGAACGGTGGCAACCTCTCGACGACCCTGTCGCGCGGCTCCGTGCAGGTCGCGACGGTCGAGCACCTGCTATCCGCCCTCCACGGGATGTCGATCGACAACGCTCGGGTCGAGCTGGATGGTCCGGAGGTGCCGATCGTCGACGGCAGCGCGCTGCCGTTCGTCCGGCTGTTCCACGAGGCCGGTTTGCGTTCTCTCGGCAAGGCGCGCCGGTTTCTGACCCTGACGCGACCGGTGCGCGTGAAGGCGGGCGAGAAGGAGATCCTGGCGCTGCCGGACAACGCTTTCCATGCCACCTACGGGATCGATTTCCCGCACACCGCGATCGGCGCCCAGACGGTCTCGATCGAGGTGAGGGAAGAGACTTACGCCGATAGCATCGCCCCGGCGCGCACGTTCTGCCTGCTTCAGGATGTCGAGGCGATGCGGCGCTCCGGCCTGGCGCTCGGCGGTTCGCTCGAGAACGCTCTGGTCGTCGGCGAGGACGGGGTGCTGAACGGCTCGCTGCGCTTCCCGGACGAGTTCGCCCGGCACAAGGTTCTGGATCTGGTGGGCGACCTGGCGCTCCTTGGGGCGCCGATTCGAGCCCACTTGATCGCCTTCAAGGGGGGTCATCGCCTGCACGCGGCCCTGGTCGCCAAGATCATGTCGACCCGTTCTGCCTGGTCCCTGGGAACCTCCGACGATCGACTGCCCGCGGCGCGGCTGGCCGAATTCGCCCACCTGAAAGACGGCCTCCTGCCGCTGCCGGTCGGCCTGGCCGGATAGGCCGCCCCAGGCGCCGGATTCCGGCAGACCGGCACGCACCGGTTCGCCGCGCTTGCCACCGGAAGTCCTCTCCGATAGACTGACCACGTCCGGGTGCCGGAGTTCGCGCGTCCGCCACGCCGGGCGCCACGGGTTCCGACCCAAGCGAGCGATGAAGGCCACCCGCCCCCTGTTCACGGTCTGTCTGGTCTCCGGCCTGAGTCTCGCGCCCGCCCTCGCCGGGCCCGCCCTGACCCACTTGACCGCGGAGCGCGATGGGGACTCGTACCAGGCCTCCTGCCGCCTCGAGGGCGGCTTGACACCCGAGGTGGAGGAGGAGATCGCCGCCGGGCTGTCCACCACCATCGAGTACCGGTTGCACGTCTACAGGCGCCGACCCGCGTTCTTCGATCAGCTTCTCCTGAAGAAACGCATCGAGTGCACGGTGCGCTACGACACCCTGACGCAGCAGTACACGCTCACGCGACGCGTGGACGGCGACCTGCAGGAGACGCGGGTCACCGACGATCCGGAAGCCATGCGCGAGTTCATGACGGCCCTGCGCGGCGTGCCCCTCATCAAGAGCGTGGTGTTGAAGCCGGGCGAGGAGTACTACCTCAAGGCCAAATCGAACCTCGGCCTCGTCTGGCGCTTCTACGTCATTCCGTGGCCGATGGACACCAACTGGGAGCGCGTCCCCCTGCTCCCCCTGGGAGAGAAGAGTGCCGCAACAGGACCCTGAACGCAGGGCCGGTGGGCCCGCCTCCCGCATCCGGATCGACCGCCTGATCCGTTCCAGCATCCTGCTGCTCCTGCTGGTCTTCCTGGGCGGCACCTTCCTCCTGCGCAAGGCGACGACCTTCTCCTGGCTGTACATCACCAACTCCGTGCTCCTGTCGTCCCTCTTCCTGATCAACGCCATCCTGATCCTCACGCTCGTCACGCTCCTCATGCGCAACCTGATCAAGGCGCTGGTGGAGCGCCGCCGCGGTATCCTCGGCTCCCGCTTCCGCACGAAGCTGGTCTTCTCGCTTCTCCTCCTGTGGCTCCTGCCCTCCATGATTATCTTCTGGACCGCGCTGCACCTCATCCAGCGCAGCGTGGATCGCTGGTTCAACGATCCGATGGACCGGCTCACCGACGCCTCGCAGCAGATCGTCGACACGTATTACGGCGACGCCAAGAAACGCGGTGCGGCCTTCGCGCGCGAGATCGCGCGTCGCCTGGAGGAGACGGGCGCGATCAAACCGTCGTCCCGCGCCTCCATCCACGAGACGCTCGGGGGCCTCTTGAGTGAGTATCACCTGGACCTCGTGGCGCTCGACCTCGGGCGCGAACCGCCCTACCTGGTCCTCGACCCGCACGTGCCGGCCACGGGCGAGCTGCAGGAGATCCCGATCAATCTGCGTCGGGGCGCCCTCAGAGGCGAGGCGTTCATCTGGATGTCCGAGTACCGCGGCGGGATGCTCATTCGCTGCGGTCATCCGGTGAGGGAGCCGCCCGGAGGCGAGGCGCGCGCGGTGGCGGTCGTCGGCATCTACGTGCCGCGCGAGCTGGCGCGCCTCGCGGCCTCCGTGTCGCGCAGCAACGAGGACTACCGGCAGATCCGCGCCCAGAAGGGGTTGATCAAGAGGGTGTACGTACTGGTCTTCGCCCTCATCACCCTGGTCGTCCTGTTCTCGGTCACCTGGATCGGGCTGTACCTCGCGCGCCGCATCACCGAACCGATCCAGACGCTCCTGCAGGGGACGCGTGAGATCTCCTCGGGTAACCTCGATTACCGGGTCGAGACGGAGGCCGGGGACGAACTCGGGATCCTGGTCGAGTCCTTCAACCGCATGACCGCCGAGCTCAAGGCAGGCAAGGAGACGATCGAGAGGCGCAATGTCGAGCTGTCGGCGAGCAACCGGGAGCTGATGGAACGCCGGCGCTACAGCGAGACGCTGCTCAACAGCGTCACCGTCGGCGTGCTCTCGTGCGATCGGGAAGGACGCGTGACCACGGTGAACCGCGCGGCGCTCCGGTTGCTCGATCTCGAGCTCGACGCCGAACCGGTCGGGCGGCCGCTGGCCGCGCTCCTGCCGCCGGAGGGACGGGGTCCACTCGAGGAGCTGATGGCGGAGGTCGTTTCCGGCGGAGGCCAGTCGGCGGCACGCGGGCTGGAGCTCTCTATCGGCGGAAAGACCTGCACGCTTGCCGCCAGCGCCACCTCGTTGCGCGATGAGGCGGGCGAGCCGCTGGGGGCCATCCTGGTGCTCGAGGACCTGACCGACCTGATGCGGGCCCAGAAGATCGCCGCCTGGCGGGAGGTTGCGCGGCGCCTGGCGCACGAAATCAAGAACCCGCTGACCCCGATTCAGCTCTCCGCCGAGCGCATCCGCAAGAAATACGCCGAGGAGGCGGACGGCCTCGACGACATCGTGGAGGAGGGAACGGCGTCGATCGTGCGCGAGGTGGCGACGCTCAAGAATCTAGTGGACGAGTTCACACGCTTCGCCCGTCTGCCCGCGCCGAACCCCGTCGCCGCCCGCATCCAAGACGTGATCGCCGCCTCGCTGTCGCTCTACAACGGCGTGCACACGAATGTGACGATCCGCGAGGTCTGCGACCCCGACCTGCCGCGCGTCCTCCTGGATCCGGACCAGATGAAACGCGTGCTCGTCAACCTGCTCGACAACGCCGTCGAGGCGATGGGCGGGCAGGGGACCGTCACCATCGAGGCACGGAGGGACGCGACCGGCATCGTGAGACTGGAGGTCGCCGACGACGGCCCCGGCATCCGGGAAGAGGACCGCGACCGGCTCTTCCTGCCCTACTTTTCGACCAAGAAGAAGGGCACGGGCCTGGGACTTGCGATCGTGCATCGCATCGTCTCCGATCACCACGGCCGCATCCGTGTCGAAGACAACACACCGCGCGGCGCGCGCTTCGTCATCGAGCTGCCGGCGGCCGCGTAGCCCACCCTCGCTCGCTGCTACAATACCCCGCATGTCCAAGGAGCGGATCCTCGTTGTCGACGATGAGGAGGGAGTGCGCAACTCTCTGCGGAATATCCTGAAAGACGAGGGGTACAGCGTCGAGGTGGCGGAGTCCGGGGAGCGCTGCCTGGAGATGGTGCGCAGCGCCCCGTTCCACGCCATCCTCCTCGATGTCTGGCTCAAGGGGCGTGATGGTCTCTCGGTCCTTGAAGAGGTCATCGCCCAGCCCCGCCCGCCGCGCGTCATCATGATCTCGGGGCACGCCGACGTGCCCCTGGCCCACAAGGCGGGCCGCCTCGGCGCCTTCGACTTCATCGAGAAGCCGCTGTCGCTCGAGAAGGTGGCGCTGACGCTGCGCAACGCGGTCGCCGACAAGAAGAAGGACGAACGCATAAGGCAGTTGCGCGAGCAACTGGACGAGGGCACAACACTGATAGGCGACAGCCGTCCGATCCGCGAGCTGCGCCAGCAGATCGAAGTCACGGCGCCCACCAACGGGCGGGTTCTCATCTTCGGAGAGAACGGCACCGGCAAGGAGCTGGTGGCGCGGGCGATCCACGCCCTGTCGGCGCGGCGCGACGAGCCGTTCGTGGAGATGAACTGCGCGGCCATCCCCGAGGAATTGATCGAGAGCGAGCTGTTCGGCCACGTCAAGGGGTCGTTCACCGGCGCCGGTGAGAGCAAGCCGGGCCGCTTCGCCCTGGCCGACGGTGGCACCCTCTTCCTGGATGAGATCGCCGACATGTCGCTGCGCACCCAGGCCAAGGTGCTGCGCGTCCTCCAGGAGCAGGCGTTCGAGCCGGTGGGCGGTTCGACGTTGCGCGTGGATGTGCGGGTGATTGCGGCGACCAACAAGGATTTGAAGTCCGAGATCGCTTCAGGTCGCTTCCGCGAGGACCTGTACTTCCGGTTGAACGTCGTGCCGCTGCGCGTGCCGCCTCTGCGCGAGCGGCCGGAGGACGTGCCTCCTCTGGCCCTCCACTTCGTGGAGCAGTTCTCGCGCGCCTACGGGCGGGTCAAGACACTGGCGCCCGAGGCCGTTCCCGCCCTCCAGGCCTGCCGCTGGACCGGAAACGTCCGGGAGCTGAAGAACGTCATCGAGCGTTTGGTGATCCTGACCCCCGGGAGCGTCATCGGCCTCTCCGAAGTCCGGCGCACGATCGGGTCCGAACCCGAGGCCTCTCCCGACCTGTTCCGCGGCTTCGCGTCCCTCCGGGAGGGGAGGGAGAACTTCGAGCGGCAGTTCATCCAGAAGAAGCTCGAGGAGGCCGGCGGAAACGTCGTGCGGGCCGCCGAGCTGCTGGGCCTTGAGCGCAGCAATTTGTACCGCAAGATGCGGGCCTATGGCATCCGCGGGGGGGACGGGTCGTGATTTTTTTCGGCTGCAAGTCTTGACAACCCCTTTGACGTCTGTTACTAAGATGATCGTTGACCAAGGGTGTTGAGTACGGCATCGAAGGAATCCTGTACTTGGCGCGCCGCGACGACGGCCACCCGGCGATGATCCGCGACATCTCGCGTGCCACGGCGATTCCGGAGACGTTCTTGTCGAAGATCTTCCAGAGGCTGGCGACCAAAGGGCTGATCCGGTCCAGGCGCGGCTTCCGCGGCGGATTCAGGCTGGCCCGCCCGGCGGAGCGCATCACACTGCGCGAAATCGTCGAAGCCCTGCAGGGACCGATCGAATTCCACCGCTGCCTGGACCACTTGCGGGCGCGCGGGCGGCAGCATCGCTGTCACGTGAAGCGCGTGTTCCGCAAGGTCCAGAGGAAAGTCGCCTCCATCCTGGAACAGACGACGCTGGAGGACATCCTTCAAGCGACCTTGTGATCCCCTGGAGGGCGCCCCGTTGCCGTCTTTCGGACCAATCGGGTCTGCTTTGTCCGATGAGAGTAAGGGAATGGAGGCAGGGGCCGCGCTCTGCCGGGCCGACCTGCACGTGCACACGTGTCATTCCGGCGGCGGTCACCTGCGCGTGCCGCGCATGCGGCAGGGGCTGCCCGAGCCCGAGGCGCTGTATGGCGCCGCGCGCGCGCGGGGTCTGAGCCTCGTGACCTTCACCGATCTCGACACCATCGACGGGTGCCTGGCGTTCCTGGAACGCCACCCGGAGGCCTCCGACTTCTTCGTCTCCGAGGAGGTGCGTGCCGTCGAGCCGCGCACTGGAGCTCTCATCAGCATCCTGGTCTACGACCTGACCGAGTCGCAGCACCGGGAAATCCAGGCGCTCCGGGGTGACGTGCGCGACGTCGCGGAGTTCGCGAAAAGCGCCGGTCTGCTGGCCTCGCTGGGCTCGCTCCTGGGGGTTCTCGTGGCGGGCGGGTCGGAAGGTCTCGTCCGCGACCTCCTGCACCGGTTCGACCTGTTCGAGATCAGGAATGGCGCGGAGGACCGCGCCTGCAACGAATTGATGGCGCGCCTCGTGCACGAGGGGGCCGGATTCGGGTTCGGGGTGACGGCCGGCAGCAACGCCCACACGGCGGCGCGCGTGGGGCGCACCGCCACGGTGGCGCGCGCCCGCGACCGCGTTGAATTCCTGGAGGCGCTGCGGCGACACCGGACGTGGGCGATGGGTCTGCATGGAGACGTCTGGAGCTCGTTCGCGGAGGTGCTGGGAACCGTGCCGCTGCACAGGGCCGCCGCACCGCTCCTCGACCACGCCGTGACGCGTGCGAGGAGGAGCGTCCGCGCCCGGCGGACCAGGAAGCGGCTCGATCAGAGCGACGTTCGAAAATTTCAGGAAAAGGCACGCTCGTTCGGAATGTCGGACCGCGGGTCAGGCCCGAGGTCCGAGGATGCGCGCTGAATCGCCTGCCGGAGCGCAGGTCTCCGGGGTCGGCGCGCAGGCGTGGATTGACAACGCACCAGAGTTTGCATAGAGGAGCGCACATGAACCAGGCTGTGGCCCGGATCGATGAGAGCACCGAAGTCGGGCTGAACGCGCGTCCCGTAGAGGACGCGCACCATGCGTCGCCCCGGCCGGCCGAGACGCCCCGCCCGGCGGCCCCGAAGAGGGGCCGCGGGCGATACCTTCGACCGAGTGTCGTCCTGGGCTCGATGTTCAAGGCGGCGGCCCACGTCACCTGGCACGCCTTCCAGGCGGTGAACACCCGTCTGCCCTACGGAGTCAAGCAGCCGAAGTGGGCCCCGGCCCCCCTCATGAAGACCAGGGAACGAACCTTTCCGCAGCTCGGCTTTCCGCGTGCCACCGACTCGCTCTGCCCGCAGTGCGTCAAAGAGGTGCGGGAGAGCATCCTGAAGGGCGAGAGCGACTGGCGCGTCCTGATCGACGGGAAGCCCGGCGAGATCAAGGCGAAGATCGTCGAGCGCGACAACCAGATCTGGATGGAGAAGGACTGCGCGCGCCACGGCCATTTCGAGGACCTCATGGCCATGGACGCAGAGTTCCTGCGCCGCATGGAGCGTCTTTATCCGGGACGCGACTTCCGCATGGCGCCGGATCCGTTCCACAACCACGGGTCCTCCACCATCAAGTACGGCCGCGGTGCAGTTCTCACCGTGGATCTCACCAACCGCTGCAACATGATGTGCAACCCCTGCTTCATGGACGCCAACCAGGTCGGCTACGTGCACGAGCTGACCTGGGACGACATCAAGCAGATCCTGGACAACTCGATCAACGTCAAGCCGCGGCGCCAGATGTCGGTGCAGTTCTCGGGCGGCGAGCCGACGCTGTCGCCCTACTTCCTGGACGCGGTCGCGTACTCGCGGAAGGTTGGCTACAACAGCGTTCAGGCCGCCACCAACGGCATCCGTTTCGCGCAGGATCTCGACTTCGCGCGGCGCGCCAAGGCGGCCGGCCTGCGCCTGACTTATCTTCAGTTCGACGGCGTCACGAACGAGGCCAACAACCACCGCGGCGTGGGCAACCTGTTCGACGTGAAGAAACGCGCCATCCGGAACCTGCACGCCGCCGGCGTCGACGTCACGCTCGTGACCACCATCGTCAACACGATCAACGACCAGCAGGTGGGGCCGATCGTCCAGTTCGCGATCGAGAACATCGACAAGATCAACGCCGTGTCGTTCCAACCGGTCTCCTTCACCGGCCGGGACGAGGACATCGACGACGAGACCCGGAAGAAACAGCGCTACACGCTGTCGCACCTGGCGCACGACGTCAAGAAACAGCTCGGTATTACCGAGCCGCTGCGCGACTGGTATCCGCTGTCGGCCTCGGGCCCTTTCTCCGACCTGCGTGATCAGCTCGAGGGTCTCGATGCCGAGTGGGGCTCCCTCAAGTGCGGCTGCCACCCGAACTGCGGAATCGGCACGATGTTGTTGGTAAACCAGACCGACAGGAAGGCGGTGCCATTCCCGCAGATCCTGGACACGGATCGGCTGCTCGAGGACTTGAAGGTCATCAACGACACCTGCCGCCCGAAGGCGGTCACCGTGTTCCAGTTCATGGTGTCGGTGCTGCGAAACGCGCGCTTCTCCGAGATGCCCGAAGGAATGAACCTCTGGGAGATGGTCAAGATCATCGACGGGCACAACGGCGCGAAGCTCGGCCTGGCCGACAAGTCCCGCTACAACTGGCGCGTGATGATGGTCGCCGGAATGTGGTTCCAGGACCTGTTCAACTACGATTTCCGCCGCACCGAGATGTGCATCATCCCGTACGCCACGCAGCTGGGGGAGGTGTCGTTCTGCGCCTACAACACCGGCGTGGGATGGCGGCAGATCGTGGAGAAGATGTTCTCCACGCACAGCACGTCCCAGTGGTTCAAGGAGAAGGGACGCCACCCGATCTTCGCGGCGGGCAAGCACGTTCCCCTCGGGCCTTCCGCCGACGCCGGCCCGCCGACACCGGGCGATTTCGAGATTCACGTTCCCGGACCGTCGTCTGGCGCAGGCCTCGCGGACGCAGCCGCGGCGCTGCACGCCTCGACCGGCGAGACGGCCGGCTGTGGCACGGGGTGCGGCTGTCACTGAACGCGTCCATCGCGTCTGAGTCGAGGGCGAGGGTCGCCGGACCCTCGCCCTCTGTGTCTGTATGAGACGCGCCAAGATCATCGCCACCCTGGGCCCGGCCACGGCGGCGCCCGGGGTGCTCGCGGGCCTGCTGCGCGCCGGCGTGGACGTGGCCCGGCTGAATCTGTCGCACGGCGACCACGCCGAGCACGCCCGGGTCATCGCGCGGACCCGGCGCGCGGCCGAGGCGCTCGGCCGGCCCATCGCCATCCTCGCCGATCTGCAGGGCTCGAAGGCCCGCATCGGGCGCCTTCACGGCGGCCGGCCGGTGCCTCTCCGGCGGGGCGAAATTGTCACGCTCACGCCACGCGATGTCCCCGGCCGCCCCGGCCTGATCCCGACCACCTTCCGCCGCCTGGGTCGCGACGTGCGGCGCGGCGATCCGATCCTGCTCGACGACGGCCGCATCGAGCTCTCGGTCGTGCGCGTGCGCGGCCAGGACGTCGTGTGTCGCGTCATCACCGGCGGCCTGCTTCTGGAGAACAAGGGAATGAACCTGCCCGGGACGGATCTCAGGGGCAGCGTCCTCACCGCGAAAGATCGCGCCGATCTCGCGTTCGCCCTGCGCCACGGCGTGGACTATCTGGCGTTGTCGTTCGTGCGCTCCGCGGAGGATATGGCGCGCGTGCGGCGCCTCCTGCGCCGCCAGGGGAGGGACGTGCCGCTCATCGCCAAGCTGGAGGTGCGCCGGGCGGTGGAGCGGTTGCAGGAGATTCTGCGGGCGGCCGATGGCGTGATGGTGGCGCGCGGAGACCTCGGCGTCGAGGTGCCGCTCGAGCGCGTGCCGGTGCTGCAGAAGTGGATCCTGCAGGAGGCCAACCGCACGGGGGTGATTGCCATCACCGCCACTCAGATGCTCGAATCCATGATCGAACGGCCGCGCCCGACGCGTGCCGAAGCGTCCGACGTCGCGAACGCCATCTTCGACGGCACGGACGCGGTGATGCTCTCCGCCGAGACCGCCTCCGGGCGCCACCCGCTCAAGGCGGTCGCGGTGATGGACCGGATCATCCGCGAGGCGGAGAGGAGCGGTCTGTATATGAAGGCCGCTGGCGAGGCCCAGGAGGGGGAAGACCGCGAGGTGCACGCCGTCGCCCATGCCGCCGTGGACGCGGCGCGCCAGTGGGTGGCGCGGGCCATCGTGGTCTATACCCAGACAGGGATGACCGCGCGCCTCCTGTCGAAGCTGAAGCCCCCATGCCCGATCGTCGCCATCACCCCCTCGGAGCCCATCCGCCGTCGCATGGCGCTCTACCGGGGCGTCCTGCCGATGGCGTTGCGTTTCGCCCGGAGCACCGACCGCATGTTGCGCGACGGCGAGCGCGCCATCCTGGCGGCAGGTTTGATCGGGAAGGGGGCGCGGGTGGTGGTCGTCTCCGGGACCTCGCCCCGGGCTGGAGCCACCAATCTGATGAAGCTGCACCGCCTGGGTGAACGGCTCTGAACGGGATCGCCTGTCCGGGATCGTCCGTCAGGCGCCCGGCGTGCGCGCCCGGGGGTAGGAGCCGAGGACACGCACGAAATCGCAGGCTTCCTCGAGGTGACGGAGGGCGTTCCGGCAGCGGTCTTCCTTCGGAGAGCCCTCGAAATCGACGTGGAAAACGTACTCCCAGGGCCGGCCGCGCATCGGGCGGGACTCGATCTTTAGAAGATTAATATCCCGGAGCGCGAACACCCCCATGCAGCGGAATAGCGCGCCAGGGACATGCCGGGTGGAGAACAGGACGGAGGTCTTGTCGGCCGGACCGAGGGCCACCCCGTCGCGCGACAGCGCGAAGAAGCGCGTGAAGTTCGCGCGGTGGTCTTCGAGCCCCTTCTTTAAGATACGCGCGCCGTAGAGACGGGCCGCGAGCTCGGGGGCGATGGCCGCCGCGTCGCGCGCTTCCTCTTCGCGCAGCAGGCGCACGCTCCCCGCCGTGTCGTAGGTGGCGACACGGGTCAGGCGCGGGTTCCGCCTGAAGAATCGCTCGCATTGAGCCAGGGCCACGGGATGGGAATAGACCCGTCTCACATCGCGGAGACGGACCCCCGGCAGGGCGACGAGCGCGTGCGAGACCCGGATGACCGCTTCTCCCGCGACCTTGAGCGTGGACTCGAGAAGCAGGTCATTGACCCGATGGATTGACCCCGCGATGGTATTCTCGACCGGCGCCAGGGCGTAGCGGCAGCGCCCCGTCTCGGCGGCCCGGAACAGTGCGTCGAACTCGGCGCAGGGCAGGATACGCGCACGCCGTCCGAACAACGACCGGACCGCCAGCTCGGAGAAGGCCCCGCGCTCGCCCTGGATGGCGACCAGGGGGGCTCCGGAGCGGCTCATGGCCCCGCCCGTCCGCCCGCCATCGCCTCCTCCAGTCTCCGCTCGAGCACGCGCGACATCTCGAAGTCTTCGAGCTTGAGGTAGTGCCGGGCGGCCTGGACCAGCGCCTCGGACGGCACGAGGCCGACGATCTCGCTGCCGGCGATCCCGACGCCGTGGCGCGCGGCCTCCTCGCGGACCCTGTCGAAGACGACGTGAAGGGGAGTGGTCCTGAAGTCGGTCATGTTGATCGAAACCTGGGCGCAATTGCGGTCTTTCAGCATCACACCCATCGCCTTGACGCAAGGGAACCCGCCGTCCTTCTCGCGGATGGCGCGGGCGATCGATTTCGCCAGGTCGAGGTCCGAGGACGCCAGATTGATGTTGTAGGCAATCAGGAACTCGCGCGCCCCGACGGCGACGCAGCCGGCGGTCGGATGCACGCGCTCCGGTCCGTAGTCGGGCTTCCAGAGCGGGTCTTTGATTTTCCCGGGGAACCCCTCGAACTCTCCTTTGCGGACCTCCGCCAGGTTGCGTCGGTGCGGGGCGGTCGCGGCCTTCTCGTAGAGGTAGACCGGAAGGCCGTGGCGCGCGGCGATGGCGGCGCCCAGATCACGCGCCAGGGCGACGCAATCCTGCATCGTCACACCGCGGATCGGGATGAGGGGGATGACATCCACCGCTCCCATGCGCGGGTGCGCCCCCTGGTGCGAGCGCAGATCGATCCGCTCGACGCACGAGGCGACGAGCGCCAGGAGGGCGGCGCGAATCGCCGGGGGCGCTCCCGCCAGCGTCAGGACGGAGCGGTTGTGGTCGGGGTCCGCGCAGAAATCAAGGATGGAGACCGGCCCGCTGCGACGCACGACGTCGAGGACGGCGTCGATCACGTCGCGCCTCCGGCCCTCGCTGAAATTGGGGACGCTCTCGATGATCGGGGGGAGGGGGACGACGTGCGCCTGGCCGTCTCCCGCCGCCATGCTCAGGCGACCTCGACCTGGGTCTGCGACAGCGCCTCGACGAGCTTCAGCGGGTTGCGGCTCATCGGTCCCTCCCAGTCGGCCGCCAGGCGCGCCGCGGGGCAGCCGCCCTCGCCGCCCAGGCGGCGGTCGAGAAGGGCGAGGTACTCCGACTCCTCGGGACTACCCTGGTTGTTGAGCCCCTGGCGGGCGAGGCGGACGAGCTCGATGAGCAGGCCGCGGACAGGCACCGCGCCCGCCCCTTCGCTGCGCCCGGGCCCCTGGGCCGGAACGCGCGCCGCGGGCCCCGAGCGGCACACATCGTCCAGGAGGCGCTCGCGCTCCTTGAACGTCATGTCTCGCACGAGCTCCCAGGCGGCACGGCGCGAGGCGCCGTCGTAGAGGATCCCCTTCAGGAGCGCCGCCAGTGCCAGGCAGGAGGCGGGCTCGCCGGAGTCGGCGCCG
>Ga0209157_1002310_pt1 | contig 15279 bp, 19 predicted proteins | sample GraSoiAngelo_135_FD_185892 | JGI IMG/M metagenome (GOLD analysis project Ga0209157, IMG submission 185892) | Grasslands soil microbial communities from the Angelo Coastal Reserve, California, USA - 14_0929_05_40cm (SPAdes) (version 2) | ecosystem: Environmental > Terrestrial > Soil > Grasslands ... | reverse complement strand
GAAGACCAACGCGAGTCCGAGCTCCGGATCCGAGAGCTCGACGTCCGTGATCGCGATGACGCGATCGCCATCCGCGGATCGGCAGACCCGATCGAACGTCGCCGCTCGATACCGTTTCGAACCGAGGCCGAACGCTCGGCCCGGCAGGGGCTTCGCACGCGCAATGCGCACCTCGCCAAAGGGCGCAAGCTCCGACCCGATTCGTTGGAGGACGGATGCGTCGACGCGGCCGACGGGCTGGAGCGTGAGGATCATCCTTTGACGACTCCGAGCGGGACCAACCGGGCGACGATTTTCGTCAGTCCTGCTCCCTCGGCCACCCGGACGACGTCCTCGACGTTCTTGTACGCGCCGGGGGCTTCCTCGACGATCCCGGCCCGCGAGGCGGCCCGGAGATAGATCCCGCGCTTGTCGAGCGATTTCACGACCTCGTTCGCATCGTACTTCCGAGTCGCGGCCTTTCGCGACATCTGGCGCCCGGCACCGTGGCAGCTCGAGCCGAAGGATCGCTCCATCGCCGTCGGCAAGCCGACGAGGACGAACGAGCACGTGCCCATGTCCCCCGGGATCAGGACGGGTTGGCCGACCGCTTGGTACTCGGCCGGAGTCTCCGGATGTCCTGCGGGGAAAGCCCGTGTCGCCCCTTTCCGATGGACGACGACCTTGTGTCGCGCGCCGTCGATGACGTGATCCTCCACTTTCCCGATGTTGTGGCACACATCGTAAACGATGTCCATGCCCAGCGCTTCCGACGATTGGCCGAGGACCTTCGAGAACGCGTTTCGCACCCCGTACGTGATCAGCTGACGGTTGTTCCAGGCGAAATTGGCGCCGCAGCACATGGCCCGCCAATAGTCGAGGCCTTCCTTCGACCCGATCGGTGCGCAGGCGAGCTGGAGGTCCGGCAAGTCAATCTTCTCCCGCTTCACGACCCGCTCGCACACCTCGATGTAGTCCGTGGCGATCTGGTGGCCGAACCCGCGGGATCCCGTATGGATCATCACACACACTTGGCCCGGCTCCCCGATCCCCAGGGCTTTGGCGGCCCGTTCGTCGTCCACCCGATCGACCTTCTGGATCTCCACGAAGTGGTTTCCCGCGCCCAAGCTTCCGACCTGGTCCTTTCCGCGGGCGACGGCCCGCTCGCCGACTTTCGAGAAGTCGGCGTCCTCCAGGCAGCCGCGCGCCTCGATGTGATCGGGGTCGTGGGACCACGCGTATCCCTTTTCGACCGACCAGCCCACGCCCTCGGTCGAGAGCTTCGCGAGGTCCTGCCGCGTCACCTTCGTGATGCCTCCTTCGCCCACCCCGCTGGGGACGTTCTCGAAACACGCGTCCGTCAACGCTCGGAGGTTCGCACGGACCTCTGCTGCGACGAGGTTCGTTCGGACCAGGCGGACCCCGCAATTGATATCGTAACCGATCCCGCCGGGTGAAATCACGCCGTCGTCGTGGTCGAAGGCCGCAACGCCGCCGATGGGGAATCCGTAGCCCCAGTGGATATCGGGCATGGCCATCGCCGCCCCAAGGATCCCGGGCATCGTCGCGACGTTGGCCACCTGCTCCGGCGCCTGGTCTTGACGGAGCTGCGGGAGCATCGAGTCGTCGATGAACACCAAGCCGTTCGTTCGCATGGCAGGCTTATAGGACCGCGGGATTTCGTATCGGAACGCGTCGACTTTGTTCAGCGGGCCGTTCCATCCGTCGCCCATGGCATCGAGAGGGCCGCCTACGTGCCGAGTGCACATAAACGTTCGCGCACGCCGCCGGTCGGTCGCAAACTTCATGCCCGGAGCGTGATATCCTGTGCCACGGGTTGGGACGAGCTCCGGTTCCGCTCTTCCTGCGTCGCGTTCGGGTGGGCATGCGCGGCCGGGATTCGTGGGGCCCGGATTCCCCGAGGACAGGGGGGAGGGAATCGGGGGAGGCCGCGGTCCCGCGGGCGACCAGAGCTCGTCGCGCCCTTTTCCCGCCGGTTCTCAAGTCTTCGACTCGCCCGTCCGGCCGGCTCTTCATCCGAGATGCCCGCGCGCCTCGGCGAGGGACACAATCGCCTCCCGAATGAGTCGCGCGGCGAGCAGGGCCGTCTGCCCGAAGTCCCATGCCGGGCTCACCTCGTTCAGATCCATCCCGACCAGGTCGGGCGCGAGCATCCCGATGACCTTCTTGACCTGCAGGGGCGCGAGCCCGAACGGCTCCGGATTGCCGACGGCCGGAGCGAAGGCCGGATCGACGCCGTCGATGTCGATTGTCAGGTAGATTTTGTCGCGGTTGACCGCCTTGAGCGCCCGGTCCACCGCGGCACCGATGCCTCGCTCATGCACGTCGAAGACGCTCACATAGGTCAGGCCGAGACGCTCGAGGTCCTCCCGTTCCTCCCGACTGTATGACCGCACGCCGATGTAGACGACGTGTTCGACGCCGACGTGGTCCGCGATTCGGCGCGCCGAGCAGGCGTGCGACCATTTGTCCGAGAGGTACGAGTCGCGGAAGTCGAGGTGGGCGTCGATTCCGATCACCCCGACGTCCTTCGGGAATGCACGTACGACCGCCGGGGCGAGGCTGTGTTCCCCGCCCATGACGATCGGAATTTTCCCGGCCCGGACGACGTCCGCCGCCATGTGTGTCACGCCGTCGACCATCTCCGTCGACGCCCCGAAGGTCGGGGTGTCACCCAGATCCGCCACGGCGACGTCTCGCAGGTCGCGCTGATGGTCCATCATGTACGTCTCGAAGTTGTACGACGCCTCGCGGATCGCGCGGGGTCCGAAGCGGGAGCCGCCCCGGAAGGAGCAGGTGCGGTCGTACGGGACTCCAAACAGGGCCATCGATGCCTCGTCATACTTCGCGACGGCGTCCGCGAAGCGAGGCGCAACCATGGGCGAACGGAAATCCTGTGCGCTTATTTGAGGACGACCCCGCTCAATTGGACGAGAGCTTGCGCCGGCCGAGCGCTTCGATGTACATGATTTCCTGACCGGAAGCGAGTTTGCCCTGGAACTCCTCGGGCACCGGGAGTTCGAACGTCGCGTACGTCGCGAGGTCCATCAACTGCGCGACGTTGCCATGGGTCGAGAGGACCTGGGCCTTCCGCTTGTCGATGATCGGGACCCGCACCTTGTGGGTCACCGGATGCACGATCGACCGCTTCTGTCCGTCGAAGATGCCAACAGCCTCGAGCCGCGCCTTCGCTTCGCCGTGTTTCCCCGGCTTCGAGGTCTGAATCGAGATGATGCGACACGGTTCATCGTCGATGACGATGTACCGGTTCACCTTCAGCTCTCGAATCTCCGCTTGCTCCCAGGACATCGCGTTCGCGCGGCGATGTGAGGGGACCCTAAAAACGTTTCCTCAGCGGCGTGTCCGTCTCCCGTGCGCGCGGTTTTTCGACGCAGTTGGACGCTTCGGTCGCGTCGGTTTGTCGGCCTTGCGCCGACGGATTTCCTGGATGGCCGCCTCGAGATTTTTCAAGAGCTCCGGGGCAATCTCGCGTTTCGTGTATGCGTCCGCTCGGGCCGCAAGAGAAATCTTCGCGGCGAACGCGCGGGCGATTGCGCCGCGCTGCCAGGGCGGCGCTCCGTGGACCCATGGATGCTGGAAGAGGACGCCATGCTTCGGCGGCCGCGATCCGGTCCGGAGATGGCGGAAGAGGGCGCGCTCCGCACCCAGGAGTTGCACGGTCCCGGCCGGTGCGCGCGCGAGATCCTCGACGCCGCCTGCCAGCGTCACGAGCCGTGCGGCGATGATCGGGCCCGCGAGTTCGGATACGTTCGGCGCCAGTTCACGGATCGATCGCTCGACGTAGGCCTCGACCGCTCTCCGTTGGTCCGTGACGAGTTTCGCCAGGCCGGCGAGCGACTTCAATTCGGCTTCCTCCCGCTCCGCCAGATCCGCTCCGACGCTCTCCCTTGGGTCGATGGGCATCCGCTCCCGGCGCCCGTGGATCGATACGAGCTCGACGTACGTCGCGGTGTCGACCATCCGTGCCAGCTCCGGGAAGTGAAGCCCGTACCATTCCCGCAATCGTTCCACGAGGACGTTCTCTTCTTCCTGAAGTTCGTCGAGGGCGCCGACCGCCTGCCGGAGATGATCCTCGGGTCCGATCGCCTTGCGCATTCGTCGCTTTGCGAGTTGGACCATCGCGTCGTGCAGGAGCTCACGGCCGTAGCCGAAGTCCTCCGGCTTGAGGAACGGAGGGCGCACCGTCGTGCGATTGCCGCCGGCCCGCTCCAGGCGCGGCTCGATGACGAAGACCTCGTCCGTACGGGCCATGAGGTCGCGCTCCTCGTCCAGGACCTTCCAGTCTTCGACCAGCGCGAGGCGATCCGCGAGGGCGTTGGCGTCCATGGGGAAGAGCCTCTTGTCGACGACCGTCCGCTCATCGAGCAGGAAAGAGCCGAACCACGTCGTCAAGAGGAGCATCGCGCGAGGCGAACGGGGTCGGTCCGTAAAAGCGTATCCGCCTATCGAGACTTGGGGCGCGCTTTCTTCTTCGTCGGCGGGGATTTCCCGGAGGACCGGAGTTGAGACGGCTTCAGGATCCCCCGTTCGGTGATGATTCCTGTGATGTACTTCGCCGGCGTGACGTCGAAGGCGGGATTGCGGGCCGGACTTTCCTTCGGGGCAATGACTTGCCCGTCGAGATGGAGCACCTCTTGTGGGGATCGCTCCTCGATAGGGATCTTGGCACCCGACGGCAGATCGAGGTCGATCGTGCTCGACGGCGCCGCGACGTAGAATGGGACGCCGTTTTCTTTCGCGACGACCGCTTTCGCATAGGTGCCGATCTTGTTCGCCGTGTCTCCGTTGACGGCAATCCGATCGGCGCCGACCAGGACGAGATCGATTTCCCCGTGCCCGAGGAAGTGGCCCGCGGCGCCGTCCGTGATGATCGCGTGCTCAATCCCCGCCTCCAAGAGCTCCCACGCGGTGAGGCGGGCCCCTTGCAGGCGGGGCCGGGTCTCGTCTACGTAGACGAAGAAGCGCCGCCCGTTCTCGTGAGCCACGCGCATCGGCGCGGTCGCGGTCCCATAGTCCACCGCCGCGAGGGCGCCGGCGTTGCAGTGGGTTAGGATTCGCGTGCCGTTTCGAATCAGTTTCGCCCCGTGTTCCCCGATCCGTCGGCACTGCTCGATGTTGTCCCGCGCGTACCGCTCGGCGACCTCGACGAGGTCCTCCCCGCCGGACGCCGCCTTCGTCATCGAGTCGATGGCGAAGAAGAGATCGTGACCCGTGGGTCGCGTCTTTCGCAACCGGTCCGCAGCGGCCTTGAGGTCGAGTCCCTGGTGGGCGGCCTGCGCCATCCCGTACGCGGCCGTGGCCCCGATTGCGGGCGACCCCCGCACGACCATGTCCTCGATCGCGACGGCGACATCCTCGTAGGTCTTCGCCTCGTAGACCCGGACCTCGAACGGCAAGTATCGTTGGTCGATCAACTTCACGATTCCGTCGTCGAACCAGACGGTTCGCATCTCCCGCGGGACGCCGTCGATCGTGACGCGCACGGAATTGCTCCTACGGACGTCGAAGCGAGGAGAGCAGGCTCGAGAGTCCCGGCCGGCCGAGCTCCCGCTTCATATCCCGCGTGAGGGAGTCGTAGTACGCGAGCTGTTGTTCGACCTTCACGAGCTCATCGTCCAGGCGGTGTCGTTCGTCATCGACGTCCCGGAGGGCGTCGAGGAGGCGCTTCTCCCGGTGCCGCCACCGTTCGATTTCCTTTCGGGTCGCTTCCGACGCACGGGTCATCGTCATCGCCCCGGGGCGCTCGGCGGGAGGACGGCCCGCGTCGGCATCCGGTCGCGCAGGTCGGTGAGGAGCCGGTTGTACTCAAGGATCTTCTTCCGGACCCCCTCCAGCTCCTTCCGGAGGGTCGTCTTCCGCCGTTCGAGCATGCGGAGCCGGTCGCGGATTCGCTTTCGGCGCTCCCGCCACTTCTTCTGTTCGTCTAGAGCCAGGAGCACACTCGAGGAGTCCATCGGGCGCCCATCCCAGGAGGTCCAGACTATTTAACCGTGCTGTGCGTCACGCCTCTTCCTTCACTTGCGCTCCGGGCAGCACGTACTTGAACAGGTCGAACAAGTTCATCGCTTGGTTCACGAGGTCGCGTGCGATGCCCTCGCCCGCGTCGATGCCGAACACGAGTTCCATGTTGTCGATTTTCCAGACGCTGACGAAACTCGCGACGGTCCGCTGTGTGGACGCTTCGGTCACGCGCACCTTGCCGATCAGGTTTTCACCGTCCCGGGTCGTCGAGAGGGAAAGCACGTAGCCGCGGCCCTCTAGCTGCTTCTTCGCGATTGTCGCCATCTCGGACTTTTCTTCCTTTGCCATCGAGAGCGCCTCCCGCGGGCCCAAACCGGTCAGCGGTAATAAAAGCTCTGAGGGCGAGGGTGGACAAACGCGCAATTTCGATGGAGATTTATACCGTGCGGGCCCTTGCGCGCCCCCGCGGGCTCGTGGTCTAGCGGTTATGACATCGCTCTCACACAGCGAAGGTCACCGGTTCGAATCCGGTCGAGCCCACTCCCCGCGGACGCGCCCCGAATGATTCATGGATGGGCCGACGTCGAGGTCAGCGCCGCCACCAGCACCGCGACGAGGCCGAGTCCTCCGAGCGGAATCAACGCGATCCACCGCGGCTCGTACCGAAGGTGCATATAGTATCCGACGACGAGGCCACCTTTGATTGTCGCGGTCGCCATCAGGATCGAGATGATTTCGATGTGGGCCAACGGAAAGCTGTAGACGGAAAGCTCAATGCCTGTGACGACGGCGAGGGCTACGAAGACGATCAGGTAGGGCCGCTTCGCGTGTTCCTCAATCGCCGGTCCCGGTCCCATCGACGTCTCGGCCATTGGAATCCACCTCATGCGGGCAGCAGGTACACGATCGGAAACAGGAAGATCCACACCACATCGACGAAGTGCCAGTACAGTCCGACGAGCTCCACCGCTTCGTGGTTCTCCTTGGTGAATGCGCCTTTGAACGCCTTTCGAGTGACGTACGCCAAGGCGAGGACACCGGCGATGACGTGCGACCCGTGGACCCCCGTTTGCGCGTAGAACGTGGCGCCGTAGAGCGGATTCACCCCGTCGGGAGCGCTCTTGAAGGTGAGGCCTTCCTGGAAGTACAGCTTCTGGTATTCGTACGCTTGGATGCTCACGAAGATGATCCCCAAGACTAGGGTGGCGAGGAGGAATAGTCGCAGGCGTCTCTGGTCGTCCTTCTCCGCGGCCGCGAAGGCCTCGACCATCGTCACGCTGCTACAGATCAAGATGAACGTGTTGAGCCCCGTCAAGGGCACGTTCAGAATCTGGTTCGGCGCGGCCCACGGCCCTTGGAACAGGGGGGTGCCGAGAAGAGTCGTCCGGAGACGCAACGTCCACGAGGCGCCGATGATCGCAGAGAAAAACATGATCTCTGTCGCAAGGAGGAGCCACATGCCCAGCTTTCGCGCGCTCACCCGCGGGAACCGGGACTCAACCGAGGCCGCGAGCCCGTAGAACGCGCTCGAGGGCCGCTGCATATCCTGATGAATCCATCCGCCCGCGCCGCCGACGAAGATCACGACGCCCGCCAGGAGCATCGGGATGCTCGCGGTCACGATTCCGACGTAGCCGACGCCCATGCCCACGGCGATGATGACGGGCCACGGGCTGCCATGGTGTTCCTCCTCTTGATGGCCCGCGGGCTCCGGGTGTGCCATCGAGTACTCGGACCGGCGCAGTGCATCAATCGGGCTCGTATAACTTCTTCGGTTTTCTGAGCCACTCAGTTCGGCCGGAACACCCATGGATCGTGGGCGAGAGTCAGGAAAAGGTCGCGCGACTTCGACCACTCGATGAGCCAGTTCGGTACCGGAATCCGTGGCCCCTCGGGACGAAACCGCATGAAGACGACGTGATACCCTGGAGGGATAAAGGCATCGATGTTCGTGCTGATTCCAATTCTCGGTACATAGAACGCGGGGCGACGGCACCGCGAGAATTGGGCGCGAGGTTCGCCCGATCGACGCGATCCGAATGGCCGGGGACGGGTCGATCGGAGTTTGGAACTCTACCCGCGGCGGACCTGTCGACGGATCTGCGCGAGGATCGACGGAGCGAACGTGGGTCGGGAGCCGAATCCGCCATCCACACGACGAAACTGCTTATACCCGCGCTCCGAATGAGGAGCCGCCCGGGTTTTCCCGATGCCGACAGTCAGACACATGAAGGCAAAGCTCGCCCTGATGGGAGAGGGGGGCGTCGGCAAGACCTCCCTGATCCGGCGGTTCGTCCTCAACGAGTACCAGGACACCTATCTCCACACGGTCGGGACCCGGGTGAGTAAGGTCGAGCTCACGGTCCCCCACGGCGTAGACACCGAGGTCCAGATGGACATGTCGATCTTCGACATCATGGGTCAGCGGGGATTCAAGGACCTCGTCCGGGAGACGTACTACCATGGCTCGCAGGCTCTGATGGGTGTGTGCGATCTCACTCGGAAGGATAGCCTGTACGCCCTGAACGAATGGATCCCCTCCGCGCTCGAGATTGCGGGCGACGTCCCGGTATACCTGGTCGTGAACAAGAAAGACCTCGAGGATCGCCGGGCGATCTCCGAGGACGAGATTCGTCATGTCGCCGAGGCGTTTGCCGCCCCGATCGTGTATACGTCGGCGCGGATCGGCACCTTCGTAGAGGACGCCTTCAACGCGCTGGCGATCGAGATCGTGGACCGCGCGTTCCGGCAGGAATCGGCCCGGGCGGTCGAGCGCGGGCTTCGAGACAAGGTCCTGGTGCTCCTCGACAAGCGAGGCTCGATCGGGTTGAAGAAGAACCAGTTCTTCGAGATCCTCCGCGGCGTGAACCTCGACGACCTACAGAGCGAGCTCGCCCGCCTCGAGGGGGAAGGCCTCGTGACACTCCTGTGGCACGGCACCTCGGACTTCACCGCGGTGATTACGCCCCGCGGCATCGCGGCCAAACAATCGTCGGCGTGGGAAGAGGAGTGACCAGACCGCTCCAGGAGGTGAGCCGACGAAGAAGGTCCAGCTCGAGCGGATTTTGGAGTCTCTCGATCCGCTCCCCCACCCGGCGCCGTCTGCGGAGCAGTATCCGACGCCCGCGGGAATCGCGGCCGAGGTCGCCTACCTCGCTCACGCGAAAGGCGACATCTACGGCCGGTCCGTCGTGGACCTCGGATGCGGGAACGGTGTGCTCGCGATCGCCGCGAGACTTCTCGGCGCGGGGCCCGTAACGGGCGTGGACTCGGATCCATCGGCCTTGGAGGTCGCGCGGCGGAACGCAGAACGGGCAAAGGTCGGGGTCGCATGGCGCCTGTCGGACGTCCAGGCCATCCATGAGGCGTTCGATACCGTCCTCATGAATCCGCCGTTCGGTTCTCAGAGGCGCCATGCCGACCGCCCATTCCTGGACGCCGCCCTTGGATCGGGCCGCGTCGTCTACACGTTTCTGAACGCGAAGGCCGAAGCCTACGTGAGACGCCATATCGAGTCGGCGTTCGGGGAGATCACGGACCGTCTTGCGTATGCGTTTCCGATTCCCCATACCTTCGCCTTCCACCGGGAGGAGGTCCGCCAGGTCGACGTGGTCCTCTTTCGACTTGAAGTGGGGAAGAGATAAATACGGACGGCTCTACTCCGTGCGACTCGCAGGAGTCGCTGAACCGAATGGAGCCGAAGATGGTCCTCCCCGGCGACGAGATCGCCGTCGCGGAGGAGTTCGAACCCGGCGAAGGAACGTACGAGCGGAACGGGCTCGTGTTCGCCGCGACGCCCGGCGTGCTCTTCCTCGATCCGGAGAACCGAGTTGCCCGGGTGCGTCCGTTCAACCCGCCCGCGGAGCTCAAAGTCGGGGACATCGTGTACGGCGTCGTGGACGATATTCGCGGGATGATGGCGACCGCGACGGTCCTCGCGATCCATGGACGGACCCGCCAGATCAGCGGTGAATCGGAAGGGACGATTCACATCTCGAACGTGTCGGAAGAGTACACCGAGGACATTCGCGACATGTTCCGGCTCGGGGACATCATCCGCGCCAAGGTGATTCAGGTCAAGCCCTCGGTCCAGCTCACGACGGCGGAGCGGAATCTTGGGGTCGTGAAGGCCCTCTGCTCGGTCTGTCGAGGGCCGCTCGAACTTCGCGGCCGGGAACTCTATTGCCCGCGAGACGAGCGCACGGAACGGAGAAAAGTCGCGGCCGACTACGCGGACCTGAGGCTCTTTGTCCCCGCGACCGAACTGGGCGGGGGCAAGGTCGAGGCGAAGCATCGGGAGCCTCGGGGCGAGGGTCGCGATCGCGGTGGACGCGACCGAGATCGGGGCGGGGGCCGCGATCGGTACCGAGACCGGGGCGGGGGTCGAGGTCGCGACGGAGGCGGTCCTGGCGGCCGCGGCGGAAGGGATCGAGACCGCGGACGACGTCGTTAAATCGCCGCAGTTGCGGTGACCGTTCCGTTCCGAGAATTAGCAGCAAGAATCGAAGGCAAAGAGATATGAACCTACCCTGTGATAGCACGGGTTAGAGGTTGTGAATGCCCGCTTCCAACGAGGAAGTGATGAAGGAGTTGGCGCGCCTCCGGACGGAGATTCAACAGCTCCGCGAGGTCGTCAGCGCACTCTTCAACGCGGTCTTCGAGGAAGGAGACGAAGACTGGGATTCGGTCCCGGAGAAGGACGAATTCAACCTCTACAACTGATTCGTCGCGGTCGTCGGTATTACGAAGGTTCAACCTCGGGGCGCGGCGCGTGGCCTTCTTCTCACGGGCTCGGCCGTCAGACCATCTGGCTCAACTGACGTATCCGCTCCATCGCTCCGCGGCAGAACGAATCGAAGTCGCGGAGGGCGATGAGGACCGCAATTGCGAGGACAAACCCGAGATCCAAGACCCCCGTCCGGAACCAGGAGAGGAGGCTCACGACGACGAGGACGAGCGTGAGGATCGTCAAGATCGTGAAGTCCCTCGCAAGCCGGGCGAGTGCGTTCTCCATCGTGAGCCACGCGGAGGGTACCGTAGACACCATTGAATCCATTGTGATCCCCGTTGCTTATCATCGCCAGCTCGCAAGAGCTTTCCGCAAGACGGACCCCGATCCGCCTGGGCGCATTCTTCGCAATCTACGGCGTCGCTCCGATTGCTGCGGAGCGACCCAGGCAACAACGGCGGCCGGGCGAAAGGCCATAAGTCGGCCATCCTTTCGTGACGTGTGCTTTCGCCCAACCGATATCGTCGACAGGAGGTCCTACCCGAGATTGGTGTCAAGGGCCAGAGAGAGCTCGCCCGGGCACGAGCCGTCGTGATTGGGTTGGGCGCCTTGGGGAGCATCTCCTCCGACCTGCTGGCCCGGGCGGGGGTCGGGCACCTCCGGCTGGTCGATCGAGACGTCGTCGAGTTCACGAATCTCCAGCGGCAGTCGCTCTACTCCGAATCGGACGTGGACCGGCCGAAGGCGGATGCCGCCGCGGAGCGCCTCCGGTCCGTGAACTCGCAAATCGAGGTCGAGCCGCTCTCGAAGGACGTCCACTCGGCGACGGTCCGGGACATCCTGCACGACATGGACATCGTCGTCGACGGAACGGACAATCTCGAGACTCGGTTCTTGCTCAACGAGGCGGCGATTGAGGCGAACGTCCCGTTCGTGTACGGCGGGGCCATCGCGACGTATGGGATGGCGTTCGCGATTCGCACTCCGGTCACCGCGTGTTTCCGTTGTTTCAACCCGAAGGCGCCTCCGCCGGGAAGTCTCCCAACGTGCGAGACGGCGGGGGTCTTCAACGCGGCCTCCGCCATGGTGGGGGCGATTCAGGCGGGCGAGACGCTTCGGCTGCTCCTTGGCGAGCCTCCGTCCGGGGTCCTGTTTGTGGTCGACGGATGGCATCCGGACATCCAGCGGATTCACATCGGGCGCCGCTCCGATTGTCCGACTTGCGTTCAGGGCGAGCGTGAGTACCTGGGTGCAAAGCGGACGCAGGTCCTCGCTTCGCTCTGCGGGAGCGATACGATTTCCCTCGACCCGGTCCACCACGGCTCGATCGATATGGAGGCCGTCGCGGATCGCCTGGCGACGCTGGGATCGACGCGTCGAGCGGGCGGGGTGCTCGTCGCGGACGTGGAGGGCCACCGCCTCACAATCTTCCCGGATGGCCGCGCGCTCATCCGCGGCGTGAAGGACGAGGCGGAAGCCCGCGGGGTCTACGCGAAGTACGTGGGGATTTAACGTGGCACGCCGGGGCGTGCTCTTGCTGAGCGGAGGATTCGATAGTCCGGTCGCCGGCCACCTCATGGCCCGTCAGGGCCTCGACCTCATCGCGGCCCATTTTTCGCTGGAGCCGATCACCGACGACGCCGCCGCGATGAAGACCCGGACCCTGTGCGGGATCCTGGAGATCCCGTCGTTGTACGTGGTTCGGGTGGGAGAGGCGTTCGCGGAGGTCGCCCAGAGAGCGAACCGCCGCTTCTACTTCATCCTGACCAAGCGCCTGATGGTCCGGCTGGCGGACGGCATTGCCGACCTCGAAGGCGCCGACGTCCTCGTGACCGGGGAGAACCTGGGTCAGGTCTCGAGCCAGACCGTCGCGAGCCTGCGAGCGATCGACGCCGTTGCCCACCATCCGATCCTCCGGCCCCTGATCGGCTTTGACAAGCAGGAAATCGTGGACCGGGCGAAGGTGATCGGCACGTACGAGGTGTCGAAGGGGCCCGAGATCTGCGATCTCCTCGGACCTCCGCGCCCCTCGACCCATGCGCGTTTAGACCAGATTCTCGCCGAGGAGACGAAGCTGGACCTGTCGGGGCTCGTGTCGTCCTGTCTCTCCAAACTGTCGCCGGAAAAGTTCAAGACCAACGGTCCTCCTGCACCGCTCCCTCCGAGGACGGCCGGATGAGCTACTACCTGTTGAAGCCGTGTCGCACGGCCACCGCGTTCATCTCCACGTTGAAGAAGCCGTGGCGGGTGGACCTGACGGAGGCCGCCGAACGCCTGCGGAGCCGCGGCTGGCGCGTCAGCGACGTGAAAGTCATGCTCATCCTCGAAGGCGAGCCGGAACTCACCCTGTACGAGAGCGGCAAGATCCTCGCGAAGACGGATGATGAGAAGTTGGCGCGAGAAGCGATCGACCGCGTGTACGGAGCGATCGGCCTCGTCGCGCCCTTGGCCGCCGCGTGACGCTCTCGTTATTGAACGCGGGAAGTTCCGAGAATCTATATACCCCTCCCCGCGAATGATAGTCGCGGAGGAGGAGCGACGAGGCCCCGCACCGTGTTTGCCATGGCGGTCGCCGGGCTGCTTCTCATCGGCGGAGTTGCGTTCCTAGGTTCCGTGACGTCGGGGACGCTCTACGTGTACGTTCGCGATGCGCCGGCCGAGTGGAGGCAGTTGAACGTCGTCTTCTCGGACATCCAAGTCCATCGCGCGAATGCGGGGAACGACAGCGGTTGGATCCACCTCCCTCTGTCCTCTCCGAGCATCGATTTCGTGGCCCTCGCGAATCTCACGAGGCTGCTCGCGTTGGACCGCGCTCCCGCAGGCAAGTACACCCAGCTGCGACTCGTCGTGAATTCGGTGGAAGGCATTCTCAGCGACGGCACGCCCGTGACCTTGATCGTCCCGAGTGGCGAGCTCAAGACCACCACGCCGTTCGACGTTCCGGGGAGCGGGGCCGTGCGCGTCACGCTCGACTTCGACCTCGCGAGTTCGATCCACTCGGCGGGTGGAAAGTGGATCTTCCGTCCCGTCCTCGGCTCGATTCAGATCAGCTGAGGCCACGGACGACGCGAGGGTTCCCCGGTCAACCGCGGTACGCGATCAGGACGAGATCCACGATGAACAACAGGACAACGAGGAACTCGAGGATCAGGAGTCGCCGGGCCTCGAGTTCGGCCTCCGCGACTTCGTAGATCTCGCTGAGATCTTTCATCTTCTCCTCCACGTTCCTCCGCCATGAGTCGAGCTCGAATTTCTTCGCGCATGCCCGGTAGACTTTGCCGAGGAACCAGTCCCCCCAGAGCTTCGAGATGTTGTCGACCTGGAACGACGCCTCGGCGAGGTCCATGCGCACCTCCGCCAATTCCTTCACGGTGTCGTGTCCGCTCCGCAGCAACGAGCTGCGCGCGAAGAGGTCCTCGAGATCGTCGTACGCCTTGTCGACGACTTTGTCCAGGAACGCATCGTAGGTGCGCAACTCGAGGAGCTGAAGGTTCGCGAGTTCGAAGACGGTGAGCGTATCTTCGTACGACGCGCTGGGCTCGATGACCAGGGCCGCATCCCAGTCGAGCACCACCAAGTCGTCCTGGTAGTACGAGAACCAGTTGCGCCAGGTGTCTTCGACCTCCTCGTCGCTGATCGCGTCCGGCCGTGGGTCGTTCGCGAGGAGGGCCGTGACCTCGCGTCGCCACGCGGTCGTGACGACACGCACGGGGGTTTCGGTCACGGACACGCAGTACACGGTGTACGGCTCCGGATCGACGTTGACCTCGTACGAGTCATGGAGGAACGGCACGAGGTCCTCGATGATCCGCGCGACGAGGCGTCCACAGTACGCGTCCAAGGTCTCCTCCTTGTCGGCGGCCCGGATTCGGAGGCCCGCGAATGGCCGGAGGTCCCGGAGGGCGCTCGTTTCGAACGGGGTGCGGACGACGACGGCGAGGGCGCCGACGCCGTAGAGCTTCACCGCGATGGAGGCGACCAACGATCCGACGTTTGTTTCGAGCGTGCGCTGGTCCACGTAGACGAGGAGGGGCGCGGCGAACCGGGCGTACTTCGGGGTGGCCCGCTCGGAAAGCATCCGGCCGGCGAGGAACGGCATGTTCACCGTCCCCTGGATTTCGTCGAGGTCGACCGACGCTCCCAGATCGAAGAGCCGATAGAAGACGACCTCCCCCTTCATCGGGCCCGCGCAAGTTGGGAAGGGGACTTAAGGGCTCCGGTAATGGCTACTCTCCGTACCGTCGCTGCCGCATCTGGTACGATCGCAAGGCACGGAGGAAGTCGATCTTGCGGAAACCGGGCCAGTAGACGTCCACGAAATACAGTTCGGAATAGGCGAGCTGCCACAAGAGGAAGTTCGAGATCCTCTCCTCGCCGCTCGTCCGCAAGACCAGGTCCGGATCCGGCAGGTCCGCGGTGTAGAGCCGTTTCGAGAAGAACTTCTCGTCGATGTCGTGGGCATCCACCTTCCCCGCCTGGGCGTCGCGCACCACGTCCCGGATCGCCTGGAGGATTTCCTCCCGTCCTCCGTATGCGACGGCGAGGTTGAAGCGGTAGCTGTCGTACTC
>Ga0209157_1002308_pt1 | contig 15288 bp, 19 predicted proteins | sample GraSoiAngelo_135_FD_185892 | JGI IMG/M metagenome (GOLD analysis project Ga0209157, IMG submission 185892) | Grasslands soil microbial communities from the Angelo Coastal Reserve, California, USA - 14_0929_05_40cm (SPAdes) (version 2) | ecosystem: Environmental > Terrestrial > Soil > Grasslands ... | reverse complement strand
AAAGTTCGGGACATTTTTCTCCTGTTGGGGCCGAGGATTCTCAGGGCTGAGAACTACGGCGTCCCCTATATATGAGAAAAAGGAACATCGCAACTTCCAGGGAGTCAGCCAACGCCTTCGAGCACCCGAGCGCGAGCCCGCCACGAGGTGTCCTGAAATGGAAGAACGCTTCCCGACGAACTATTCGGTCCTGCTGAGCGGACCGCCCGGGGTCGGGAAATTCGAGTACTTGCTCTCCCGGATCCGCGAGGACCTGCGCCTCGGCGAGCGGGTCGTCTTCGTCACCCTCGACCTGCACCCCATCGAAATCCGTGCCCGGGCCAAGACGCTGCGCCTGGACCTCGAGCCGTACGAGGGAAAGGGCCTCGTCTTCGTCGACTGCTACAGCGCGACCTCCTCCGAGCGGCCGGAGCCGCCTCCGGGGAAGAAGACCTTCCTCGTCTCGAGCTTCAGCAACCTCGAGGGGATCGGCATGGCGATGGGGAAGGCCGCCCAGGAACTCGGGACGCCGGTCCGCATCTACTTCTACACGATCTCCACGCTGTTCCTGCACAATTCGACGCAGGCGATCGCGAAGTTCTTCCAGATCGTCACCTCGCGGGCGAAGACGAACCTCGGCTTCATCCTCTACGCGGTCCAGGAGGGCGTGCACGAGCCGCTGACGATGAACCTCCTGCGGTCCCTCGTCGACGGCGTCGTGGAGATGCGTTTCTCCGAGACGATGCAATCCGAGCTCCGGATCCATCACATGCGCGGGTACCGCGCCGACGCCACGTGGCACCCCTTCATGCAGCTGCCTGAAAAGGTGGTGGCCCTGTGATGGCGGCCCCGGCCCGGCCCGTCGGGGCCCGGGCGAAGACGGGCATCCCCGTCCTCGACGAGCGTCTCCAAGGCGGCTTCCCGCGGCCGTCCACCTTGCTCCTCTTCAGCGACAAGCCGACGGAGAAGCGGATCTTCGGCGAGAACTTCGCGGTCCAAGGTATCCGGGCCGGGGAGCGGTCCCTCTACGTCGACTTCTTCCGAGCCCCGCAGCTCGCCCGCGGGGAGCTCAAACGGTTCGGCTCCGGCGACCTTTCGAATCTCGTCCTCGTCGATGCCACGTCGTCCCAGCTCCTGCTGCCCAGTCGGGAGCGGTACCACATCGACGACATCGGGAGCCTCGAGAACGTCCGCGAGACCGTCATCGCGGCCGCGCGGGCCGAGAAGCCCAGCCGCATCATCATCGACTCGATGGAGTTCCTCGTCGACCGGTTCCCGAAGGAGGACGTCCTGCGCCTGTGGCGCGAGCTGATCGAGGTCGCCCGGGCGATTGGCGCCGTCATTTGCTTCCTGTTCATCAATTGGACCCTGGAGGAGCGAGACCTCCAGGAGATCCGAGGCATGTCTGATTTCGTCGTCGAATTCCAGTCCTCCCTCCGCGGCGGGATCGTGCGCAACTCGATGCGGATCAGTCAGATGGCGGAGGCGGGGATCAAGACCAACTGGATCCCGTACACGTTCAAGGACCTCATTGGCCTCACGGTGTACTTCCCGCGGATCCTCGTCACGGGGCCCTTCGCGGCCGGCAAGTCGACCGTGGTCAAGTCCCTCTCCGAGAAATCGATCTCGATCGACCGCATGGGGACGACCGTCGCCTTCGACTACGGGAATGTGAACATTACCGGAATCGAAGCAGAGATCTTCGGCACGCCGGGCCAGGAGCGTTTCGAATTCATCTTCAAGATCTTCGCGCGCGAGGTGAGCGGAGTCCTCCTGGTGATCGATGCGACCCACCCGGACGAACTCCCGCGGGCGAGGCAGATGCTCGACCTCGTGGGACCGCGGATTCCCTACGTCGTGCTGGCGAACAAGAGCGACCTGCCGGGGGCGCTCTCCTCAGGCGACATCTCCCACCGGATGGACCTCCCTCAGGACGTGCCGGTGATCCCGACCGTGGCGACGGAGAACCGCGGGGTACGCGAGGCGCTGCTCCTGCTCGCCGAGATGATCATCGGGGTGCGCTAGATGCTCGCCGACGTGGGAGCCCGCCTGCAGTCCGTGCTCGCGGAGCTGCGACGCCTCCCCGGCATTCTGGGGGTGACGATCGCCCGCCGCGACGGGATCCTGATCGCGCATTCGCTCCCGAAGACGATGGACCCGAAGAAAATCGCGGCGATGGCCGCCGCGATCGTCGGGACGTCGGAGATGGCCGCCGTGGAGATGGGCCTCGGCTCGTTCAACCAATCGATCGTGGACACGCATATCGGGATGATGATGGCGACCGGAGCCGGCGAGGAGGCGATCCTCGTGACGATGCTCCGGAACGAGGCGAACATGGGCCTCATCCATATCGGGGTCGACCGGGCCGTCGAGTCAATCACCGCGATCCTCCGCCCCGAGGAGGTGCCGGCATGACCGATGTCTGGACCCGGATCGAAGAGACGATCGACGAGCTGTCGCACGTGACGGACATCAAGAGCTGCGCGGTCGTGCGCCGTGATGGTCTCGTGGTCACCCATACGCTCCCCGACGGCGTGGACCCTAAGATCGTCGCGGCGATGACCGCCGCGATCGTCGGGACGGCGGAGATGGCGACGATCCAGCTGGCCCAAGGCCGGTTCGTGAGGGCGATCGTGGAGTCGGACCATGGCAAGTTGCTGAGCCTCGGCGCGGGAGAAGAAGCTCTGCTCGTCGCCCTCGTCTACGACGACGCGAACTTGGGGCTCGTCCTCATCGCGCTCGAACGGGCCGCGAAGCAGGTGGAACGCATCCTCCAGGACGGGGGGAACGGATGAGCGAACGCGGGAGGACCGATGCCAGCGACTGAAGACGGGGCGAACAGGCTCCTGAACTTCTTCCTCTACGGGATGATCCGGGCCTCCGAGTCCCTCGGAAACCCCGCCCTCTTCATGCGCTCCGTGATCGAGGCGGGCCTCCGGAGATTCCTTTTCACGAACCTGCCGGCCTTCGCCGGAACGCCCGACGACCCGACGAAGGCGTGCGAAGCCTTCACGAAAGCATCGGACGACTCCGGCCTGATCGACGGGAGGGACACCGTGTTCCGCGGGGATGGCGATTCCGTTTCCGCGGAGATCGGCGACCATTGTCCCTACCGACGCATGTGCACGGTCCGCCATGACGAGGGCCGTCCGGTCTTCTGCGTCCGGGCGTCCATGCTCGCGGAGATGCTCCGGGTCCGGCTCGAAGCGGACTTCGATCCGAAGCTCAACCGGTTCGGACGACCGTGTCAGATCACCCTCACGCGCTCCCGTTGGAAGGGTTCCTGATGGAGACGAAGAAAATGGAGACGACGAAGATCCGGACGTACATCGACGGCCTCGACGAGGTCCTCGGCGGCGGCCTGCCGGCCGGGCATGTCGTGCTCGTTTCCGGCCTCCCGGGGACGATGAAGTCGACCCTGAGCTACTCGATCCTCCATCGGAACGCGATAGAGCGAGGCGCCCGCGCCCTCTACGTCTCCCTCGAACAGACGCGGAAGAGCCTCGAGAATCAGATGTCCGCCATGGGCCTTGACGTCGAAGCGGTCCGCGGGGACGTCCACATCCTCGACGTCGGCACGATCCAGAAGGAGATCGGGAAGAGCGCGACGAAACCTTGGATGGAGTTCCTCCGGCGCACGCTGACGACGAAGAAGGACATCGACGGGATCGACCTGATCGTGATCGATTCGCTGGATGCCCTCGAGGTCCTCGCGAAGTTCTCGGATCGGCGGACCGAGTTGTTCCAATTCTTCGAGTGGCTCCGGGACCTCGGGGCGACGACGCTCGTCCTCGCGGAGGCCGCCTCCGATGCTCCGTTCCTGGGGCTCGAGGCTCCCCTGCCGCGCCGGGACGAGACCTTCCTCGCGGACGGGATCCTGGAACTCAAGATGCATCAGATCACGGACGTCGAGGTCCAGCGGCGGGTCCGCGTGACGAAGATGCGCGGCTCGCACCACAAGACGGGATTCTCCGCGCTCGTCTTCGAGGACGGGCGGTTCCACGTGACGCCGGTCATCAGCTTGTAGGAGCCCCATGCCGAAACTCCACCCGTGCCCGAACTGCGGATCCTTCAACAAGAAGGACGCGCTGCGTTGCCACGCCTGCGGCCGAGCGCTCCAGGGGCCTGCGGAACTGCCGCCCGAACCGTTGCCGGAGCCCCTGCCCGAGCCGTCCGGTCCGCCGGCCCCGGAACCTCCCGCAGCGGCAGGGTCCCAATCCGCCCCACAGGCAAGCTCCGTTGTCTTGAAGCAGGTCATGGGGGGCCAAGTCTACAGCGCGCTCGTGGGCGACGAGCGCAGGCGGCGGACGCCGGACCCGCCTCCACCCCCTGATGCGGGCGCGGCCCCACCCGCCGAATTCGCAGAGGGGGAGATCGAAGACAACTCCGACGTGATCGCGGCCGCGATGGACCGAATCCGCGCCAAGGCCCACGAAGAGGGACACCGCTTCAAGCCGTACGTCCGGTCGAAGAGCCGGCGCGAGGCCGGTCCGAAGGCGGCGCAAGAACTCGCGGAACAGATGGGGCTCGCGGTCGCCCTCCTGCGAGAACGTCGGTTCGAGGAAGCGATCGAGCCCCTCCTGAGAGCCATCGCCCGCGACGACGAAAATCGGACCTCGTGGATCCTACTCGGAGAGGCGTACCTGCGGGTCGACCGCCCCTACAAGGCCGCGGTCGCCTACCTCCGGTCCCTCGAGTTGAGCCCGAAAGACGAACAGGCCTGGCTCGGCCTCGGCCGCGTCCTCCGATTCCTCGATGAGCTCCCGACCGCGGCGTCGGTCCTGGAGCGCGCGACGCGAATCCATCCCGATCATGCGGACATCTGGGCCGAGCGCGGGCTCGTCCTCGCGTCGATGCAAAAGTTGCCGGAGGCCCTCCGGAGCCTGGGGAAGGCTCTCGATCTCCGTCCGGACCACCGCGTCGCCCTGGCGAAACGCGCCGAGGTCGAGGCGTTGATCCAAGAGCAGGGGGCCGCCGAGTTGGAGGCGGAACTCGCTGCTCCTCCCGAACCCCCCGCGACGAACCAACCCGCGACCGAGGACGCCGCCTTCGCAGGCGACATCCTCCAAGAGATCGAGGAGGCGATCCACGAGGAGACACGGAAGCTGGCCCGCGAGTCTTCGGATGAGATGAAGCCGGAACCCGCGGCGCCGCCGCCCGAGGCCCCACGCCCTCCGCATGTCCGCACGTTCGTGGAGGGCCTCGACGAGACGATGGAGGGCGGAATCCCCTGGGGCCACCTGGTCCTGATCGAAGGGGCGCCGGGGACGATGAAGTCCTCCCTCGCGTTCTCGATCTTGCTCCACAACGCCGCGAAGGAGGGACTGCACTGCCTCTACCTGTCCCTGGAGGAACGCGCCTCGAGCCTACTGCGGCAGATGGGGTCCCTCGGCCTCAAGCTCGACGTGCCGAAGGGATCGCTGATTGTCCTCGATCCTCGGACCGCCGCGGACATGCTCGCGGAGCGGACGGACTGGGTCGCGGCCCTCGAGAAGGGCATCCGGGCAATCAAGGAGAAGCGCGGCCTCGACCTGATCGTGATCGATTCGTTGGAGGCCCTCGAAGTCCTCGCGAAGTTCAAGGACCGCCGGCGGGAGATGTACCGCCTCTTCGAATGGCTGCGCGACCTCGCGGTCACGAGCTTCGTCATCACGGAGCGGCCGGACTGGCTCATCGCGGGGCACGTCCTCCAAGGCCGCTGGGACGAGGACTTCCTCGCGGACGGCGTGGTCCACCTGCGGATCCACATGGTCTCCGACCTGGAGGCACAGCGCCGCCTGCGGGTCGTGAAGATGCGAGGGACGAAGCACGACACCGGCTACCTGGCCATGGTCCTCGACGACGGACGGTTCCGTGTCACGCGGGCCATGAGCCCGTGAAGGTCCATGCCGAAATCGTTCGTCTACACGCACATCCGCGGCTTCGACGAGGAGGTCCTCCGCGGCGGCATCCCGCAAGGCCACGTCATCCTGATCCGCGGCGCGAGCGGGACGATGAAGTCGTCCCTCGCCTACTACATCCTGTACCACAACGCCCTCGGCGGGCTCCCCGGCCTCTACGTGACCTTGGAGCAGACCGCGGGCAGCCTCCTCGAGCACGTCGCCTCGCTCGGGCTCAAGGCGACCACGGTCTCCGACGCGCTGCCGATCCTCGATCTGAGCCGCGGACGTGAGCACCTGGAGGAGATGGTCGCGAAGGTCGGCGCGATGACGGACGCGACGGCCCCGCGGGGCGAGGCCCTCGTGGCGGTCCTGAAGGCGAAGGTCCTCGAGCTGCGCAAGAAACGCAAGTTCGAGCTGCTCGCGATCGATTCCTGGGACGCCCTCGAGCTCATTTTGGAGTTCCAGGACCGTCGGGCGGAGACGTTCGGGTTCTTCGAGTGGTTGCGGGATCTCGGCGTCACGAGCCTCCTGATCTCGGAGGAGCCGGGATGGCAGGCGCCGTCGACGGGGCTCGAAGAGGAGTTCCTCGCGGATGGCATCGTGTTGCTGCGCCTCCAGCCGGTCACCGAGACCGCCTACCAACGCCGGGTGCAGTGCGTCAAGATGCGGAGCGTGAACCAGGACAGCGACGACCACACGTTGCTGTTCGAGAACGGCCGGTTCGAAGTCGCGCGGGCGATCGGGTGAGGCGATGGACGGACGCCTTCGCGCCCTCGCGATCCGGAGCACGTTCCTCTTCCTCCTATCCCTCGTCCTCGTCGCGGGGTTCTGGTACCACCGCGAGTTCTACCAGATCGGGTTCACGAACCTCCTCATCATCGGCGGCTTCGTCACCTTCCTGGTCATCTGGGCGGCGCGGCTTGCGATGACCGGCGAGTTGCCTCGGGGCCGCGCGAGCGGCGAACTGACCTTCACGCTCGACGAGGGAGACCGACTTCTGAAGCGGGTCGCCCGGGCCGTCGTTCGACCGACGGAAGGGCTGAGGGCCCCCGGGATCGGCCGCGTCGTCCGGGCCAAGTACGAGACCGGGACGGAATTCGCGCGTCTCCTCGTGGAGGACGCTCACCGAATCTTCGACGGGGACCTCACGGATGAGGACGCGCGAGCAGCGGGGTACCGATCCGCGTCGGACTTGCGGAAGGCGGAGGCGTCCCGATGGCGCGGGCAACCGGACGAGATCCTCACGATCCTCCGGGTCCGCGTGCTGGGAGGGAGCCGTTGAATCTCTCCACAGCAGTCGTCCTCGGTGGCGTCGCGGTAGACGGCTGGCTCCTCGGGCTCGTCGCAATCCGTGGCCGGCGGCCGTGGCTCCAAGCGACGTTCGCAGCATGTGCCCTCTCGTTCCTCGTCGCGGGCGCATCCTTCGTCGGGCGAAACGAGGGCCTCCTCCCACCGGTCCGGGAGGACGTGGTCCTCGGGCTCCTCCTCCTCACCCACGCGCTCACCGCGATCCTGGTCCTCGGACTCATCCACGGCGAGGCCCTCCCCCGCCAACGCGCAATCACGTTCCTCCTGCTCGCCCCGGTCCCCCTCCTCGCGTCCTTGGCCCCCGCCGAAGGCTGGACCGTCGCCGCCGCCTATGAGGGAAACGTCCTCGGTGGATTCCTGGTCCTGTGCCTCGGAGTCGCATTGGCCGAGACGATCTACGCGCGCCACGCGAGCCCGATGTTCGCCGCGCACGCGTTCTGGATGGGCGTCGGCGTGGTCTCCTTGATCGTCGCCGGGCCGGTCTACGTGTACGAATTGGAGCTCCTCGGACAGGCGCCTCTCGTCGGCGCGAACGTCGCCGCTCCGCTCGCCCTGGCGTGCTTCGCCCGGGTCGCCCTCCTGACGGACCCGTACCGGATCTCGCCGCGACCTATCCGCGGAAGGAACGCGACCGCTGAACTCACGACCTCAGACGAAATCGTGTTCGACGAACGCCGGCCGAAGTACGCGCTGCGTACCGCAGAACACGAGGCGCTGTCCGATCGGGCCACGCTCCTCGTCGGTCGAGGGCCGCCACGGATGACAACGAGCGGGATCAGCACCGCGAGCGTGCCCGCGGACCGACAGGCCGCGCTCCGGACGATGACGACCGCGGCCGAATTCCTGGGCTCGTTCCCCGGCGGCCTCCTCGTCCTCGAGGACTTGGCCGACCTCGCGGCCCTCTCCGGGTGGAAGCCGGCCCTCGAGGTCGTCGTCCGCCTCCGACACCTCGCACGCGATACCGGCTCCACCGTGGTCCTGTGTCCGTCCCGTCTCACCGAGTCCGAGCGAAAAGGTCTCAAAGACCTCGACCTCCCCTGGTGGACGCTTCCCGATCCGGCGACGGAGCTGGTTGCGATCCTGAAGCAGTCCTTTGGGACGGGCGCTGTCCGTCTCTTCGATGCCTTCTGCCGAGCCCACGGCCTCCGCCCCGAAGACGTCACAACGGACCACGTTCCCGCGCTCCAGGAGTTCCTATCCCGCGCGCTCACCGAGCTCTCCGGCGTCGTCGGCGGTCCGGCGGCGCACGGCCTTCGGTCTCAGTACGAGGCCGCGGCGAGCGTCCTCCGATCGTTCGCCGCCCAAGGAGCCGTCGACGCCGCCCGCGGGAAGTGGCCCTCGCGGAAGGCCACCGACGCGAACGTCGAATTCGTCGTCACCGCCGCGGACTACTGGAAAGGCAAGGAGATGGAGGAACTCTTCGCGGCCGCGGATGCCTTGAGCGAGCCGGAGCCGTTGTTCGAGCGGGCCCGGACGGTCTTCGTGGACCAACTCGGAGAGGCCGGCGAGGGGGTCTTGCGCACGCAGCTCGCGAGGCTCGGCAAGAAGCCCGAGGATCTCAGCAAGGCGGACCTCGTCCGGATCGCGGACCGGGCGGCCGTCGACCTGGGCAGTCTCGCGGACGTCGTCGACCTGCCGCAAGAGAAGGACCGGATCCATCGGCAGATCGAATCGATCCGGAAGAACCTCGTCCTGATCGCGGAGGGACCGGAATGAACCGCGTCCCGACGAAAATGGAAGGCCTCGACGAAGTCCTCGGCGGCGGCATCCCGGCGGGGAGCGTCGTTCTCGTCTCCGGAGCCCCTGGCACGATGAAGACGTCCCTGACGTACCACATCTTGCATGCCAACGCCCTCGCCGGCGTCCGCGGCCTCTACGTCTCCTTGGAACAGAGCCGGGCGAGCCTCGTCGATCATACGGAGGGACTCGGATACCGGCTGGAAGACACGGACGGGAAACTGAGCATCCTCGACCTGGGCACCCTGCGGAAGAAGCTGACCGGCTCGACCGCGCAACCGTGGATGGACCTGTTCAAGCTGTACACGCAGGGGATCCGCAAGTCCTTCGACTACCGTTTGCTCGTCCTCGATTCCCTCGATGCCCTCGAGATCCTCGCGAAGTTTCGAGAGCCGCGAAAGGAGATGTTCTCCCTCATCCACTGGCTCCGCGACCTGCAGTGCACGACCTTCCTCCTCGGCGAGCTCTCGACCGACATGGGGGCGAATGGCTCCGCCCGGACGGCGTACGCGAAGCACAAGGAGGAATACCTCGCGGACGGAATCTTCCACCTGCGCCTCGCCCGCCAGGGAGAGTTCGGCATGCAGAGGCAGCTGCGGGTCGTGAAGATGCGAGGGACCCGACACGACACCGGCTATCACGCCCTCGTGTTCGACAACGGGCTGAGGGTCACGCGAATTCTTGCGTAGAAGAACGAACGTCGTCGGAACCGAGCCTCGCGAGGACGGTCGGCATGCCGACGGTCCTTGCTGGCGAGGAACCTTCCGACCCGGAACCTTGACGTGCCATCGGCCGATTCGGCTCATCGAAGGTCCGGGGTGGTCCCGATGAATTCCTCGGAGCAGGCAGCCGGACGCGTTGCCTCCTTGTGGCGATATCCTGTAAAATCGATGTTGGGCGAGGAACTCGACGCATCCGATCTAACCGAACGCGGCTTCGTAGGTGACCGATCGTACGCCCTGCTCGATCCGTCCACGGGGATGGTAGTGAGTGCCAAAAACCCGAGAAAGTGGGCGCGGATGTTCGAGTTCCGTGCGGAATATGTGACGTCCCCACGGACCGGTCAGCCCTTGCCGCCGGTCCGGATCACTTGCCCCGACGGGGCGATCGCGACGTCGGACCGGGACGACGTCGACTCCCTCGTATCCAAGCACCTCGATCGCTCCGTCCACTTGATGGTCTCGGCCCCGGAAGCTCCGAGATACGAGGAATACTGGCCGGACATCGAGGGGCTTGCCCACCGGGAAAAGGTCACGGACGAGACGATGCCCTCCCGGACGTTCTTCGATGCGGCAGTCCTCCATCTCCTGACGACGACGACCCTCGACCGTCTGCAACAATTCTACCCCGGAGGACGCTTCGACGCCCGACGTTTCCGTCCGAACCTCGTCGTCGAGCCAATCCAGGGGATTGACGGTTTCCTCGAGGACGATTGGACGGGACAAATCCTGACGATCGGAGACGGAGTCCGCATTCGGGTACGCGGGCCGTGTCAAAGGTGCGTGATGACGACCCTCCCCCAGGGCGACTTGCCTCGCGACCCCGAGATCCTCCGAACGGCGGCAAAGCGTCATCAGGTCAACGTCGGGGCGTATGCCTCGGTGGTCCATGGCGGCCGAATTCGTCGGGGCGACCGGGTGTCCGTCGGGTCGCACTGAGTGGTCATCGGCCTTGTCAGTCGTGCAGCATGAATTGGTCGATCCGGTCCTTGGCCTTCTCGCGGGCCGCATGGTGGGCCTTCAGCCACTTGCGCACGTTCCCCCAGAGCTCGGTCTTGCAATCCCCGCACAAGCGTTCGCCGTTCTTGCACGTCCGCTCGACCTCGGCGAGATGGCGGTCGTCCGGCTCGAAGATGTAGTTGTACTGCGCGAAGATGGAACAGATGTACGGATTCGCGCCGAGGCGCCGCTGCTCCTCGACGGTCGCACGTCCGCCCGTGAAGGCGTTCATGATCTTCTTCTGGGCCTGGGCCTCCGTGTCCGTCGTGAAGATGCTCGATTCCGGGATCGAGGCGGACATCTTGCCGGTCGGCCCCAGCAGGCTCGGCAGGAGTTTGTTGTGGATCAAGGCAGGCTTCGGATATCCGAGCTTGGGCGCGACGTCTCGCGCAATGCGGAAATGGGGGTCCTGGTCGATCCCGCAGGGAATGAGGATGGGGACCTCGTGGCCGGCCTCCGCGGTCGGCAGGAAGGCGGGCGCCGCCTGGATGCTCGTATAGAAGATCTCGCCGATGTTGTTGGAGTTCTCGAACCCGAAGACCGCCTGGGTCGTGGAGAACGTGATCCGCTTCGCAACCTCGACCGCGATCGGATAGAGGTGCCGGATGTATTCCGTGTCGAGGAAGATCCTCGTGAGCTTTGGATCGAATCCCATCGCGATGATGTCGAGGATGTTGTCGTACCCGACCTTCGTCGCCTCCTCGAGGTTGTCGAAATCCTTGAAGAGGAACTTCTCGTCGTCCGTGATCTGGAAGTACAGCGTGGCGCGGAACTTCTCCTGGAGCCATTTTGCGAAAAACCACGGTAGCATGTGGCCGATGTGGATTCCACTCGAGGGTCCGCGGCCGGTGTAAAGCGCGAAGCGGTTGCCCTTGCCGTATTCCCGCAGGATCCAATCGAGATCCCGATGGCTGTAGAACACGCCGCGGCGCAGCATGGGGTGGAGTTCGCCCGCTATTTTCCGGATCTGCTCGAGGAGGTCCGGGGTGAGCCGCTGGGTGCCGAACTGCGTGACGAGCCGGTCGTAGTCGACCTGGCCTTTAACGTCCCACGGCGTGACGACGAAATCTTCGGGCAATTCCCATCGGAAGAGGAGGCGCCTAGATAAAGGCATTCCGACGCGCGGCCCTCATCGGCGGTGATGGATTGGTGACCGCCCCAATCGGCCCTTCATTTCCTCGTGGGAGATCACGCGGCCCTCCTTGACTTCCCGGCGGGCACCAAGGAGTCCCCGGCGGAAGGCGGGCGTGTAGAGGCCTTCCTCGTCACCCTGAGGGACGAGGGCCATCAGCTCGTTCAGGAGATCGTCGTAAGTTTCATTCGCCGACGCTTTCAGCCTCGCGAGTTTCTTTCGAGTCGATGAGTGGATCTGGATAGACGTTTTCGGCATCCAGCGCTCAAACAGTGAGAATACGGACACTATACTCTAACCTTTCTGCCATGATGGAGAAACGACTGCTCCGCCATCACACCATAATCGCATGGCGCCCGCGCATATCCGCTTCGGTCTGGCCTAGCCGCTCCATGACCTGCGCCACAACGCCGTCGAGGAGCAGGACGGTCGCGGCCTCGAAGAGCGTGCCCAGCGGCGCGAGCCGCGCTTGAACGGCGCCTCCGTTCGTCTGGATCATCAGGACCACGTTGCTCGCATGCGCGAGCTTGGACCCTGGATGTCCGGTCACGGAAATGACCTTGGCCCCGACGCGGCGGGCGATGTTCGCGACCTGGATCGCGCTCATCGTCGATCCGGTGTTCGACACGATGAGGACCGCGTCCCCGTCGCTGACGACCGGGGTGATCGTCTCCCCGATGAAGTAGCAGTCGATCCCGAGCTGGACCATCCGCATCGCAAACGCGCGGGCGGCGAGACCGCTTCGGCCGACGCCATAGACGAACAGTTTCTTTGCGGACGTCAGGATCCCGACGGACTCCGCGATCTCCTTGGAGCGGTCCACCGCCAGGAGCTTGGCGACATGTTCGAGAAGAAACGCCGTGGAAGCCGCCGCCCTCCCGCCGGGGGCCGGCGCGCGGGTCATCGCCGCCGCTCCGCCTTCTCTTCCCTTTCCTTCTCCTCTTTCTCGGGCTTCGTCGGCCGCATCAGACGCTTCGCGAGCACCCGCTCCAGGATGACCTTCATGTACATCGCGTCGTGTTCCAGGAGGGGCGACGAGGACACGATCGTGAGGTCGTAGTCGTCGTCCAAGAGGGCTTCCGCGAGCGGCTCGAATCGGAGGTCGCCCTTCTTGATCGGCGTGTACCGCAGCTCGTTCCCGTCCGCATGCTCGACGCCGCTGAAGTGCGCGTGGACATGGCCTCCGTCGGAGACCTTCTCGACCTTCGAGAGGACGTCGTCGAAGTCCTCCGGACGCTTGAACAGGCCGAACCCGCGGGCATGCACGTGGGCGAAATTGAGGACGGGGAGGACGCCTTTCGCGTTCTTGACCAGGCTTAGGATCTCGTCGAGGCTCCCGACGACCTCGGTGCGGCCGCTCGCCTCGATCCCGAGCCGGGAGCGGATCTTCGCCTTCTTGTAGGCGTCCCGGACTGTCCGGAGGTTCTTCGCGATCCGGTTGAGGGCCTCCTTCGGGTCCAACTCGCCGAACATGCCGAGGTGGGTGATCACCATCGGCGCTCCCATCGCCTCCGCGAGCATCCCACCCCAGATGACGCTCGCCACGCTCTTCTGCGCGAGGCCGTCCGCGTCGGCGAGGTCCATGTAGTACGGCGTGTGGAGCGTCAGCTCGATGTCCAGCTCCCGCGCGAGCGTGCCGAGGTCCTCGAGCTCGTGGTAGTCCCCCGCGATCCCGGAGGCGAGGCTGTACAGGACGTCCCCCTTCTCGATCTTCTCGTCGAGGGCGGACGTCATGACCTCCTTGCGATCCTCCTTGCGGCCGATCTGGACGATCAGCTCCGCGGGGATCTCCCGCGGGGTCCGCCCGATGTCGTCTTCGCCGGCGTATCGCTCGTTCAGGTTCACGCGGACGAGTTGGACTTCCATCGCGGTCAAGCCGAGATTATGGATGTCCTCGATCCCGTCCCGCAGCGTCCGCCCCTTGCAAGACAGGGGGATGCCCGAAGGCCCAAAACGAATCACGCGCTCACCGAACGGAGGACGGCCGCCGTTCGACTATTATTCTGTAAGCCCTGATATTAGTACTTTTGCGGGCCGGCGGCTCCGACGAGGCCGCTGAGGACGACGACGGCCCGGCCGAGCCCTCCACGTTCCCACCAAGACCCGGCGGCTCTTCGCGTTTTCGGAAATCCTCCGCCGAAGGCCTCGCACCGGGAGGCGGGTACCCAAATGTTTAAGTTAGTCAGGTCTTTGGCCACGGTCACCGAGGCCCTTTTCATGGCCAAGACCTCCAAGACGAACCCTCACCTCCAGCGCGTCGTCGCCGAGCTCCGCGACGTGTCGCGGGAGGCGGGCGCCAAGGTCTGGCGGGACGTCGCCGACCGCTTGGAGCGCTCCCGGAAGAACTGGTCCGAGGTGAACCTGTCCCGCCTGAGCCGCTACGCCGCCAAGGGCGAGCAGATCGTCGTCCCGGGCGTCGTCCTGGCCACGGGCGAAATCTCGACTCCGATCACCGTCGCTGCTTTCCGAGCATCCGGGGCCGCCCGGAAGAAGATCGAGGCCGCCGGCGGGAAGGCCGTCTCCCTCCTCGAACTCGCGGTCCTAAATCCGAAGGGATCCGGCCTCCGGATCATGGGATGAGCATGCCGGTAATCGATGCGACGGGGCATGTGGTCGGCCGCCTGGCCTCTGTCCTGGCGAAGCGCCTCCTGAACGGCGAGGAGATCGTCGTCGTCAATGCGGAGAAGGCCATCGTCACGGGTCGGCGGCGCGTCGTGTTCGAGGAGTATCGGACGAGGCACCACCGCGGGAGCACCACAAGCCGGATGCGCGGCTTCGGGCCGAACTACCCGCGACGGCCGGACATGATCCTCCGTCGCACGATCTCGCGGATGATGCCCTACCAGCAGCCTCGGGGCCGGACGGCCCTGAAGCGCCTCCGTGTCTACCTGTCCGTCCCCGACGAATTCAAGGAGAAGCCGCTCGAGACGATCGAGGTCGCGAAACGGCCGCCCCAGGGACCGTACCTGAGCCTCGGGGAGATCGCGACCCTCCTCGGCTCCAAGTTCGGAGGATCCGCGTGAAGGCCATCGTCGCCAGCGGGAAGCGGAAGACGGCCGTGGCGAGGGCGACCCTCACGAAGGGCCGGGGGATCGTGCGGATCAACAGCGTCCCGGTCGAGATGTACCAGTTCGAGCTCGGACGCCTCAAGATCCTCGAGCCGCTGAAACTCGCGGGACGGAAGGTCGACGCGATCGACATCGACGTCAACGTCCAAGGGGGCGGGGTGATGGGCCAGGCGGACGCCGTCCGGACCGCGATCGCCCGCGGGCTCGTCCAGTACCTGAACGATAAAGAGCTCGAGACCGTGTTCCGGGAGTACGACCGGACGTTGATCGTCCCGGACACCCGCCGGAAGCTGCCGAAGAAGCCCCTCGGGCGTGGGGCACGGAAGAAGCGCCAGAAGTCGTACCGGTGAACGCATGATCATCCCCGTCCGCTGTTTCACGTGTGGCAAAGTCGTCGGGAGCGCCTTCCCGGCCTTCGTCGAGAAGACCCGCCAGGGAGAGAACCCGGCCCAGGTCCTCGACGC
>Ga0209157_1002306_pt1 | contig 15290 bp, 12 predicted proteins | sample GraSoiAngelo_135_FD_185892 | JGI IMG/M metagenome (GOLD analysis project Ga0209157, IMG submission 185892) | Grasslands soil microbial communities from the Angelo Coastal Reserve, California, USA - 14_0929_05_40cm (SPAdes) (version 2) | ecosystem: Environmental > Terrestrial > Soil > Grasslands ... | reverse complement strand
AGAACCTCTCTGGTCTGTACGGCCTCCCGGTCGACATCAACCTCGACGGCAAGGTCGACGGCACGGACCTGGCCCTGATCGCCAGCAAGTTCGGCAGCAACCTCTGAGCCGGCCCTACCTCATCAGTTCCCGGATCTCACCCGGCAGCATGTTGTAGAAGAAGCACCAGCTCAGCCCCTCCTGCTCCTCGGGGAAGCCTTCCGGAAGGGGTGGGAGGGGATTGATGTCCGGCGAAGAGAGAGTGCCGAGAACCGCCCTGTTGAATGGCGGAACAGAGGACGGGAGGACCACCTGCACGCCGGAGATCGTTCCGTCCTTCTGGATGAAGAAGTGAACGCAGAGATAGCCCCGAACGCCATCGCGGAACGCAAGCGGCAGGCGTTCGCTCCAGCCGTTATCGATGATGACCTTGATACGACGGGCGTAATCGCCCCAGGGGAAGTCCTGGGTGTCGAACGACATCGTCCCGACGGTGAAACCGGGAGAAAGGTACCCGGGATTGTCGAACAGGCGCTTACTCTCCTCCCCCTGTCCGGAGAGCACCCGCTGCAGACTCCCCCGGGCTGCGGCCGAGATGCGATTCGCCGTGCCCGGGCCCCCCTGTGGCCCCGGACCGCCCCGCAGCGTCCCCGTCCCTTCGACCGCGGACGACGGTGGCGCACCACCCTCGCGTCCCAACTTTCCGGACTGGCCGGTGTCGCTCTCTTCCGCGGCCCCCGACCCGTCGGCCGGCGGCAGGAGATTGGCCTGCTGCTTGTCTCGGCTCGCGTCCGTTCCGGGCGGAACCGGATCGACCGCGTCCTTCCCCTCCGCCAGCCTTGGATCGGGGCGGATCCGCTCGACGGTCGTCCCCTCGGAATGCGGGTCGATGGAGAATTCTTTCAGTTTGGGCGGTGTCTGGATCTCCTGACTGGCCTTCCGGCTCTTGTCGGAGAGGATTTTCGCTGCAGGGTTTCCCTTCACGAGGTGGTCATCCGGCGTTCGGACATAGGCGAACTTCAGCGGGATTTTCGGCCGGTTCTCCGGCTTCGACGCGGTCTTCTCCGAGTCCTCGGGCACGGCATACAGGTCGCGCGTTGAGGGGGGCCGCGCGCCGAGGAGCGCGAGGATCGATTCGGGCAGCACACGGGACGCCACCCCGGGTCCGAACAGGAACAGCAGGACCAGGAGCAGGTGCAGGCCGAGGGACAGGAGGATCGCCTCGGAGCGGCTCACACGGACGGTCGGAACTTCGACCGGATCCTCCAGGGACAGGAATTCCATCGGACCTCACACCCTCTCTTCGGGACGCCCGGCCCTCAGAGGGCTGCGGCGATTTCGTGGAATCCGCGCCGGATGGCGTTCATGTCGATCTCGCGGCACTCGGGGTGCACCCGGTTCGTGAGGAGAACGTAAAGGCGCCGGGCGTCCGGATCGATCCACAGGGACGTTCCTGTGAAGCCGGTGTGTCCGAAGGACCGCCGCGACAGCCCGCTCCCGGCGGGTGTGCCGGGGTTCGAGGCGAGCAGAAAACCGAGCGAGCGATCCTCTCCGAGCCCCGCGGTGAGATTGTCTCTCATGAGCTCGCGCTGCCTTTCGTCCAGGAGGCCCGTCCCGGGGCCAAGAATCTCCCGCGCCACCAGGAAAACCGCGCGCGCGGTGCCGAAGAGCCCGGCGTGGGCGCTGCTGCCCCCAAGGGCGCGCGCGTTGAGGTCGTGCACCTCGCCCCAGGCCAACCCCGCGCGCCATCCATTGTAGCCGTCCCCTTCCGTCCCGGCGAGGACCCTTTCCCTCCGGTTGCCCGCTTCGGTCGCGGCGATGCGGCGCCGCAGGGAGCGCGGCGGCCGGTACAGCAGATCGCGGAGGGCCAGCGGTCGTGCGACCTTCTCGGCGAAAAGCCGATGAAGCGGCGCGCCACCGGCCCGTTCCAGGGCGAAACCCAGGAGGATGTACCCGGGGTCGGAGTACACGACACGCTCTCCGGGCGGCCGGTCGAGCGGCAGACGCTTCAGCCACTCCAGGTACTCGTCGCGCCCGGAGGCGTGGATGTAGACCGGCCTCCAGGCCGGCAGGCCGGAGCGGTGCGTGAGGAGATCGAGAAGGGTGACGCGTGCGGCGTCGCCCGGCGGGCTCCACTCCCGCAGGTGGCGCGACAGCGGATCGTCGCAGGACAGGCGTCCTTCGGAGGACAGGAGCGCGGCCAGGCACGAACCCGCGATCGGCTTGGTCAAAGACGCGAGATCATAGAGGGTCGAGGTCGCGGCCGCGATGCGCTCGGGGCGCAACACCGCCGATCCGAGAGCACCTTCGGCGAGGATGCCCCCGTCCCCGGCCACGAGATAGGAGGCGCCGGGGAAGTCGCCGGCCGCCACATGCGCCCGGAGGTAATCCTCGAGGCGGGCCGCGCCGCGCATCGGGTGTCCCCTCAACTCCTCGTCTGCCGGGCGGCCGCGGCGATCTGTTCCACCACCCGGAGGGCCGTCTCCAGCGCCCGCAGCCCCTCCTCTCCGGTCACGACGGGCGCGTCCTCCCCGCGCACGCTCCGCAGAAAGGCGCGCAGCTCGGCCTGGAGCGGCTCCTCGTTCTCCGCCTCGATCGGCTCGCGCACGATCTCCGGCGGCACCCCCGGGGATCGCCGGAGCGTGTAGATCACCCCTTCCTGGCGGGCGTAGTCGATCGACAGGTACGACTCGGACTCGAAGACCCGCAGCTTGCGCACCCGCTCGGTGCTGATCCGGCTCGCGGTCACATTGGCGACGCAGTCGTTTTCGAAGCGGAGGCGCGCGTTGGCGATGTCGACCTTGTCGGTCAGGGCGTGCACCCCGACCGAGTCGATCGAGGCAATGCGGGACGGCACCAGGCTGAGGATGACGTCCAGGTCGTGGATCATGAGGTCCAGAACGACGTCCACGTCGGTGCCGCGCGCGGTGAACGCCCCAAGCCGGTGCGTCTCGATGAAGCGAGGGTCGCGGACGCGCCGGCGCGCCGCGCGCACGATCGGATTGAAGCGTTCCGTGTGTCCGACGCAGAGCGGCCTGCCCGCACGCGCTGCCGCGCGGGTCATCGAGGCGGCTTCCTCGAGCGTGGCGGCCATCGGTTTCTCCACCAGAACCGCCAGGCCGCGCTCAAGACACGCGGCGACGATCGGGGCGTGCGCCGAGGTCGGAACGGCCACACTGACCGCGTCGAGATCCCGCGGCAGGTCCCGGTGAGAGGCGTGGGCCAGAACGCCGTGCCGCGCCGCGATGGCCGCGGCGCGGTCCAGGTCCGTGTCCACGACCGCCTGAAGGCGCGCCTCGGGGAGTGAGGCGTAGATCCGGGCGTGGTGCTGTCCGAGGCTGCCGACCCCGATCACGGCGACACGCACGGGGCGGCGATCGGAGGCTGCCATGGAATCGCCGTTCAGCGGACCACGCCGCGTTTGCTCCCGCGGATAAAGGCGACCAGCCGGCCCACCTCATTCTGCCCGGCGAATTCGTCCCGCAGACGAACGAGCGCCTCATCAAGCGTGAGTCTCGACCGGAAGAGGATGCGGTACGCCTGACGGAGGGCCTGGATCGTCTCCGGGGGGAAACTCTTTCGCTCCAGCCCGACGACATTGATACCGAAACTCTTCGCCCGGTTGCCGACGGTCAGGACGTATGGCAGCGCGTCCTGAGTGATGACCGAGTATCCCCCGACATAGGCGTGCGCGCCGACGCGGCAGAATTGGTGCACGCCGGAGAACGCCCCGATCGTTGCGCCCTCCTCGACCACGACATGCCCCGCCAGGGTCGCCGCGTTGGCGAAAATCACGTGGCTTTCCACCTGGCAGTCGTGCGCGATGTGTGTCTGCGCCATCAGCAGATTGCCCGACCCTATGCGCGTGACGCCGCCCCCGCCCGCAGTACCGCGGTGCACCGTCACGCCCTCGCGGAACACGTTGTCATCGCCAATCTCAATCGTGGTCCTCTCGCCTTGGTACTTGAGATCCTGCGGCGCCATGCCGATGCAGGCGAACGGGAAGATCTTGCAGCGGGCCCCCATGACGGTGGGACCCTCGATCACCGCGTGCGGGCCGACCTCGCACCCGGACCCGAGGCTTACGTCGGCCCCGATGACGCTGAAGGCCCCGACGGTCGTCCCATCCCCCAGGAGCGCCGCGGGGTGGATCTGGGCGGTGGGATGGAGGGTCACGCGGGCGCTCACGATGCCTCCGGCGGCGCCGTCTCGTCGCGATCGACCATGGAGGAGAAGAGCTCCGCCTCGGCGACCAGGGCACCGTCGACGAAGGCCTCGCCGCGCAGGCGGGCCGAGCGCGAGCGGACCTTGAGAACCTCCACCTCGAAGCGCACCTGGTCGCCGGGAGTCACCGGCCGCCGGAACCGGGCCCGGTCGATGCCCGCGAAGTAGACCAGCTTGCGCTCGCGGTCTGGAACGCCGCGCAGAAGCAGCACGGCCCCCACCTGGGCCATGGCCTCCACGATCAGGACTCCCGGCATCACCGGGTTCCCCGGGAAGTGCCCCTGGAAGAACGGCTCGTTGAAGGTGACGTTCTTGATCCCGACGACCCTCTTGCCCGCCTCCATCGACACGATGCGGTCCACCAGAAGGAAGGGATAGCGGTGCGGCAGGATCCCGAGGATCTGGCGGATGTCGAGCACGCCCTCGTGTTGGCTCATTCCATCCTCATCCGGCCCTTCGGGCCGGCACTTATGACCTGGCCGGGCGACCGCGCGGCGCCCGGCGCCCCGAGGCGCGCGTCGTGCTCCGCGGCCGCTTCGAAGTTGGCGGAGTGTCGCCCGCCTGCCCCCGGGCCCGTTCCAGGCGGGCGATGGCGCGCAGCACATCCGGCAGACGCCTGAACGCCGCCTGGCTTCTCTTCCAGTCCCTGTGATCGGCGGCGGGATGGCCCACGACGAACGCCCCCGGCGGCACATCCTGGAGGACCGCAGACTTCGCCCCGACCACCGAGCGATCTCCTATCGACAGGTGCCCCGCGGCTCCCGCCTGCCCCGCCAGGATCACGCCCCGGCCGAGTCGCGTGCTGCCCGCGATCCCCGACTGCGCGACCAGAACAGAGTCCTCGCCGATCGTGACGTTGTGGCCGATCTGGACCAGGTTGTCGATCTTGGTGCCGCGGCCCACCACGGTGCTTCCGAAGGTCGCCCGGTCGATCGTCGTGCAGGCGCCGATCTCGACGTCGTCCTCGATCACCACGTTCCCGACCTGCGGGATTTTGGCGCGCGCCTCTCCCGCTTCGGCGTACCCGAATCCGTCGCTGCCGATGACACTCGAAGCGTGCACGATCACGCGCGCCCCCAGAATAGAGCGGGAATACACCACGACCCCCGGGTGAAGCTTGGAGTCCTCGCCCACCCGCACCTCGTCCCCGAGAACCACCCCGGGCATCAGCGCCGCGCGGTCGCCGACGAAACAGTCGCGCCCGAGCACAACGAACGGACCGATCGACACGTCCCGGCCGAGCCGGGTCCCTTCCCCCAAAACGGCCTGCGGGCTGATCCCGGGAGCCGACCGACCCTCGGAGTAGAACAGCCCCATGGCCGCGGCCAGCGCCACGTACGGGTTCTTCACCAGAATGAGGTTGCGCCCCGGGGCGATGCCCTCCTCGGCCACGATCAGGCCTGCGGCACGGGAGACTCTGGCCGCGCCGCGGTAGCGCGGGTGCGCCACGAAGCTGAGGTCCTCCGGGCCGGCCTGGTCGAGCGGTTTGATGCCGGTCACGCGCGGGCTGGGGTCGCCCCGCACCGTACCCTCGATGCGGGAAGCGATCTCACCCAACGTATAGGATCCCAAAGGAGCGTCCTTCAGCGGCCCGGCGGCTTCGGCGTCTCCTTCGGCTTCTCGGGGACCTTCTTCGGCTGCGGCTTCGACGCGGCGGGCGCGGTGGGGGCCTTGTGCATGTCGTTGAACTTCTGGATCAGGTCCTGGGTGATGTCGATCTGCGGCGAGTTGTAGTCGATGACGCCCTTGTTGAGGATGAGCGTGAAATTCTTTTCCTTGCCGAAGACCTCCAGGGTGTTGACGAGCATCTGCTGGAACCGGTTCTGTACGTCGCTGAGCTGCGATTTCATCTCGCGCGTTGCGTCGTCCTGGAGCCGGTTGAGCTCGATCGTCTTGTTCTGGATGTCTTTCTGCATCTGCGCCGCCTTGTCCTCGCTCAGGCTCGCCTGCTGCTGCCGCAGCTTGTCCCTGAGCGCGTCGATCTCCGCCTGCTTCTTGTCGATATCGCCCTGCAGCCGGTCGCGCGCCTCGTTCAGGTCCTGGTTGTACTTCTTCCCCACTTCGGTGATCTTCCAGATTGTCTCCGGGTCGAAGACGCCGATCTTCAGCGGCTCTGCCGGCTGCGCGGGGAGGGGCGCGGTTCCGAGCGTCACCATGAGTAGGGCCAGGGGGCCCCATATCCATCGTGGCATCGAGGGTCTCCTTGAATCGCGACAGAAGTCGATGACTATACCACAGAGATCCGGGGCGCACATGCGCCGGACGGCTCGAACGGCACGCACGCGGACGCTCAGAACGTTGTCCCGATGCTGAAGATGAAGTTCGACGGGTTCTCCCCCTTCTGGGGGTTCTGGATGAAGCCGTAGATCAGACGCAGGGGTGCCTGGAACACCGGCAGGTAGAAACGCAGCTCGAGGCCGTAATCGATGCGCATGTCATTGAGCCGGATCCGCTGCCCGTCGTCGAAGGCGTTGCCGGCGTCGTAGAACAGAGTGAACTCGACGGCGTCGGCCAGCGGGATGGTATATTCGGCGTTCAGAAGAATGTACTGGTTCCCGCCCGGGAAGACCGTGCCGAAGACGCCATCCCCATTGGTGTCCTCGCCCGGGTCGAGTCGGCAGTTGCCTTTGTCGACCTCGCCGGCGTCCTGCTGACCATTCATGTTCGGATCGTCGGCAGGACAGAACGGCGTCCAGATACCGTCCGGCCGATCCTCGGCGAAGTCTATCCGGCCGTTGCCGTTCCGGTCCTCGGTGTCCAGAACGCCGTTGCCGTTCAGGTCCTCTCCCGGATCGAGAACTCCGTTGCGGTTCAGGTCCTCCGTGTCCAGAACGCCGTTGCCGTTCGTGTCCTCGGTCGGGTCGAGCAGGCAGTTGCCACGGTCGAACTCGTTCTTGTCGATCCTTCCGTTGTGGTTCAGATCCTCGCACGGCTCCAGGTTCGCGTCGAGGATACCGTCCGGATTGCGGTCCTCCGGAGGGTCGATGAAGCCGTTATGGTTGACGTCGATGTCGCGCCGCGCCGGGCTCACCTCGCGCGTCCGGAAGACGCGCAGGCTCCTCTCACCACCAAGAAAATAGCGCTCGAAGACCGGGACGACTCGTCCGCCGAACGGCGCCACGTATCCGTAGGCGGCGTTCAGCCCGATGTAGTGCTTGCGCGTCAGACCGGGAAGATAGAGCGTCGCGTCGAGACGCGGCTTGTAGAAGAAATTGTCGCCGCCCAGGAACCCGCCGGCGTACTCCATGCTCCCCTGCACGCGGTAGCCGCGGGTCGGACGGAAGAAATTGTTGCGCGTGTCGACGGTATAGAGGCTTGTGACGCTGCTCGTCGCGCTGTTCCGGCGGTTGACCGGAAACCCTGGAGTCGTCGTCAGAAGATCGACGTTTTCGAATCCGTACGCCACGTCGAAGCGGCTGAAGGCGCCGAGCAAGCGCCCGAGCGAAACCGTTCCGCCGCTGCCGATCTGCCGGAAGCCGCTGTAGTCGGTCTGCCGCTTGAAGATGGAAAACCCGAGTGTCCAGGGCCTCCCGAGAAACCAGGGCTCGGTGAAATTCAGGGAGTATCGGTTGGCGCGCGCGCCGGTCTGGATGTAGGTGGAGAAGATCTCGCCGCGGCCGAGAAAGTTACGAGTCGCGTACGACGCCTGGAAGAAGCCCCCCTCCAGCCCCGAGACGCCGCCCCCGACCTGGATTTCGTTGCGGCTGGACTCGGTCCCCTGCACCTGGACGTCCACGCGGTCGGTGTCCCCCTTCGGCTTGACCGCGGGGTCGTCGCCCACCTGAAAGTAGCCGAGCTGCGCGATCTTGCGCAGTCCCAGGCGCATGCGCCGCACGTTGAACAGGTCCTCCTCGATGAGCGGCATTTCCCGCCGCAAGACACCGTCGCGTGTCGTCGTATTGCCCGAGAACTCGATGCGGTTCACGAAGTACTTCTTGTCCTCGGTGATGGCGAGAGTGAGATCGGCGACGTGGTCGTGCTTCTCGACCCGGGGGTCGATGGACACGTAGAAGTACCCCCGCTCGCCGTAATCCTCCTCCAGCCGTTTCGTGCCGAACTTGAGAGCCGAGTCGTTGAAGACCAGGCCCGGGCGCAGCGGCACGCGCGCCATCACCTCCGGCGCGCTGAACACGCTGTTGCCCTCGATCTCGATCTTGCCGACCTTGTACTGCGGCCCTTCGACGATCGGCACCGTCAGGCGCACCCACTTCTTGGGCTGCCTGTCGCGCTCCTTTTTGGCCTTCAACTCGGCCTTGACCCGTTTCTTCCGCTGTTTCTCGGTCTCCCCCGGGGGCGCCACGACGGGCGCCGGCTCCTCGAAGTCTTCTTGTTCTTCGAGCGAGCCCAGATCCTGGGGCGGCCCGCCCACGACCACGGTCGTGCCCTTTCCGCCGTGTTTCGCCTTCTCTTTCTTGCCACCCACGAGCTCGACGATCTCGGGCTGGATCGCGACGTCGAGGTATCCAACTCCCTTGTAGGCGGTGCGAATATTCTCCGCGTCCTGGTCGAACTTGGCGGGGTGATACAACGTCTTGGTGGAGGCCCAGGACGTCAACCAGAACGCCTTCTTGGTCAGCTTGAGGAACTTGCGCAGCCGACGGTCCTTGAACACCGTGTTGCCCACGAAGTCGATGTCCTTGATCTTCGTCTTGGATCCCTCGTGGATATTGAAGGTGACCTCGCGCTGCCCCTGCCCCACGGGCGTCAGGCGGGCCTTGGCGCGCGCTTGTAGATATCCTTTCTCGCCCAGGAGCTGCTCGATGGCCGCCTCGGCGCGGCGCAGGACGGAGAAGTCGACCGGTTGCCCGCGTCGCACCTCGCACTTCGCCTGGTTCAGCCGCTCCTGGATGTTCGCTTCGGTGACCGCCTTCATGCCCACGAACGCCACGTTCCCCACGAGCGGCCGGTCACGCACGTGGAAAATCAGGTCGTAGACGTTGCCGGCGCGTCGTCGCGTCTCGACGATGATGTCGTCGAACAGGTCCAGGTCCCACAGTCGCCGGAACTCGTCCTGGATGGCGCGCTCGTCGTAAGGGTCGCCCGACTTGAGATGCAGGTTGCTGAAGAAGGCGGTGTCCGAGACGCGCACATTGCCGTCCACGACGATCCGCCCGATCACCCCCTTCCCTCCGGCCGCCTGATCCTCCGGGCCCGCAGCCTCCTCCGGCTGCTCATGCCCGGCGGGCGGCGCGGCTTCCTGACCGGTCTCCGGGGCGCGATCCCCTTCCTGCGAGGGCGACGACCCTTCGTCGGACGGGGGCGCCGTGGGGGATGGCGTAGGAGCGGGTCCGGGCGGAGCCGGGGAGGGCGCGGCTTCGGAGACGGTCGCCGCTGCCGTTTCCGGGGAGGGGACGGCGCCGCGCGATACCGACGCGGGCGCTACGAGGGCCAGCAGAAGCCCGCACAGCGGCGAGAAGATACGGACAGAGCGCGGCACGCGTTCTCCTAGGGGCAACGAAGGAGTGCGGTTGTGGCGGGAATCGGATTCAGCGGGCGATCTCGATCGGCTCCCGGAACGCCAGCCTCTCCTGATCGACGAAAATCTCGATCTCCCCGTTCTCGGGAAACTTCCCGAGAATGAGACTCTCCGACAGGGCATCCTCAATGTTCTTCTGGATGGCACGGCGGAGCGGGCGCGCGCCGTAGGAACGATCGCTGCACGTCTTGTCGATCAGCCAGCGGTAGGCCTCGTCGGTGAGCGTCAGCCGGATCCCCCGATCCGCCAGGCTGGCATTGAGCTGGCTGATCATCAAGCGGGCGATCGCCAGCAGGTCCTCATCCGAAAGGGCATCGAAAACAATGATCTCGTCGACGCGGTTGATGAACTCGGGGTGGAGCACGACCTTGACTTCCTTGAGGACCAGCTCGCGGCGCTCGCGGTAGTTGCGCTCGCGATCGCCCGGGCTCCTGAAACCCAGGGCGCGTTGCTTCTGGATCAGATCGGATCCGATGTTCGAGGTCATGACGACGAGGCCGTTCTTGAAATCGATCGTGTCGCCGAACGCGTCGGTGATCTGGCCGTCTTCCAAGACTTGAAGCAGGACGTTCAGCACGTCGGGGTGGGCCTTTTCGATCTCGTCCAGCAGGACGACGCTGTAGGGGCGTCTCTTGACGCGCTCGGTGAGCTGCCCGCCCTCTTCGTAGCCGACGTACCCCGGGGGTGAGCCGATCATCTTGGCGATGGCGTGCTTCTCCATGTACTCCGACATGTCGAAGCGGACGAGCGACTTCTCGTCACCGAACAGGAACTCGGCGAGCCCCTTGGCCACCTCCGTCTTGCCGACCCCCGTCGGTCCCAGAAAGATGAACGACCCGACCGGCCGCAACGGGTTCTTGAGCCCGGCGCGCTGGCGCCGGGTGGCGCGCGCCAGCGCGGAGATGGCTTCGTCCTGGCCCACGATACGCCGGTGCAGGAATTCCTCCATCTTGAGGAGTCTCTCGGCCTCCTCCTTCTTCACCGAGGAAATGGGGATGCCGGTCCACTTCGAGATGACCTCTTCGATGTCTTCCTGGGCCACCTCGAGAACGGCCCGCCGCTCCTCCTCCTCGCGTATCTTGAATTCGTCGTACTTTTTCCGCAGCGCGATCTCCTCGTCGTGCTGTTTGACCGCCTTCTCGAAGTCCTTGCGGAACAGGTAGTTCTTCATGCTGCTGACGGCGCGCTCGATGTCCCGCTCCAGATCGCGGATTTCGCGATAGTTCATGCGCCGTCGCAGCTTGACACGCGCCCCGGCCTCGTCGATCACGTCGATCGCTTTGTCGGGAAGGAAGCGGTCGGTGATGTAGCGGTTGGACAGGGACACGGAGGCTCGCAGGCCTTCTTCGCTGTAGCGCACCTGATGGAACTTTTCGTAGCGCTCCTTGACGCCGCGAAGGATCAGGAGCGTTTCGTCCTCGGTGGGAGGGTGCAGCCTGATCGGCTGGAAGCGGCGCACCAGCGCCCGGTCCTTCTCGATGTACCGGTGGTAGTCCTTCGGGGTGGTGGCGCCGATGCACTGAACCTCGCCGCGCGACAGGGCCGGCTTGATGATGCTGGCCGCGTCGAGCGAGCCCTCGGCGGAGCCGGCGCCGATGAGCGAGTGGATCTCGTCGATGAAGATGATGATGTCCTCGTTGCCGATGATCTCGGAGATGATCCCCTTGAGGCGCTCCTCGAACTGCCCGCGGTACTTGGTGCCGGCCACGATGAGGCACAGATCGAGTGCCAGGATCCGCTTGCGCGACAGCGACACCGGCACGCTCCCCTCGGCGATGCGCTGCGCCAGACCCTCCACCAGCGCCGTCTTGCCAACACCCGGCTCGCCCAGGAGCACGATGCTGTTCTTGCGCCGGCGCGACAGCACCTGGATCATCCTTTGCAGCTCGTTCTCGCGGCCGATGAGGGGGTCGAACACCTGCCGGGCCGCCATCTCCGAGAGGTCGCGCGAGAACTCGTTGAGGAACGGCGTCTCCTTCACTTTCTTCGGCAGGGCCCGCTGCTTCCAGACCGCCACCGTGTCCTCGCGCAGCGCGTACAGGCGCATCCCCTTCTCGGCCAGAATGCGGCCGGCCGCCGAGTCTTCTACGCGAAGCAGGCCCAAAAGGACGTGCTCGTCGCTGACGTAGGGATGCAAGAGGCGCTCCGCCTCCTCCTCGGCGCACGCCAGGATCTTCTTGGTCTCTTCGCTGAAGGGAATCTCGATGGGGGCGGCCGGCTTCTCACCCGAGGGGCCGCGCGCCTCCAGCTCGGCGCGCAGAAGCTCCAGGTTGACGCCGGATCGGCCGAAGAGATCGCGGACCAGATCGTCGCCTTCCTTGATGAGCCCGAGGAGCAGGTGCTCGGAGCCGATCACCTTGCTCCCCATCTGGCTGGCTTCGTAGCGGGCGAGAAAGAGGACCTTCTTGGCCTTCTCGGTGTACTTTTCGAACATTCGCTGCTCGCCCGAACTCCTCGACCCGTCCGTGATTTTCAGCGGGGAACCTGAGTGGTTCCAGCAGCAACATTGTACCGGCTGCCTGCCGGATCCGTCAAGGAACCATGCTCCATCCTCAGGATACGGCTGCACTTCGAGGCGAGGCGCGCGCTGTGGGTGACAAACAGCGTGGTCATCCCCCTGCGGCGGTGCAGGTCGAACAGGAGGGTGAACACCGCCTCGGCGTTCCTCTCGTCCAGGTTGCCGGTCGGCTCATCGGCCAGGAGCAGCGCCGGCCCCCCGACGATGGCGCGGGCGACGGCGACGCGCTGCTGCTCCCCGCCCGAAAGCTCGGTGGGCCGTCGATCGGCGCTCTCTCCAAGGCCGAGCTCCTGCAGGAGGGCGAGCGCGCGTTGTCGGGCCCGCCGACGCTCCTCGCCGCGGATCAGGAGCGGCATCATGGCGTTTTCGGCGGCGCTGAACTCCGGCAGAAGGTGGTGGAACTGAAACACGAATCCCAGATCGCGGTTGCGGTAACTCGCCCTCTCCAGCGCCGTGGCCGACGCGATGTCGCGGCCCCGGAACAGGATGGAGCCTTCGTCCGGACGGTCGATGGCGCCCACCAGGTGCAGGAGCGTCGTCTTGCCGGTCCCCGATTCCCCCAGGATTGCGACCATCTCACCGCGCCACACGGCGAGATCCAGGCCCCGCAGCACCTCCACGCGCCGTCCCTCCGGGCCGAACGACTTCCAAAGCGAAACGCAACGCAGAACCGGCTCGCCCGGAGGGCTACTCATAGCGCAGGGCCTCCGAGGGGTCGAGGCGCGCCGCCCGCCAGGAGGGATAGAGGGTGGCCAGGAACGACACGCTGACGGTCGTGACCGCCACCATCAGGACGTCCACGGGGCGGATATGGAAAGGCACGTACGGGATGAAGTAGACATCCACGGGCAACGCGATGAGACGGTAGCGGTCCAGGAGCCAGGCGAGCACGGTGCCCGTGACGATCCCGGCACCGGTGCCGACGGCGGCGATGATGAGACCCTGCGCGAGGAAGATGCGCCTGATGCCCTGGGACGTGGCACCCATCGCCAGGAGCACTCCGATGTCGCGCACCTTCTCCATGACCATGAGGACAAGGATCGAGATGATGTTGAGCGCCGCCACCAGGACGATCAGGCCGATGGCGATCGACATGCCGAGCTTTTCGAGGCGCAGGGCCGAGAAGAACGTCTTGTTCATCCGGATGAGATCGTTCACGTAGTAGCCCGTTCCGAGCGCCGCCTGCACGACGTTGGAAGCCGGCAGCAACCGGCTTGGCTCTTTGACCCTCACCTCGATCGCCGTCGCCTGCGCGGGCAGGAGCCCCACGAACTTGCGGGCCGCCACAAGCGAAACATAGATCCGGCTGCTGTCGTAATCGTAGAAACCCGCGTCGGCGATCCCCGCGACTTCGAACTCGCGGCTCCTCGGAACGGTCAGGAATGGCGTGACATTGGCCTGCGCGATGATCACCCGCACGACGTCGCCGGGACCGACGCCCAGGTTCAGGGCCAGGTCTTTCCCGAGGATGGCCCGGTCGCGCCCGCCGGCTCCCGGAAGGGCCAGGACGCCGAGATCGCCACGCACCTGTGACGCGAGAGCCGTGATGTCACGCTCCGCCTGCGGGTCAATCCCCTTGATGAGCACCGCCGCCCCGGCCGCGTTCAACTCGCTCGTGGCCATCCCCTTCTCGTAGACCACAGGAGCAGCGGCCCGCACCGGCTCGCATTCCTTGAGCCGGGCCAGGACCGCCGGAACGTCGTCCAGGGGCCTCCCGCTCAACGCCGAAAAGATGGTCAGATGGGCGTTCGCGCCGAAGATCTTCTCCTGGATCTGATCCTGAAAGCCGGTCATCAGCGCCAGGACGACCACGAGCGCGGCCACGCCGACGATCACGCCCAGCACCGAGATGAGCGAGATGATGTAGATGATCGCCTGCTTCCGCTGCGCCAGGAGGTAACGCCTGGCAATGAACACAGGGTACGACATGGGGGGCGGCCTCACGCGAATGCACCGGGGAAATCGCTCGAAGGCAAATGATGTTACTGCGCCGCGCGGGACAAATCAATAAGATGGACCGGCCTCTGTCCGCAGGCGGTCGGATGGGAGCATAATGCGCGCACGGAGGATCCCCATTTGACCCTTGGCCGCACACTTCTCGCCCCGGCCCTCGCGGCAGCGCTGGCGGGAGCGGACGCCCTCTCGGGCGCGACGCCGTCTCCTGACGCGCCCGAACGCCGGACGCCGACCATGGTCGAGCGATCGACCGTCGAGCTCGTCCTGATCGAAGCCTACGTTACCGACAGCCAGGGAAGGCCGCTTCGGGGGCTCACGCCGGACGACTTCGCCCTCATGGTGGACGGCCACGCGAAGCCGATCCATTCGCTCGAGTTCCGCGAGGTCGCCGGCCCGGCGCCCGCTCCGGCCGCAGGGCCCGCGGTCGAGACCGCCCACGAAAGCGCCCGGCAAGCGGCCGCTGGTCTGCCTCGGCGGTTCATTCTCTTCTTCGAGGACAGCACGTCCGCGCCGATGGGACTGACGGCGGCCCGCCAGGCGGCGCAGCGGTTCCTGGAGGGCAGCCTTGTCCCCGACGATCAGGTGGCCCTGGCCTCGTACGACAGGAAGCTGCGCATCCTGCACGACTTCACGACGGACCGGGCGGCGCTCCGGCAGGCGGTCGAAGCCAGTCTCAAGGATCTGGCACGCTTCACGGATTACGCCTCCGATCCTGAAATACGCCGCGGAGTATACCCCCCGTTCCCGTGACGTTCTGCGGGCCCTCACGACCCTGGTCGATTCTCTCGCCCCCTATCCCGGCTACAAAGGAATCGTCTTCATGGGTGACGGGGTGGCGGAGAATCCTGTCCTCGACTTCCTGCAGCGGTTCGCGGGCCGAGTGCCGCCGTCCATGACGTCGGGCGTGGAAAATTTCGACCTGTCCCTGGAGATCAAGCAGCTGGCCCACTACGCCTCGGCCGCGGGAGTGACCTTGCACAGCGTTCAAACGACCGGGCTGTCCTCCACCACCGCCACGGAAATGCGCGCTGCCGGGCGCCGCTCCAACGCTCTCGTGACGCTCGCCCTGAACACCGGAGGCACGACGTCCACATCCAACGATTTCCTCAAGGCTCTGGTCCAGGCCGAGACCGCCAG
>Ga0209157_1002303_pt1 | contig 15303 bp, 12 predicted proteins | sample GraSoiAngelo_135_FD_185892 | JGI IMG/M metagenome (GOLD analysis project Ga0209157, IMG submission 185892) | Grasslands soil microbial communities from the Angelo Coastal Reserve, California, USA - 14_0929_05_40cm (SPAdes) (version 2) | ecosystem: Environmental > Terrestrial > Soil > Grasslands ... | reverse complement strand
TGTTCGGCGACGGCGCCGGCGCCGCGGTGCTCGCGCCCATCGACGATGACGGTCGCGGCGTGCTCTCGACGCACATTTTCGCCGACGGGCGCTACGCCGAAAAGCTGTGGGTCGACGGCCCCGGCCTGGCGCACGATCCCTATGTGAGTGTCGAGATGCTGGAGCAGGGGCTGCACCGGGCGGTGATGGAAGGACGCGACGTCTTCAAGTTTGCGTCCGTCAAGATGCCTGAGTCCGTCGCCATCGCGCTCAAAGCCAACCGTCTCACTCCCGCCGACATCAAGCTCCTCGTTCCCCACCAAGCCAACCTGCGAATCATCGAGATGGTCCAGAAGGCAACGGGCCTGCGCGAGGATCAGGTCTACACCAACATCCAGAAGTACGGGAACACGACCGCGGCATCGATCCCCATCGCCCTCGACGAGGCGCTCGCCGAGGGACGATTGAAACAAGGCGACTTGCTGGTGCTGACGGCGTTCGGGTCCGGATTTACCTGGGGGAGTGCCGCGATTCGCTGGTGAGATCCGCTTCCTTGAGCTCCTTCAGCTCGCGCGCCGCTCCGTCCGCGAACGGCGTGCCGCCGTAGCGATCGACGAACCTGGCCAGCTCCACCTTCAGTCGATCTCTGCGCCCCATCTTCCGATATACGTCGATCAAGCCATTTGCCGCGCGCATCTGTTGCCGCCGATCGGCCGGCGGCTCTGCCTTCCGAATTTCGAGATACAACCGCTCCGCCTCGTCGTAACCTTGCAGGTGGCTCTCCAGGAGCTGCGCCAGCCGCAGCCGCGCATCATGATCGCCCGGCTCGATTCGGATGTGGTCGCGAAACCAGTCCGCCGCCTCCGCGTACTGGCCGCGCGCAATCAGCACGTCCTGGCGCGGATACGTCGGCTCCAGCGGCATGTCGCCGACGGCAAAAATGGTGTGAACCAGGCCAACCGCCGCACTGCCGACGGCGCGGTGAATGACAAATATCCCGAAGACCGTAAGCGGCAAATTGAGCACGAGGAGGAGGGCGAAGACCCCGCCCGAAATCCAGCCTTTGTCGAACATGAAGTACCACAACAGCGACAGCATGCCGTAACACGCGGGGCCGAACCACGCCGCGACGCGCAGCAGCTGAATGCCATCCGCGGGGTCGGAATACTGGGGCCCCTTCACTGCGCTGGTTGACCCCACATCGTGCGATACACGATCGGCCCTTCGTTCAGCGCTTTGATCCCGGCCTCGATCTGCGCTCGATCGCCCACCACGACGATCGCGAAATGATCGGGGTCGATGTAGCGCCGGGCGGCGCGCTGCACCTGCGCCGCGGTCACGGCGTTCACCGCGGGACCGAAGCGTTCGTACCAGTTGAGCGGCAGGTTATAGACCAACACGTCGCGAAAACGGGCCGCGGCTCCTCCCGTGGTCTCGAACGCACCCGGCAGCTGCAGCGTGATGTATTGCTTCGCCTTGTCCAACTCGGCCTGCGGCACCGAGTCATCGCGGATGCGCCGCAACTCTCTCATGAACTCGATGACGGAGCTGTCGGTCTTGGCAGTCACGACGGACGCGGCCGCTACGAAGTAGCCGGGCAGCCGGCGTGCGGCGAAGCCGCTGGAAGCGCCGTAGGTGTAGCCGTGCGTTTCGCGCAGATTCTGGTTGAGCCGACTGGTGAACGCGCCGCCGAGGATCGTGTTCAGAACCTGAATCGTCGCGTAGTCCGGCGTGCTCCGGGCAACCCCAGGCTCACCGATCCGGATTACGGATTGAGCGGCGCCCGGTTTGTCGATGAGATAGAACGATCGCGACGCAGGCGCCTGGGCTTTGCCCTGCGGGAACGGCGTTACGGCACCTCGCGGCCACCCGCCAAGGCGAGCGGGGAACAGGCGCTGTGCCTGCGCGAGCGTGATGTCCCCGACCACGAGAATCTTGGTGGCATTGGGCCGATAGGACGTCTGGTAGAAAGAAATCACGCGGTCGTGCGTCAGCTTGGGCGGCGTCGAGTCGTTGCCGGCCGTCGGGTGTCCATACGGATGTCCCGGTCCGAGCACAATCGCCGGAAACGCGATGCTCGCCATGGCGACCGGTTGATCCCGCTGCTGCAGAATCGTCGTGGCGAGGAGGCCGCGCTGCCGCGTGATCTCGGAATCGGCGAACTGCGGCCGCAACAGCACGTCGGCAAGCAGGTCGAGCGCCGCCTCGAGATGTCTACTCGGCACGTGCAGTCGCACCGTGACGGCGTCGAAGTCGCTTACGGCGGTGAGCTGCGCGCCGAGGTACGCGACTTCATCGGCGAGCGCGAGCGCGCCGCGCCTGCCGGCGCCTTGCGTCAACATGTTGGCCGTGAAGGCGGCGAGCCCGGGGACGTCCGCCGGATCGCGCGCGGTGCCGGCGTCCACCAAAACCTGCACCTCGACCACCGGCACCTTGTGCATCTCGACCACCGCGAGCGTCAGCCCATTGCGCAGCGTGACGGTGTGCACGGTAGGCAGGCGCAACGCCGGCGCGGGCCCGAGTGCGGGGGGCTTCGTGCGATCGACCTGGGCAGCGAGCGGACTGGCGACCTGCCCGGCGAGCAGGATCGCCGCAGAGAGCAGCTTCATGGTGCCTCCTTCACTGCAAGCTCAGGCTTCCCTTGTGGCACCACGGAGAGCACGACGCGATGCGCGTCGCGGAGATAGGTTCGCGCCACGCGTTGCACGTCGGCCGCGGTCACGCGACGGTAGCGATCGAGATCCGGTTGGAAATAGTCGGGTGTGCCGACGTAGTAGTTGTAGAAGTTCAGGCGATCCGCCTTGCCGCCGAAGCTCCCCATCCGTTCCATCGCATTCAAAAAGTCAGCCTCGATGGAATTGTGCGCGCGCTCGAGCTCTCGCGCGGTTGGTCCGGAGTCGCCCAGCAGGCGAATCTGATCGTCGATCACTCGCTGGAGCTCGGGGAGACTGTGACCCGGCCGCGCCGTGGAAAACAGCTCGAACTTGCCGTCGATGCGGCTGCCGTCCTGGAACGCGACCACATTGGAGGCGATCTGCTTCTCGTAGACCAGGACCTTATAGAGCCGCGATGCGCGTCCCGTCGCCAAAATCGTCGCCACGATGTCGAGCGCCGCGTCGTCGGGTGCGAATGCCTTGACCGTGTGCCACGCGTTGTAGACGCGTGGCACCTGTACGCGATCTTCGATCGTCGCCACGCGATTGCTGTCGAGCGCAAACGCCGGAGGCGGCGTTCGCGTGACGGCGGGCCCGCGCGGGATGTCGCCGAAGTACTTCTGAGCCAGCGCCCGCGCCGCCGCCGTGTCCACGTCACCGCCGATCACCATCGTCGCGTTGTTCGGCGTGTAGTAGCTCCTGAAGAAGTTGCGCACGTCTTCGAGAGTGGCCGCCGAGAGATCCGCCATCGAACCGATCACCGGCCAGTGATAGGGGTGATCGGGCGGGTAGAGGCGCTGCAAGATGTTCTCTTCCGCGAGGCCGTAGGGCTGATTCTCGTAGCTCTGGCGCCGCTCGTTCTGCACCACACCACGCTGGAGATCGACTTTGGCGGAGTCGATTTCGGGCAAGAGAAATCCTTGGCGGTCCGAGTCGAGCCACAACATCAGCGGCAGCGCATTGCTCGGCGCGTCCTCGAAGTAGTTGGTGCGGTCCTCGGTCGTGGAGCCGTTGTTGTCGCCACCGACCGCCTCGAGCAGCTTGTCGAACTCGCCCGTCGGCACGTGCTGCGAGCCCATGAACATGATGTGCTCGAAGAGATGCGCGAAGCCGGTGCGACCTGGCTTTTCGTCGCCGGACCCGACGTGGTACCAGATGTTGACGGTCACCACCGGCACCGCATGATCGGGCGCGACGAGCACCTGCAGACCGTTCGCGAGCGTAAGTGAGTCGTAGGGCACGCGTAAACCCTGTGCCGACAAGGGGAACAGAGGAGCGACGGCAAGCAGAAGCACCCAGGGCAACCGACGTGGCATGGCAAAACCTCCCTATGATTCCTCTTTTTAACACCGGGGTGATTGATTTGCGCCTGAAACGCCGCTCACGCAAGTTGCGTAAAGCGCCGTACCTTAAGGAGAACGATGATGCTCTGGCTAGCGGTGAGTGCCGCCGCATTGATCGGCGGTTTCGTAGTGACTCGTGACTTTGTGCGGCGCAAGCTGCGTTTCGTGGACGCGATTCAGAAACCGGCGGCGCCGTTGATCGCCGGCGCGGCGGCGGCGGTGGTCGCCTTGCCGGCGACGCTCCTTCCCCTCGTGACCGTTGGAACCGCGGTGGCCTTCGGAATCGGCGTCGCCGGAGGGGTGGCGAGCGGACGCTCGGCGCCTCCGGCGTTGCCTCCAGGCAGCTAACCGACCTTCAGCGCCTTGGCAGGGGTCGTCACTTCCGGACGGCCGGCGACAACGCGCAGCGCCCGCACCGCTTCGCGGGCGAACGTCTTTCCGGCTCCCTTCTCCAACTCTTCGAGGGCGCTCCACCGCGTGAACGCGGGCCGCACCGGCGTCGCCATTTGCAGCGTCTCGAACGCATCGGCGACCGCCAGCACTTTCACCGGAACCGCCATCGGCAACGCTTCGATATCCCAGTCGTCGCCGACGATCTCGTAATAATGCGAGTACTCGGCGATGATCTGCGCCGCGCCGCGTAATGCGCGCGCTACCGCGAGCGTTTCGTCCGTGACCGAGCGGGAGAGCAGACGTAGCAACCGCTGATCCGCCGTGCCCACCTCGTGCAGCAATGCCGCGATGCGCAGGTTTTCGATTTCGTTCTCGGTGAGCTTCAGCTCGGCGCCGATCGCGCCACTGAGCTCCGCGACGCGCGTCGAGTGACCTTCCTGATGTCGGTCTGCCGACTCAATGTGAAAAGTCAATACCTCGAGCGTCGCGAGATAAGCATTCTTCAGGTCCGCAAGCCGTGCCGCGCGTTGTTCAGCGAGTCCACCGACGACATACCCGGTGAGAATCAAGAAACCGCTCCACGGGATCAGCAGCATCAGCGCATCCTGCGTCAGCCCGGCGTCCATGCCCAGCCCCTGGGTCGCCTGAAAGAAGAAGACGAGGGACGCGATGAATAGCCCGGCGACAACGGCGAACCGGCGCCCCCCATAGAAGCCGGCCAGGATGATCGGGAGATAGTAGAAGCTGAGAAACGCGAACTTTTGCTCGACCAGCGAGTTGATGGCGAGCAGGGACGCGACGAGGAGGAGTACCAGCGTGCGCTCGAAATGCCGAAAGAAGAACTGCTGCATCACAAAGTGCCTTTCTTTTAACGAGATACGCGACGCGGGACCAAAGTGAATGACCGCTGGGCAATCTGCAAGTGAGGAACGTCACAAACGCATCTTCCAGCCGCGTTAACTGCTATGAAAAAATAGGGATACGACTCGCGGACCAGTCCGGCACGGAATTCGCCCTAGGGAAATACCCGGGGAGGGGGGACCGGCCTGCGCGTCCTAGAGGCCGCTCCCCCGCGGCCGGACCTTCTGATGCTCTGGCTCGCGGTTCTGCTCCAGGACGAAGAAGTCGCGGCGCCGTTCGGTTCCTGTTGTTCGTCCTCGCCGAGTTGTCGTTACATCACCTACCACGCCGGCGTGACGCACTTCTTGTTTGCACACATCGTCGCCGAAGTGCTGGACGCTCTCGCTCTCGTCACGATTGCATTGGGCTTTCGGCAGAAGACGGCGACTGCCCCGGGTCCAGCTGCTCGTAGCCCGGGCATGTGATCACGGGAAGCGGCGGATAGCGGACGAAGCGGGGATCATCGTCGGCACGCAGGCAGCGGTAGAACACTGATCCGCGCCGATTCGTCACAATCCGCACCCAGCGGCAGGTGGCGCACAGCCCCACGGCGTGGTCGGTCATTAGGTCGAAGAACAAAGCTAGTTATATCTTGGACCCCGTGAGCCAAGAGGGGGGAGTCGACGACTTCGGGCTCCCGCCCGGAGTACGAGACGAGTACCTGCAAGGAGCCCGCGACCAGCTGGGAGCAATTGCCGAGCTGGCCGAACGGCTGATAGCGGCCGGCGACGACACCGAGGCGATCGAGGCGCTGCGGCGCGACGCGCACCGCCTCCGCGGCTCCGCTGGATCCTTCGGATTCCCGCAGGCCAGCGTTGTCGCCGCCGAGCTCGAGGATGCGGCAAAGCAGTGGCTCGAACGGCCGGCGAACGGCACCGGAGATCGCGGTCAGACTGCGCGGGCGTTCGTTCGTCGCTTGGCCGCGGCGCTATTCACAAAGCAACCCGTTGCCGCCTCGCCGCCGTTTCGTCCGATCGCCCCCGCCGAGCCTTCGCCGCCGGCGACCACCGAGTCAGAGGGTGTGAGCGATGTCCCAGAGGTCATCGTCGTCGAAGACGATCCGACGCTGGCGGAGCTGCTGACGTTCGGCCTCGAGGCTCGCGGGTACCGGTTCGTCCACTGCCGCAATGGCCGGGAAGCGTTGGACATGCTCCGCACCATGAACACGCGCGGCACGGCGCCATTGCTGCTGCTCGACGTGGATCTTCCCGCACTCGACGGCTACTCCATCTTCGAATCGCTGCAGCAGGAGTGTCCCGGGAAATTTCGTGTCGTCTTCACGACGGTCCATGGCAGCGAGACCGAGCAACTGCGCGGGCTCGAGGCGGGCGCGATGGACTACATGGTGAAGCCCATGAGCCTGCGCGTGGCGCTCGAAAAGATCCGGCGGTGGGTGGGTAGATGAGTGCCCGCCATTTTCTCATCGTCGTCGCGATCGTGCAGGGTGGCCTGCTCGCGGCGCTCATCGTGCTGATCATCCTGAACCGTTGGTTCCGGTTGCGTCGGAGCACGCGCCTCAATCCTCGCCGCCAGGCAGTCGACGCCTCGATGCGACGCTGGGCGGCGGGAACGACTCCACTGGCGGGTGTCCTCGTCGGATTGGCACGTCTTCCCGTCCCACTGGCGATCGATGCCCTGGTGAGCTGGTCGGCGCGCGTGCCGGGCGAACGCTGGCGGCAGCTCGCCGGAGCGCTCGAGCACAACTTGTGGGCGCGGATCGTCCGCACCAACAGCGGCTCGGCGCGTTGGTGGAAGCGTCTCGAATGCGCGCGCTTCCTGAGCGTCGCGGCAATGCCGCGCGACACCGCTCGTCTCTTGCGCCTCATCAACGATCCTCATCCCGCCGTTCACGTCGCGGCAGTCGCGTCGCTCGAGCGCATGGAGGACAGCTCGCTCACGCTCGCGGCGCTCGACCGGTTGCCGCATCTCGCGCCTACCGTGCAGGCGTACTACGCCGCGATGCTGCGCCGCTCGCGACCGATCGTCGTCGACCATCTCCAGAAGCTGTTGCGCCGATCGGAAGACCCCGCCCTGCCGCGCCTCGCCGAGTTTGCCGGCCGGCTCGGCGAGCCCGCCTTGCGCGAGCGTCTCACCGCGCTGGCGACCCACCCCGATCGGGAGGTTCGGGTCCAGTCAGCCCGCGCGCTCGGCAACTTCCCGCATCGGGAGTCGGTCGCGGGGCTGAAGCAGCTGGCGACCGATCCGGCCTGGGAGGTCCGCGCGCAGGCCATGCGCTCGCTCGGCATGATCACCGACGCGTCGACGTTGCCGCTGCTCAAAGCCGGTCTGCGCGACGAGGTGTGGTGGGTACGCCTGCGAGCGGCGCTCGCGCTCATGCGCTTCGCGGCCGGCGGCCGCAACGCGTTGCTCGAAGCCGAAGTCGGAGCAGATGTGAACGCGCGCGCAGTGGCGAAGCTGGTCCTGGGGCTGCCGGCCCAGGCGCTGGCGGAGTTCGCCGCATGAATATCCTGGGCACCGTGGTGGGAACGACGGACGTCACGATTCTCGTGTACTTCCTCGTCCTCAACTCTTTCTACGCGCTGCTGCTCATTCTGTCGATCCCGGAGATCTGGGAGCAAACCCGACTCGCCGAGGACGAAGACTTTCAGCGGCTGATGCAGAGCGACGCGTTGCCGCCGATCACCATTCTCGTGCCGGCCTACAACGAGAGCGCCACCATCGAAGCGAGCGTCACCGCGATCCTGACGCTCGAGTATCGCAATTACGAGGTCGTCGTCGTCAACGACGGCTCGCGCGACGACACGTTGGAGCAGCTGCGGCACGCCTTCGATCTCTATGAAATCCCGCGGATCTATCCCGAGACGATCCCTACGAAGCCGTTGCGGGCGCTGTACCGCTCGCGCTCACGCTCGCGGCTGCTGGTGCTCGACAAAGAGAACGGCGGCAAGGCCGACTCTTTGAATGCGGCGATCAACGCCAGTCGCTTTCCGCTCGTGATCGCCGTCGATGCGGACACCCTCATCGAGCCCGACGCGCTGTTGCGGCTCACGCGACCATTCCTGTTGGGTCGTCAGATCGCGGCCGTCGGCGGCACGGTGCGCGTGGCGAACAACTGTACGGTGAAGGATGGTCGCGTCACCGATGCGCGCGTTTCGACGCATCCACTTCCCGGCATTCAAGTCGTCGAGTACCTGCGCGCGTTTCTGTTCGGGCGGCTGGGATGGAATCGGCTGGGCGGCAATCTGATCATCTCCGGCGCCTTCGGCCTGTTCCGCAAGGAATACATCATGGCCGTCGGCGGTTATCGGACGAGCAGCATCGTCGAGGACCTCGATCTCGTCGTGCGGATGCATCGGTACCTGCGGACGAACAAGATCAAGTATGAAATGCCGTTCATTCCCGACCCCGTGGCGTGGACCGAAGTCCCCGAATCGCTGAAGATCCTGTCGCGCCAGCGCGAACGCTGGCACCGCGGTCTCATCGCGGCGATGTGGCAGTACAAGAGCATGCTGTTCAATCCGCGCTACGGCCGGATCGGCTTCCTGGCGATGCCGTTCTACGCGTTCGGCGAGATGCTCGCTCCCGTCGTCGAGCTGCTCGGTTACGTGATCACGGTGCTCGGACTCGCGTTTGGGCTCGTGAACGTTTCGTTCGCGCTGCTCTTCGTGCTCGTCGCGTGGGGATACGGAATGCTGCTCTCGATCTGGGCGGTCGTCCTCGAGGAGGTGAGCTTCCGCCGCTACCGCCGCTTCAGCGATCTCTTCCGGCTGCTGCTGTTTGCCATGCTCGAGAACTTCGGTTATCGGCAGTGCACGGTGTGGTGGCGCCTCAAGGCGTTCGCGAACGTGTGGAAGCGCGTGCACGTCTGGGGCGACATGGCGCGCAAAGGCTTCGGGAAGCCGAGCGTCGCAGCGTTGCTGCTTTTGTGTGTCGCGAAGCCGGTTCACGCGCAAAGCATTCGCATTGCCGCGTGGAGCTCGTACGAAGGGGTCACCGCCAGTCAGGATTGGTCGACCGCGGGCGCGCAGCTCACGCTCTCGGGATCGCGCGGTCACGCCGGCTGGATCGCGGGTGAGGTCTTAGGTCGCTTCGGCAGGACCGACGTGATGGAGCGGCTCGGCGGTGTGATTCATCCCAGTCAGCGGCTGTGGCTTTCGGCGGAAGCGGGTACGTCGCGACGTCCGGTCTTCAGTCCCAAGAACACCTGGCAGGCCGACGCGTCGGCGCTCGTCGCCAGACGCACGTCCGCAGGCGTCGAGTACCGTCGCTGGAACTACGTTCCTGGCCCCGTCGACATCGTGATCCCACATGTCACGACGGAAGCCGCGCGCGTCACCTGGGACCTGCGCGTATTCCTGTCTCGCAACCCATCGCAGCGCACCGATGGCGCGTTCACACTACGCGCCACGCGTGGATTCTCGCGCCGGACGAGCGCCTGGTTGCTGGGCGGCGCGGGGCGAGAGAGCTATCTCGTCGGAGCGATCGTTCAATCGCTCCAAACGGTGACGGGAGTGGCCGGCATTCGGTACAACGCGGCAAGCGGTCTGACGCTGCGGCTGGATGCCAGCGTGATTCGCTCGCGACCAGTGCTCTCGCGGCGCGGTATCGCGATAGGCGTGGAGCGCGGGTTTTGACGCGTGCGCGCGACGTTCGTCACGTTGCCCCGGTCCCACTCGCTGTAGCGATTAACGCGCTCGTCCACCTCGCGTCTCAACCAGGACTCCAACTTCTCGAGGTATAGGTCGTGAGAAACCGCACAATCGTCGCCGTGTTGCTGGCGCTTGCCATCGGCGTGCCCGCCGCGGCGCGTGCGCAGCAACCCAATGATACCGCAAGAGATCGTCATGAGATTCGTCACGACCGGCGTGGCCTTCGCCACGATCGGCGTGACGTGCGCAGTGACCGCCGCGACATCCATCAGGACGGTCGCGAGCGGCGTCAGGATCTGCGGCAGGGCGACACGACCGCCGCGCGTCAGGAAACGCACGACATCCGTCAGGACCGTCGGGACTTGCGTAGCGACCGGCGCGAACGGCGCTCCGATCGGCGTGACATCCGTCAGGACCGTCGTGATCTACGGCAGGACCGCCGCGATTCCTCGCAGCGGGATTCCACCAAAGCTCCGTAACCGCATGCGCGCTGAGCTGAGGGGGGGGCGCTACCGGCCCCTCAGCTCGGTAGCGACCCGCTCCGCGTCGCGCAGCACGCGCAGGATATTCAGTCCAGCCACCTTTTTCACGTCTGCCTCAGTCCAACCGCGTCGCAGCAGTTCCGCGATCAGATCCGGAAATTTCGAGACGTCTTCCAGACGATTGGGCACTTCCGTGATGCCGTCGAAATCGGAGCCGATGCCGACGTGATCGACACCGGCGATCTGCCGGATATGATCGATGTGATCGGCGACTTGCTCGAGCGTCGCGTGGGGCGCTCGTGACTCCCACGCGCGCATCGAGTCCGCGCGGGTAACCGAATCGGCTCCCGCCGCTCGTAAGAGACGGGCTCGCTCCGCCACGCTGTCGCCGTATACCCGGACGGCCTCGGAAACGAAGCCGGGGTTGAAGTTCACCATCACCACGCCGCCGTTCGCCGGGATCAGCCGCAGGATCGAGTCGGGGACGTCGCGCGCGTGATTCGTGAGCGCGCGCGCCGAGGAATGCGAAAAGATGACGGGTGCCTTCGACGTGTGAATCGCGTCCGACATCGTCATGTCGTTGACGTGCGAGAGGTCGACCAGCATGCCCAGCCGATTCATCTCGAGCACGACCTGCTTGCCCAAGTCGGAGAGCCCACGGTGCGAGCTATCGGTCGACGCCACCGCCCAATCCAGGCTGCGCCAATGCGTGAGTGTCATGTACCGCACGCCGAGGCGGGAGAACATCCGCAGCGCGCCGAGCGAGTTTTCGATCGCGTGACCGCCTTCGATGCCGATCAGGCACGAGATCTTCTTGGCGGCGAAGTTTCGTTCTACCTCGGCGGCGGTCGTCGCCATCGCCAGCACGTTCCGGTAGCGCGCGCACAGACGATGGATCAAGTCGATCTGCTCGAGTGCGTACACTGTAGGATGTGGCCCCCCCCCGGAGTCCATCGTCGTGACCGGCACATAGGCGGCCCAGAACTGCCCACCGACCGCCCCCGACCGCAGGCGCGGAATGTCTGTCATCAGCTTGGGCTGGTTGACCGCGAAGTTCACCGAGTCGAGTCCACCGCGCTCGCGAATGGCGTCGGGGATGTCGTTGTGGCCGTCGATGAGCGGGACGGTGTGCAGAATGCGGAGGGCTTGGGCGCGGTAATCGACTTGGGCGGTGAGGCGGTTGGGCGGTTCGGTGGCTAGAAAAAGACCCACGCCGAGCATGCGAACCGCCCACCCGCTGAACCGCCGAACCGTCCAGTTCATCATCGTCGCCGCGTTCGAGGAGTCCAAAAGCTAGATTACGTCCTGTCCATGAGCAACGAATCAAAGGTCAAGATCGCGCTGGTCGTGAACGGCGAGCTGACTGAAGTGGCATTCGCGCCGCATAAGACGCTGCTCGAAGTGCTGCGCGAAGACCTGAGTCTCACCGGCACGAAACACGGCTGCGAATTGGGCGAGTGCGGCACGTGCACCGTGTTGCTCGATGGCACGCCCGTGCTTTCTTGTCTGGCGCTTGGCCTGGCGTGCGCCGGACATAGCGTGCGCACAGTCGAAGCGATGGCCCAGGGCGGCAAGCTACATCCGCTGCAGGAGACATTCGCCGATCTGGGCGCGGCACAATGCGGTTATTGCACGCCCGCGTTCCTGCTCGCTGCCGAAGCGCTCCTCGCATCCAATCCGAAACCCACGCGCGCGGAAATCAAGGACGCCCTCGCGGGCAACCTCTGTCGCTGCACCGGCTACATCAAGATTTACGAAGCCGTCGAGCTGGCCGCCGAGCGGATGAATGGCCGAGTATAGAGTCATCGGCAAGGCCCTGCGCAAAGTCGACGCCGTCGCGAAGGTAACGGGGACGACGCGCTTCGCCGACGACCTCGCGTTTCCGAGGATGCTGTACTGCAAGCTGCTGCGTAGCACCGAGCCGCACGCGCGCCTTGTGTCGATCGATACCGCGGCCGCGGCGAGCCTCGAGGGTGTCCACGCCATACTCACCGGACGGGATCTGCCGATCCCGTTCGGCATTCTTCCCGTCTCCCAGGACGAGCACACCCTCTGCGTCGACAAGGTGCGGTTCATCGGCGATCCGGTCGCGGCGGTTGCCGCCACCAGCGAAGAGGTCGCGACCGCGGCGCTCGATCTGATCAAGGTCGTCTACGAGCCGCTCAAGTCCATCGCATCCGCCGAGGAAGCGGTCGCGCATCCCGAGCCGCGCATCCATGACTACGGCGATGGCGGCAACCTGCACAAGCTCATCGACCTCGAGTTCGGCGATGCCGACGCGGGGATCGCGGCAGGCGACATCGTCCGCGAGGACCTGTTCTTTTTCGAAGGCAGCACGCATCTGCCGATGGAGCAGCACGCAGCCGTGGCGATGTGGTCGCCCGATGGTAAGCTGACGCTGTGGACCTCGACGCAGACGCCGCATTACGTCCATCGCGCGGTGGCGAAGGTGCTGGAGCTGGCGCCCGCGCGCATACGCGTCATCGCCACGCCGAACGGCGGCGGCTTCGGCGGTAAGAGCGATCCCTTCAATCACGAGATCGCGGTCGCGAAGCTGGCGATGCTCACCGGCCGTCCCGTCAAGATCACGCTGACGCGGGAAGAGGTTTTCTACTGCCATCGCGGCCGTCATCCTACGTTGATGTGGGTTCGGACGGGTGTGAAGCGCGACGGGTCGATCACAGGCATGCATTTCCGGTCGCTGCTCGACGGCGGCGCGTATGGGTCCTACGGCGTGGCGAGCACGTACTACACGGGCGCACTCCAGACCGTCACGTATCACGTGCCGCGCTATCACTTCCAGGGCGCGCGGGCGTTCACGAACAAAGCACCGTGCGGGCCGAAGCGCGGTCACGGCACGCCGCAGCCACGTTTTGCCGTCGAAGTTCATCTCGACAAAATCGCGGAGCAGCTGGCGATCGATCCGGCGGAGCTGCGCCTCAAGACGCTGGTACCACCGAATTCACTCACCGCTAACTATCTCCGCGTTGGCTCGATGGGCCTCGGCACATGTATCGCCAAGGTCATCGAGGGATCGGACTGGAAGCGGAAGTTCCACAAACTGCCAGAGGGCCGTGGCGTCGGGCTCGCGTGCTCGAGCTACATCTCGGGCGCCGGGTTGCCGATCTACTGGAACAACATGCCGCACTCCGGCGTGCAGTTGAAATGCGACCGCGGCGGTGGCGTCACGGTGTTTTGCGGCTCCACCGAGATCGGCCAGGGATCGGATTCAATTCTCGCCTACATCGTCGCTGAAGTACTCGGCGTCGATCCGTTCGACGTCGCGGTCGTCACGGCCGACACCGATCTCACGCCGGTCGATCTCGGCAGCTACTCGAGTCGGGTGACTCTCATGAGCGGCAACGCGGCCCTCCAGGCGGCCGAACGAGCGCGCCAGATCCTGGCGCTGCATGCCGGGCGCAAACTCGACGTCCCCGTCGAGCGGCTGACGTTCGCGGGCGGGCGCGTCTTCGATTCGCAGGATCGGAAGCGCGGCACGTCCTTCGCCGAAGCCGTGCAGTGGGCGGAAGCCGCGGAGGGCACCGTGGGGACGGTTGGATCGTACACGCCGCCCCAGAGCGCGGGCAAGTATCGCGGCGCCGGCGTCGGGCCGTCGCCGGCCTACTCCTACAGCGCCTGTGTGGCCGAGGTGGACGTGGATCCTGAGACCGGGATCGTGCGGGTACCCACGATCTGGATTGCGCATGACGTGGGTCGATCCATCAACTCGGCCTCAGTGATCGGTCAAGTCGAGGGCTCGATCTACATGGGTTTGGGGGAGGCGTTGATGGAAGAGATGGCATACCGCGGCGATCTCAAAGTGGTCCACAAGATCCCGTCGCTGCTCGAATACAAGAGTCCCACCACGCTCGAGATGTGCGACGTGATCACGTATCTCGTCGAAGATCCCGATCCCAACGGCCCGTTCGGCGCCAAGGAAGTCGGCCAGGGACCGCTGCTGCCGGTGATGCCTGCGGTCGCCAATGCGGTCTACGATGCGGTCGGCGTGCGGATCGACGAGGTGCCGATCACGCCCGAGAAAGTCCTAAAGGCTCTGAAGAGGAAGCAGAAAGGCGAGTCCCCGCGCTACGGACCTGAGCAGTTCCCTGACATCCCATGGCCGGAGCCGATTCGCGTGCCGACGCCGTGGGAAGGCGGAGACGGAAAGGCCGTGACCACGGCGCCACTTTCGGTTGAGCGGCCGCACTGATGCTGCGTCTCCCCAGGTTCCGCTACCTACAGCCGACCTCTCTCAGCGACGCGCTGAAGATGAAGGCCGACGCTGGCCCGGACGGCATGTTCGTCGCGGGAGGGACCGACCTGTACCCGAACATGAAGCGGCGGCACCAGGAACCGAAAACGGTCATCTCGCTGATGGGAATCCCCGAATTGAGAACGATGGAACGATGGAACGTGGCAACGTGTGTCACGTTGAGCACTCTTTCCAACAGTCCATCGTTCCAACGTTCCCACGCCGCAGTCGCGACCGCCGCTCGCCTCGTTTCCACCCCCCTGCTCCGCAACATGGGCACCCTCGGCGGCAACCTCTGTCTCGACACGCGCTGCAACTACTACAACCAGACCTACGAGTGGCGGAAGTCGATCGACTTCTGCATGAAGAAGGACGGCGCGATCTGTTGGGTGGCGCCGTCATCGCCCCGCTGCTGGGCAGTGAGCTCGTCCGACATCGCCCCGGTCATGGTGGCAATCGGTGCCGAATATCGGCTGGTCGGCCCGCAGGGTGAGCGCGTCGTTCCCGCAGGACGGTTCTACAACAACGACGGCATCAATTATCTCACCAAGCAACCCGATGAGATCCTCGCCGCCGTGCAGTTGCCGGCGCCCAATGGCTGGGACGCGGTCTACCACAAATTGCGGCGCCGAGGGTCGTTCGATTTTCCGGTGCTGGGTGTCGCGGCATGGATACAGTGGAATGGAAAGA
>Ga0209157_1002295_pt1 | contig 15340 bp, 11 predicted proteins | sample GraSoiAngelo_135_FD_185892 | JGI IMG/M metagenome (GOLD analysis project Ga0209157, IMG submission 185892) | Grasslands soil microbial communities from the Angelo Coastal Reserve, California, USA - 14_0929_05_40cm (SPAdes) (version 2) | ecosystem: Environmental > Terrestrial > Soil > Grasslands ... | reverse complement strand
CGTTCATGGATGAGTTCTTGGACCAGCTTGAAATTCGTCAGAGCGGGAACGAAGTAGCGCCGGATAGCTAAAGCTTTGACCAATTCTTCCCGGCTCCGCTCATATTGGCCCATCTCGAGGAGGACAACCGCGAGATTGTTGTGAGCGGTGGCCGCGTCGCCGCCTAGCTGGAATTCTTCGAAAGCGCCTTCCAAGTCGCCACGCCGGGCCAGCAGTGTCGCCAAATTGTTTCGGGCTGTCTTTGATGAAGGATTGAGTTCGAGCGCTTTGCGAAATTCGGCTTCAGCGGCTTGAACCTTATTTTCAAGGAGAAGATTGTAACCAAGATTGTTATAAGCCCGATCGGACTCCGGATGGAGAGTCGCGGCCTGCGCGAATGCAATTTCGGCTTTAGCGAGATCGCCTGCGGCTTGGTATAGAAGTCCCAATTCATTCCAGGAAGCCGCGGAAGGCCGCTGCCAGACGAGCGTCTCCACCGGAGCAATGGCGTCAGCAGGCCGGCGGGATGCGCGGGCCGAACGTGACAGTCCGGCGACAGCCTGTTCAGCCGTAGCGGCATCGGAGAGGGATAGCTGTAACGCTTGCCGGTATTGTTCGAAAGCGTTGTCGTAAACCTTGTAACTTTCGTAGACACCCCCGAGTTCCAGGCGAGCAGCCACATCCTGGGGATTCGATTTCAAACGAGCCTGAAGCGCCTGAACACGCGCATCATCGCTGAGGGGATTGAACGCTCCTTGAGTCTGTCGCTTGAACACGGCCCGCACAGAAGTGTCGATCGCAGGCGCGGCTGGAGCTTTGGGCCGCTGGGAAGCGATTCCAGAGAGGCCGAAGTCCTGGGTTATGGCGTGGCGCACACACCCGGTGCCGAGGCTGAGCGCCAGTAAGAGCGCTGCATTCAGATGCTGGACGTTCATACAGATGACTCTTCGCAAAGTGAGAATTGGAGTTCGTCACCGACCGCGGTCCCGGTGCCGGCGAGAGATCCGGATGGCAGTTCGAGGACGCTCTCTGCGGACCAGACAAGCGACGTCAAACGGAATGGCGCAAGCTGATGATAGATGCGTTTTACCCGCATCCGCCGATCGATGAAAGCCACATCGATGGGAAATCGCATGCCGAACGTGTGGATCGCCTGAGTCGGATAGATCCACAAACCTTCACCGGCGTTCAATATATCGCGCTTAAGCAAACCGGTCCGCCGCGCCCGTGGTGTATCTGCAAGCTCCACTTTGGAAGCCAGAATCGCTCCCCGCGTCCGGTTTCGGACAACGAACGGACCCGCGGCCATATGCCGAAAATCTCCTCTATTCGACTGCGAATGTTATACCTAAACGTGCAGTCTAGGACTGTAAAAAGAGGTAAAACAAATCGGGGAACCATTGCGCGATGCCGAGTTTCTGGCGTATATATTCCGCGGCGGCCAAAAATTCGGAGTCGGGTTTGATGCAAGCTTTGTCGATTCCACAGACGCGCCGGGCATTGATTTCGCTCTCGAGCCTGGCCGTTCTAATTTCCTTTTTCCTTCCAGCGGTTTATGCCGCGAATATCGGCACAGTTGTTCCGGTTATGGGAATCGTGGCGGATTTGATTTACGACTCCGCGCGCAACCTGGTGTATCTTGCCAACTCGTCGCGCAGTGAGGTCGATATCTATTCCGTCGGTGAAAGGCGATTGGTGGGAAGCGTTGTGACCGGCACGCTGCCATCGAGCCTGGCGTTGAGTCCGGATCTCTCGACGCTTTATGTAGCCAGCGCCGGCTCGAACACCATCAACACGATCAATCTGAACACGCGCCAACGCGGCAACGACTACAACGTCGGCTCGCGGCCGGACGCGATTGCCGTTGGTAACGACGGGAAGGTGGTGATTCTCGGCACCGGAGGTCTCCAACGCCTCGACACCGCGACGGGCCGCATCACTCCGGTTCCTATCTCGCCGCCGCCGACGCCACCGGGTGGACTGCTAAATATTCCTGGGGCCATCATCACCAATTCCACATTCGCCGGCCTGGTCACGACAGCTTCTGGAAATCTCATCATTGGACGGTCCATCAACCTCACAGTACCCGGCGCGGCAAATCGGCTGTTTGTTTATGAAGTGGCCTCCGGAGTGGTTCTGCGGAGCCGCAATGTAACGGGATTGGCCTCGATTCTGTCGGCCTCTACGGACGGGTCAAGATTCATGGCCGGTCCGCTGCTATTCGACACCCAAACGCTGACGATCCTTGGCCGGACCGGGAATGTCTTGAACGCGACCTTGGGTGGTGGCAGCGCATTCTCGGTGGACGGAAACTCGGTTTACGCGTCGTTCAACAACGCGGCGGCGTGCTGCGCCCAAACGCCGATCAATCCACTCAATCCAAACAATCCTCAGAACCCCGCAACGCCGGGCGTCGTCACTCCCGGTGGGGGCGGTGGATTCCCCGGTGGCGGATTTGGGGGCGGTGGTGTTCCGCCGGCACCGGCACAAAGCCAACAGACAGTGGCAGTCCTCCAGATTCTGCGCTCGTCCAGCCTGACGCCGCAGCTTGGTTTGCGCCTGGCCGAGCAAATCACATCGAAGATCATTGCCTCGCCCGACGGCCAATATCTTTTCGCGACGTCGACTTCCGGTTTGATGGTGATACCGGTTGGGCAGTTGAACAATCTGCCCATCCTCGATGTGAGCTCGACCAACGTCGTGCTTTCGCGAGACATGTGTAATCGCACGATCGCCAGCGCCACGGTTCAAATCCGGAATGCCGGCGGCGGCCGCATGACGTTTGCCGCTGCCGTGAACAGCACAAGTCCGACTGCCACGGCGACTCCTGTGATTCTGAACCAGCGTTCGGGTGTAGCGCCCGCAACATTGACGATCAGCTTTGATCCGCGTACGACGGCCGCGCGCGGCACGTCTCAATATGTGGTGGTATTGACGTCTCCCGAAGCGGTCAATATCGAGCCCCCGATTTTAGTGAACTTTAACTTTCGCGATGTGACCGACCGCGGCACGATTATTCCGTTGAATGGTGTCGGCGTGGACATGCAAATGGACGCAGCGCGCCAACGCATATACGTCGCGAATTACACGATGGGACAGATTGAAGTGTTTTCACTGGCGAGCCAGACGTTTTTGTCCCCAATTCGTGTTGGGAATCGGCCGCTGTCGATGGCCATGGTAAATCCGTCGACACTCGTTGTCGCAAATTTCGGCTCCGAGAACCTGTCGGTCGTGGATCTGGACGCGATGCAAGAAGTCGATCAGATCTCCATGGGACCGATACCCCTGAGTACCAACCTGCCGCTGTTTCCGCGTTATATCGCCGCCTCATCGAATGCCATCTTGTTTTCGGTGTCGCCGCTTCCTGCGGCGGGAGTGTTGCCCGGAAACGGACAGGTGTGGCAATTGAGCTTGCTGACGCGTAGCGCGTTCCCGCGGCTTGACCTGGGGGTCGGGTCCGTCAACGCTATTCAAGGCCGAAATGTTTTGACTGCAGCAGCGGACGGCAGCGGGATTCTCATCGCCGATGCGGGAACCAACATGATGGCCACTTTGCGAGTCTACGATCCAATTGCGGATACATTCCCGATACTCCGCTTTGCCGCGGTTCCGCAATTTCGCGGCGTCGCTGCCGCGGGTTCCGACGGCAGCTATTACGTCGTGGAAAACGCCGTATTCAATACCGTTTTGGGTTCACAAGGAGCGCTGGCTTCGGCTGCCGGTTTACCGCTGCCGCAGGCGGCGAGTGCAAATGCTTTTGGCGTAGCCATTGCGAATAATTTTGCAGTACGTGTGCAAAGCGGAGTGCCCCAGAGCCTGCAGCGATTCAATCTCGCAACATTCCAGCAAGACACCCAGGTATCGCTGCCGGAGCTGGTCACGGACATCAGCCCGGCCCAAAGCGGCGCCACCCCGACTGGCGGCGCCCCGCCGCGGCAATGGCCTCCGCGGGTGACAGCGCTGGAGATCGGCGTGAACAACCAGACGCAGATTCTCCCTCACGGCCTCGTCTTCGACGGGAGTAATAATGTATACCTGCTCACGTGGTCGGGACTCACTGCGGTCTCGTTGGCTCAAACAGGGGAGCGTGCTCCCTCATTTCAGGCCAGTGGAGTGGTGAATACCTCGACGCGCAGCAGGCGGATCTCGCCCGGGTCGCTGATCTCCATATTGGGCAGCAATCTGGCCGACGCGGCGTCGGCGAGCGGGCCCCCGCTACCCCGATTGCTTGGCGGGGTCTGCGTGACGGCGAATGAAATGGCGATCCCCCTCATCAACACTTCTCCCACGCAAATCGATGCGCAATTGCCGCCCGAATTAGCAGCGACCCGTGGTGTGACCTTGACCGTTCGTTCGCAGCGCCTGGGTCTGGTTAGTCCCGGTGTGCTGGTTCCATTGAGTGCCTCAAGTCCGGGTGTGCTTTCACTCGATGTCAACGGGACAAAGACGGCAGCGATTATCCATGGCGCGGACTTCGCGCTCGTCACGCCGGATTATCCTGCCGAGCGGGATGAAACGCTTATTCTTTACGCAGCAGGACTCGGCCCCGTCAATCCGAGGGTTGCCGCCGGGGAAGCCGCGTCAGCGGATCCCTTTTCCGTTACGACGGAATCTGTGGAAGTCACGATCGGCGGCCATCCTTACCCGGTGCTCTGGTCCGGGCTGGCGCCAGGCATGGTCGGGATTTATCAGATCAATCTTTATGTTCCAGGGGACCGAGCTCAGGGTGACGACCTGCCCGTCTTCATCACTGCCGGAGGAGCAGCCAGTGCGACCGATGACGCACCGCTTACCTCGGTGCATTAGATCTTCGACATGGTTGTGTGCGTGGCTCGTCTTTAATTGTTCTCAAGTTCTGCACGCTCAAACTGCCTGGAATTTCCTTGGGCCTGCCGGCGGTGCTCCTCCTCGAGTGGTGAGGCTCGCTTCCGATCCCCGCACTGATTCCGTTTTGTATTTTGCCGCGCCGGGAGGCGGTGTTTGGAACAGCACGAATGGGGGAGGCTCCTGGCTTCCGATAGCGGATTCCCTTCCTTCTCTCGAAGTATGTTCTATCGCGATTGATTCTCGTTCTCCCGATGTGCTCTATGCCGGAACAGGAGACGATCAAAACCCGCGGCCATTACAGACAGTGGCACGTTCGCCCGATGGGGGCCGGACGTGGACGACCGGGCCGCGATTCACGAATCAGCCGGTTTGCGCGCTCGCGGTCGATCCTGCGAATTCCTCGCGGCTATTTGCGGGGTCGTCGGAAGGATTGTTCTTTTCACAGGATGCCGGTACCAGTTGGAACAAGATCGTAGCGGCTCCGGTCACATCCATTGCTTTCGATAACCAGGGCAGCCTTTATGCCGGCGTGCTCAACGACGATTCATCCGGGAGCCGAAATAACATTTTGATTCGAACGTCCGACGGCGGCAGCACCTGGACCAACATATCCCTGCCTGACAGCCCGTCCGCAAGCAATTCCCAGACAACCTGGGTCAGCATTGTCGCCTACGCCAATACCGTGTCGTTGACCGTTTCATACCAGTTGAATACGAGTGGGCAGGGAAGCGCGTCATTGGCAAAAGCGAATCCGTCACTGATGGATTTTTACCGCAGCACCGATGGGGGTAACACCTGGTCGGCACCTGCACGCGTGGGCGAAGGACATACACCGACCCAACTGTACCTGGATTCCGCGAGTGGAAATCTGTACATTGCCGGAGATTCGCTGATGGTGTCCACCAATCAGGGAATGAGTTGGGTCAGCCTTTCAACGAAGACCAATGTCTTGCACACGGCCGTGATCACGGGCGACATGCTTCTGGTCGGTGGTGATGGCGGTCTTGAAATGGTTCCGCTCGCTAATTCCGCCGTACCACGAGCGATTCAGCAGTTGCCTTTAGGGCAGTTCTTCAGTGCGAGCCTCGATTCACAGAACGCGGTTTGGGCAGCCGGACCCGCGGGTCTCTTCGGTCCGGCGGCCAGGAAGGTTACCAATCCGGTCGGTGCTGTTGCGGCTTTAGCGAACTCGTCCGATATTTTCGCCGCGGGAAACCAGGCAGTCTACCTGTCTGAAGACGGAGGCTCACAGTTTTCGTCAGGTAAAGTTCTTGCCGATGGGGAGCTTCGAGCGCCGTTTCCTCCTCTGGTTGTCGATCCCGTGAATCCTTCATCGGCTTTCGTGGCCGGTACGCGTCTTTACCACACGACCGACGCCGGTCAATCCTGGGCCGCGTTGCCCGTTGTCGATTCCGACACGACGCGCGTAATTATCGCGATCGCAATGGCGCCGGTTCAGCGTACGACGCTGTATGCCGCAACAGCATGCCTTCCGGAAATCGTGTTGACTTCATGCCCGCCCGTCTCATTGATTTGGCGTTCGCAGAATAGCGGGCAAACCTGGACGCAAACGGGTTCCGTGTCCGGGTATGTCAACCGTCTGGCCGTCGATCCGAGGCAGAACAATACGGTGTATGCTGCCGTTGGTGGTTTCCCCGCCGGAACGAGCCTGTCGGCCGGTTACGTTCAGGGCGATTTGCAACAGTCCATCAATAGTGGTATGACGTGGACTTCCATACGTACCAATCTGCCGAACGTGCCGGTGAACGCCGTTGTCATCGATCCGACTTCATTGCCTCCTCTGATTGTGACACCGGTTCCGCAACCAACGTTTCCGGGACAACCGCCAACACCCCCCTTTGGACCGGGACGATTCCCAGTTTTCAATCAGCCCGCGCAGACCCTATACGTCGCAACCGATGCCGGAGTATTTGTGACGTTCAATCTCGGTGGCGGCGTGGGTGGCGGAGGAAACGTGGCGCCTAATCCCCAGTGGACCGATATCAGTTGGGGGCTTCCTCCGGTCCCGATCACCGACATCTCACTGCGGCAGCCGGACGGCATCCTGCTGGCGGCCACCTTCGGCCGCGGCGTTTATTCGATATCGGCGAAGGGGCTGGCGGCGGGAATTGTTGTCAATTCGCTCTCTATCAACGTAACTCTGATGAAGGGAACGGCCGTCACTACAGGTGTCCCTCTATTCAATGTCACGGGTTCGAACACGCTGGGTTGGCGTCTCAATGCATATGACAGTTGGCTCGGTATTGCTGAAGCCAACGGGACTTTGAGGCCGGGTGGTTCCGGACAGGCGGCCGTTCGCGTATCCGCCGCAGGTCTGCAGCCCGGTACCCATTTGGGACGCTTACAGCTCATTTCCGGGTCTTTTGTGCAGACCGTTTTTGTCGTCGCGCATGTGACAGAGGCACCGGCTCAAATGACCATTTTCAGCGGGAATAATGCACTGGGCAACGTGGGAGCGGCCCTGCCGCCATTGCAGGTTGTCGTATCCGGCGCCAATCAAAATCCATTGAACGGAGTCCCAGTCAACTTCGCGATTGTCAGCGGCGGAGGGTCCATCAGTTCTCGAACGGCATTCACCAATGCTGCCGGAATCGCCGGCACCGTTCTGACGCTCCCGCCGAATCGTGCAACCGTTCAAGTGCTGGCGACGGTTGCCGATCTCTCGGTGACCTTCACGGCCACCGCTGTGGACGCGCCGGCGTTGTTGCAAGATTCGATTGTTGACGGGGTGACATTCAACTCCTATGCGCCTTTAGCACCCGGAAGCATCATTTTGATAACGGGACAGAACTTGGCTCAGACGACGGTCTTCGCTCCGGCGGGGACGCTGCCGCTGATTCTCGCGACAACGCGTGTCTGGATCAACACGGCGGCAGGCGAAGCTGCCTTGCCGCTGTTGTCTGTTTCCCCAACCCAGGTCAGGGCTCTACTGCCGACGGACGTTTCTGCCGGTGTCTATGGCCTGCGTGTGGAAGCGGCATCCATTCGCAGCAACGAGGTGCAGATTTACGTCGCAGCGTTTGCTCCCGGGATTCTGACGCAGAGCGGGAATGGCCGAGGTTTGGGAATTTTCATCAAAGACGACGGCTCCGTCGTGACTGCTTCGAACCCGGCGGATCGCGGCAGCAGTGTCACATTCTTCGCCACTGGTCTTGGCCCCGTAAATCCTCCAGTCGGGCCGGGCGAACCCGGCGCTGTTGAGGAACCGTTAAACCGCACTATCACGATGCCGCGAGTCTTCTTTGATACGTACGCAGGCGATGTGCTTTACAGCGGCTTGGCCCCAGGTGTTGCGGGACGATATCAGGTAACAGTCCGGGTTCCCCTTTTAGTCTCTCCTGCAACGAACATTTCTGTGAGCCTGCTTATCGAAGGCTTTGCCAGCAACCGTGTTACGATTCCGGTTCGATAACGAATCCGAATATGAGTCGAGCTCCGACAGTCCGCCGAACCGCATTAGCCGCCAGTGTGCAGTTTTCCCAGAACCAGGAGCGGTATGCGAGTCTCAAGACGCGCGTCCACCAAAAGCTCTTGAGCGTGCTGAACATGGATGCGGTGAAGGCCGAGAGCCGGCAGGAACTGCGCCGCGAAGTCCAGAGCGTGTTGGAAAAGATCTTGCGCGAAGATCATCTTCCGATCAGCATGACCGAGCGAAACCGCCTGGCGGAGGAAATCCTGGATGAAGTGTTCGGTCTGGGCCCGCTGGAGCCGTTACTGAAGGATCCGACCATCTCCGACATTTTGGTCAACACGCACAAACACGTCTACATCGAGCGGCACGGCAAGTTGATCGAAACGGCTATCCGGTTTCAGAATGACCGGCATCTGCTGCACATTATCGAAAAGATTGTTTCCAGTGTCGGAAGACGCATCGACGAATCCGTTCCTTTGGTGGATGCCCGGCTGGCGGACGGTTCGCGCGTCAATGCGATCATCCCGCCATTAGCCGTTGACGGGCCATCGCTTTCGATTCGGCGATTCGGCCGCAAGGTACTGACCAATGAGGAGCTGCTAAAGAATCAAACGCTGACGCCATCGATCATGAAGTTTCTTGCGGCGTGCGTGGAGGCGCGGCTCAATATGGTCATTTCCGGAGGGACCGGTTCGGGAAAAACCACTTTTCTGAATTGCCTCTCTCGTTTCATCCCCGAGCACGAACGCGTCATCACGATCGAAGACACGGCCGAATTGCAGCTTCAACTCGATGACGTCGTACGTATGGAGACGCGTCCTCCCAACATCGAAGGCAAAGGAGCGATCACTCAAACGCAGTTACTGATGACCGCGCTGCGCCTGCGCCCCGACAGGATCTTGCTCGGCGAAGCGCGCGGTGGTGAAGCACTCGACATGTTGCAGGCAATGGGGACTGGCGTCGAGGGCTCGATGACAACCGTCCACGCCAATTCGCCCGCCGATGCCTTCAGCCGCCTGGAGACGATGGTCATGATGGCGAAACTCGACTTGCCCAGCCGATTCATTCGCCAACAAATGGCCTCGGTCATTCACCTGTTGGTACAAACGGCGCGCCTCAGCGATGGCACACGAAAGGTAACTCACGTCTCCGAAGTCACAGGCCTGAATAACCTGAGCATTCAGGTACGCGACATTTTCGTTTTTGACCAAACCGGAGTGGCGGAAGATGGCCGGGTCCTCGGCCGATTCCAGGGCGCGGCGCCTTCGGAAGAGTTCATGGAACGGCTGCGATTGTCCGGAATACCGGTCTCGCCTGAGCTTTTCGAAGAGGTCGTCTCGATCCAATAGAGCATGAAGCGAATCCTATACACATCGTTGCTACTGTCGTTGCTGTCCCCAAGGTGTTTTGGGCAGGGAACAGCGCCGTGGGAAGTGTTTGGCGGTTACTCTTTCCAGAGAGCCGACGTTCGCGAGTATTTCATTTCCAGGCCGACGCCGCTCATTTATGCTGCGCGCCATCACTACGTGAACATGAACGGCTGGGAGCTGTCGGTGACGGAGAACCTGAATCGGTGGTTTGCAGGGACGCTGGATATCAGCGGTTATTACAAATCGCCGGCGGTCAGGAGCGTTACGACTCGAGACCATATCTTCTCGATTTTGTACGGCCCGCAATTCACGTATCGAAAAGATACCAACATCGGAGCGCCGGGGCGGCTCATATTCTCGTCTGTACCGTTTGCACATATCCTTTTCGGGGGAGCCCACACGAGCGCGACCGTTGGACCTCCAGGCCCTCACGCCTCGGATTTCTCGTTTGCGATGGCCCTTGGGGGAGGTCTGGATTGGCCTCTGACGTCTGACGCATCCATTCGCCTCCTCCAGTTGGATTACTTGAGGACCAACGCGCTCGGAGCGGGCCAGAACAACTACCGCGCATCCATCGGCGTGGTCTTGCGGCTCGGCAAACCGAAATAGTTCAGTCGTCCGGAATCGCGATGGGTTTTCGCGATCGGACGATGAACACACCTACGAGCACCAACACAACTCCGGCAATCTGGGAAGCTACGGGATTTTCTCCCAGCAACAACCACCCCGCAAGTAGCGCAACGATCGGTGTGAGATTATTGAATACGGATGTGCGTGCAACACCGATCGTGTTCAACGCGTGCGCCCAGACAAAATAGCCATAGGCGATCGACAAGAGCGCCGAATACCCCAGGCCCAGCCATGCGATTGGGGCAATGCTCGGCCACGGCTGCGCGATGATCCATGGTAGCGACATCGGCACCATCATGGCTGTCCCGGCGATCATCGTCGCAACCGTCAGCCGAATCGGGCCGTATTTGCCTAAAAGACGAGTGGATTCGGCACTCTGCCAGCCCCAACAGATCGAAGCGGCCATCATGAGTAAATCACCGCGCCAGGATCCTGCGAACGAAATGCCCTCCGAGCCAAACGCCACGATCGCTGCCACGCCGGCCAGCGACATGATGATTCCTATAAGCACGCCTCGGCTGAACCGCTCCCGTCCCATGGCGACGCCGATGAGAAAAGCAAACACGGGGCTCAGCGCCATAATCAGCGCGCCGTTGCCGGCTCCAGTTCTGGCGAGCCCAAGCACAAATAGGAACTGGTAGAACGCGTTCGCAATAAAACCCAACCAAAGTATCCGGCGAATATCGTGCGCGGCGATCCGGAGACCCTCGCCGCGCATTTTCAGAACGAGAAACATCGCAGCCGATGAAACGGTGAAGCGCACGGCGTTGAAGGCAATCGGATGGAAGTACCGGAAGGTCATCTTCACGATCGCGTAGTTGAAACCCCAGATCAGAACGGTGCTCAGCAACAACGCATCCACAGCGTAATTTTTGCGGTCCGGCACGCTGACACGTTAACATGCCGATGTATCAGGAGGTTCTATGCGGTGGTTTCTTGCAGCTTTTATTCTTTTACTTGCGGCGAACACGGCGGCGGCCCAGGTGGATGATCCCGCTGTATCCGTGGTTAATGTGATTCCAATACCGACCATACCGTCCGGGGTTAGCAATTCCGTAATAGACCATAATGGAAGGCTGTTCATCTTCGACGTGACCTTCGAAAACACAATGATTCTGACAACCGAGGGCGTGTATCGGTTTGCCCGGTCGGCGAAGACTCGTGTGACGGTCATTGAGAGCGATGGAACCACGAAGCGCGATGGTCAATATAACGGATCCTTCCAGATCGCGGGTGTGGGACGTTATGCGGTCTACGCGATCGTGAACGATTACGGGTTTAGTATGGCGGCGTCACAAACCCCGGTACCGATTACAATCGTTCGGCGTTTGGTGGCGTTGGGTCCAGTATTTCCAACACTGCCGTCTCTAGATGTGCCCTTGCAGGCTGATGTAAAAGTATCGGCAGTCGGGGACGACGGGACGCCCGACAGCATCGCCTTTGTCGATGTGACGCCGTCACCCATCATTCTTAATCCAACGGAGGCCGGTGCGCCGGTACCGGCCATACCCACTCGGCTGCGTACCGTGCGGATGTTCCAATCCGATGGAAAATCGTTTACCCCTCTGACGCCGTCGCCAATCCCAATACCCTGATCTATGCTCGAACGCGAATTCGGCTCGGCGGCTGTAAAAGTTCCAGTCGTCGGACAAGGAACCTGGAACATGAAACGTGACGGCCTGGAGGCCCTGCGAACGGGCATTGAACTACAGGGCAAGACGCTCCAAACGATTGCCGATCGGCACGGAAAGACGCCGCGTCAGGTCGCGCTGAATTTTCTGACGCGCCGGAAGAGCTTGTTCACAATTCCGAAGGCCGGCAAAGTCGAACACGTGAGAGAGAATTCCGGAGGAACCGGCTGGAAATTAACCGAGGACGACTTAAAGCTCATCGATGGCGCATTCCCACCGGCCGGCAAGGACGAACCGCTCGATATGCTGTAAAGGGATCCTTGAAAAGGCGCGCTCTATTCGACTGTTTCGTCGGGCCCGAACACGCTTGAGGCGATCCGTAGCCACTCCCAAGCTGCAGGGAATCCTGCATCAGGAGCGCCGATTTTGACGCCGTCGCCGCCGCCGCGCGAAACCGTTGGGAATTCATGCTGACGATCGCCCCCTTGGCGATCCCGTACGGAACTGGCTCGCCGGTGAATCCGATCGCTATGTTTTAGGGGATTTTGAGCTAAGATTTTTCGAAGGAGGATTACCATGGCTGGACTTGCTGAGAGGACCTGTGTTCCGTGCCGAGGGGGAGTGCCGCCCCTGACGGGCGAGCAAATCAAGCCGTTGGCTGACCAGGTCGAGGACTGGCACGTGATCAAGAATCACCACATCGAGAAAGAGTTCAAATTTCCGGATTTCAAAACGGCCCTCGATTTCACGAATAGGATTGGCGCGGTCGCGGAAGAGCAGGGGCATCATCCGGACATCTATTTAGCGTGGGGCAAGGTGGGAGTGAAAATCTGGACGCACAAAATCGACGGCCTCACCGAGAGCGATTTCATCCTGGCGGCGAAGATCGATAAGGCGTAGCCATTGCGTAATTCAGGGACGCACCCGAATTCCTCGCACTTTAGGAATTCGGGGTGCGTCCCCTAGTTCGATTGCGCGGGCCGCAGCGTAAGTTTCTGCACTCTCCAATTCAGCGTCTCGGCGACGTAGATTTCGTTTTCGCCGTGGCAATCCATGGCGTGGACAGTGCCGAACTCTTTGAGGAGTTTCCCGGCTCTGCCGAATTTACCGACGATCTTTCCGTCGAGCGTCAACTTATAAATTTCCCCATTGTCCAGGGTCGTGCTGGGATTCGAGTTGGACGTGTAAAGGAATTGCCTTGGACCGGGCGTGATGCAGATCGCATATGGTGCGCCGGCACTGGTGATCTGCGTCTTGAAGTTGCCCTCGTTATCGAATACCTGGATGCGCTTGTTTTCCCGATCGCCGACGTAGACGTTGTTTTGGGCATCAACAGCGATCGTGTGCGGCAGGTTGAATTGGCCGGGCTCCGTCCCACGCTGGCCCCAGGACTTGATGAACTTCCCGTTCTTATCGAATTTCGCAACCCGGGAGTTGCCATACCCATCCGCGACGAAGATAGTTCCGGCCGAGTCCCACGCCACATCGGTCGGACGATTGAAATTGTCACCCGGGACGCCCGCGCCCGGCGGTCCACCGCGTCCGCCGCGTCCGCCTTCGCCTTCCCCACCCGAACGCGCGGGGACAACCAGCGCTTCGGGTTTCCGGCCCAAGGTCATGAGCACGCGTCCATCGGGATCGAACTTGATAACCATGTTCGCTCCCTCATCGATGACCCAGATGTTGTCCTGCCGGTCTACACGTACGCCATGCGCGAAAACGAATCCGTAGAGACCCTGACCGATCTCGCGCACGTACTTGCCGGTCTGGTCGAATTCGAACAATCGTGCAGAGCTCCGGGCGAACGTTCGATTCGTACCGATCGTCACTTTTGGAGAGCCGGTCCGCGTGTATACGAACACGTGTCCTTTGGAGTTGGTTGCCACGCCGGCCGCTTCACCCATATACAAGCCGTCGGGCAGCTTGAGGAAGTTGGGTGTGGAGTCGAAAGGAATTTCCGGGATGCTTTGCGCGAACGCGAGACCGGAGAATCGAAACACGAAGACTAAAAATAAAGCAATTGAACCACGCTTCATGGATCCCTCCGTTTTCATTTCGCCTTCGACGATGTTTGCACGTGCTGCGGCTTTAGAATGATCTTTTGTATTCGCCAGGCCGTGATTTCGGCAACGACCAGTTCGTTCTCATTCCGGCAATCGATCGCATGGATCGTGCTGAATTCTCCAAGCTGTTTCCCGGGCTTGCCGAACTTACCGACGATGGTGCCGTCCAGTTCCATCTTGTAAACCTCGCCGCTGACGGCCATCAGGCGCGAGTCGTTATTGTCGGGATTCGAATTCGAACTGTACAGATATTGGTGCGGGCCAGGACTGATGCAAACGGCCCACGGTGCGCCGACGTTATCGTAAATTTTGATGAGATTCAGATCGCTGTCGAATACTTGAATACGCCTGTTCCCGCGGTCCGCGACGTAAATATTTCCTTTGGCGTCGGACGTGATCGAGTGCGGCGTGTTCATTTGTCCCGGTTGCGTTCCACGTGTGCCGACTTCTTTGATGAAACGGCCGTTCTTGTCGTACTTCGCAACGCGCGAATTGCCGTATCCATCCGAAATGTAGATGTTCCCTGCGGGATCCCAGGTAACATCGGTCGGCCGGTTGAACCGATAAGGTTGCGCGGGAGGCGGAGGGGTTCCGGGCGCCGCCGTTGGGCGCACACCTTCAACGGCTTCTTCTCTTCGGCCCATCGTCATCAGAACGCGTCCTTCCGGACTGAACTTGATGACCATATTGGTTCCTTCATCTACGGCCCAGATGTTGTCCTGCGAATCGACGCGGACCCCGTGCGCCATCTCGAAACCGTATAGACCCTGGCCGATCTCGCGGACGTAATTTCCATTCTGATCGAACTCGAACAGGCGCGTTTCGCCGCTCCGCGTGAAAACGAAAACATGCCCCTTCGAATTTCGCGCCACGCCGATGCCTTCGCCGAGATACAAGTTCTGCGGCAGTTTCAGAAAATTCGTCACCGAATCGTAGGGTAGATCGGGCGCCGTTTCGAATGCCTTCGCTCGAGGCGGCACATTCTGTTGCGCGAAGAGAGCAATCGCGGCAAACACAAGTACCGCCACCAAACCAAATCTCAATGCTCGATTCATCGAAGCCCCCTTGGAAAACGTGAACTAACTCTACACCAGAACTGTAGCGGCGGTCTATGACCGCGGGCGGTCACAGACGCTGTGAATTCTATGTCGGTTACCCTCTTCCTCTGCGAAGCCGCGGCCAGTGTTACAATCCTTCATCCATGCCAGAAAAGAGTCATCTGATCTTGACGGCAATCGGGCCGGATCGCGTGGGCCTGGTCGAGAAACTGTCTGAGTTTATTTCACGCCACGACTGCAATATCGAGGACAGCAAGATGGCGGCATTCTGCGGCGAGTTCGCCGTCATCATTTTGATCACGGGTGACGGCAGTCAACTGGCCAAAGTTGCGCGCGACTATCGTGAGAT
>Ga0209157_1002294_pt1 | contig 15341 bp, 14 predicted proteins | sample GraSoiAngelo_135_FD_185892 | JGI IMG/M metagenome (GOLD analysis project Ga0209157, IMG submission 185892) | Grasslands soil microbial communities from the Angelo Coastal Reserve, California, USA - 14_0929_05_40cm (SPAdes) (version 2) | ecosystem: Environmental > Terrestrial > Soil > Grasslands ... | reverse complement strand
ATCCCCCCGCGACGCCACCCCGCCGACGTCCTCACCGATCACAGGCCCTTCCAGGCGGCGGCGATGCCCCAGGCGACGGTGACAAGGAGTCCGCAGGTACCCAGGAGAAGCCCCGCCGTCACGCTCGCGGGGCGGTACTCCATCTCGAGGTCGTGCTCGCCCGGCGGGACGGCGACGGCGCGAAACAGGCCGTCGGCTCGGAGCATCGGGACGGGGCGCCCGTCGAGCGTGGCGCCCCAGCCGGGCGCGTAGGCGTCGGCCAGGACGCCGTACCCCGGCCGCAAGGCCCGGACGCGCATCACGATCCGCTCCGGCGTCTCCTCCACGATGATCGCCTCCCCCGCGCCGGCCGTTCCCGACGACCCGTCACGTTCGCCGTCGGCGGCCGCGGGCGGATCCTCGAGCAGCACCGCGCTTCTCGGATCATACCCGGGGTCCGAAAGGCCGGCCGCGAGATCGCTGCCGGGTTCCAGCCGCCGGGCCTTCGCCACAAAGCGCAGTCGCGGCACGACCGCGCGCACGCGATACAGGCGTGCCGGCGGCCGGCTGAGGCCCTCGAGGACCGGCCCCGCATCCAGTCCGGGATCGTCGAGGTGGGCGTACGACAGGAGGTAGCCGACACGGCAGGCCGCCAGGGCACGCACGCGCCCGGGGAGCGACACGGTTTCGAGGGCGCGGCCGAGGTCGGGGCCTTCTTTCAGGTCCATCCGATCGGTCGATGCATCGAGGGCCGTCGGCACGCCGTCACGGTGACCCGTCATCAGCGCGTACACGAAGCGATCGTACCTGTACCCCCAGACCAGCTCGTCGGTGCCGGCCCGGACGCTCAGATCGGGGGGACGCGACGCGTGGTGCAGTCGGGGGCTCGCGGCGCCCCTCCCGACGACCGGCCGAAGAGGCGAGGGGGCCCGGAGCCAGCCGGCCGCGGCCGTCGAGCGCGCCGGAGAAGTGGCCAGAGCCAGCGACAGCGACGACAGCACGACGACGGCCAGCGCCGCGGCACGTACCCGCGCCTCCGGGGGGCGCCGCAGGAGGTAGAGCGCAAGCGCCGCCAGCACCGCGGTCTCGCCGAAGGCCCACAGTGCCGAACGCAGGATCGCCCCTCTCACCACGGCGCCCTCGTCCGCGGCGAGAAAGGAAACCGGCACTGCGGCCAGACGGACCAGGAGCGCGTCGGCGAAGCGCGCAGTGGCCATAAGCGAGCACAGGAGGAACGCCGATGCCGCCGCGCCAGTGAGGCCGAAGGCGGCGCGCCGCGACGGAGTCGATGCGATCAGGTGCTGCAAACCGTATCCCGCGAGGATCGCGACGGCGAACAAAAAGACGAGGACGAAGCGCTCCGGGTAGCGCACCTGCCTCGCGAGGGCGAACGTCCCGAAGAGTCCTCTGTACAGGGCGCTGTTCTGGCCGAGGGCCAAAAGAAGCGCCAGGGCCGCGATCACGCCCAGCGCGCGCCGTCGCCCGAGCTCCGGGCCGCGGTGCCAGACCCCGATGCAAGCGAGCAGGCAGGGGATCGCGCCGAGGTAGAGGGACAGTAGAAACGGGTACCGCCCCTCGAACAGGAACCCCCCCCACCAGGAGACGGGCGAGAGCCGGGTCGGGTCGCCGAACAGCCCGGGAACGATCATCTCGAGCAGACGTGCCGGGAGGAGCGACCACTTCAGTCCCTCGGCGGCCCCGAAGCCCGCTCCGCGCTCCGCCAGACGCAGGAGCGCCCAGGCCGGGACGATCTGGACGGCGGCCACGAGCGCCGCGACGAGGAGGACCATCCCGAAATTGCGACACCCGGAACGGTTCAGAAGCGCGCCCGGTCGCGGCCCCGGCTCCGTCGCCACGAGCGCGAGCCCGACAAGAACGAGGGCCGCGAGGCAAGCCGGCTCCGCGGCGATCAAGACGACCGCGGCGCACAGAACGGCGGGCGCCAGGAGCCACCTCCGTCCCGGCGCCAGGCCGCGCAGGAGAGCCCACAGGCCGATCGGCACCCAGGCCGCGGCCGACAGGACATTCTGCATGCTGGCGAGTGAGGCCGCCGGCCCCGACAGCGACAGGACCGCGGCGACGAGGACGGCGGCCTCGTGTCCCAGCCGGAGGGCGCGCGCCAACAAGTATCCTCCCGCGGCCAAAAGCGCGAACTGCAGGACGATGGAGGCGACGAACGCGACATCGAAGGGCAGCACGAAGAACAGGAGCGTGATCGGGTGCAGGACCTGCGCGTTCGGGTTCGCCAGGAGCGGCGTCCCGCCGCCGTGATAGGGGTCCCACAGCGGGAGGGATCCCGATCGCAGCCGTTCGGTGACGAGCGCCCTCACCGGATCATGGTTCTGGGAGATGTCGCGCAGGTAGAAGAGACGTCCCGCAAAAGCCCCGTGAAAGGCGAGAAGGAGCGCGAGACCCAGAAGGATCGCCGGCTGCGCCTTGCGGAGCGGACCGGCGCGCCACTGTCCCGCGGATTGCATGGCCGGCACCCGCCTCCTGGAAGACCGTCGTGCGACCGGGTGGAACCGGCGCTCGGGAGGTTCCGCTCCGGTCCCCGGCTGGATCCACGGCTAACCGACGTTCGCTCGCGCTTCCTTACGATCGGTCAGCCGGTACTTCTTGGCGAAATAACGGAACGAGCGGAAGCTCATGCCGAGGATTTCGGCGGCCCGGGTCTGGATCCCCTGCGCCCGCCGCAGCGCCTCCTCCATGTAGTGCTCGCGCAGACGCTCGAGCTGGCGCTCGAGGTCGATGCCCCCGTCGGACAGGACGATGGCGAACTCGGGCGCAGGGCGGCCGCCGCTGCGGACCTCACGCGACAGGCTGTCGGCGGTGATGGCGTCGGTCGCCTCGAGCGCCACGGCGCGCTCGATGACGTTCTCCAGCTCGCGCACGTTGCCGGGCCAGTCGTGATCCGTCAGACGGCGCATGGCCTCCTCGCTGATGCGGGTGATCTTCTTGCCCATGATGCGTCCGTACTTGACCAGGAAATGAAGCGCCAGCTTCGGGATGTCCTCCGGCTTCTCGCGCAGGGCCGGCATGCGAATCTGGATGACGTTGATGCGGTAGTACAGGTCCTCGCGGAATCGCTTCTGCCGCACCAGCTGCTCGAGGTCGTGGTTGGTCGCCGCCAGGACGCGGACGTTGACCTCGATCTCGTCGGTGCCGCCGACGCGCCGGATACGGCGCTCCTGCAGGACCCGCAGCAGCTTGATCTGCATCGCCGGCGTGGTATCGCCGATCTCGTCCAGGAAGATGGTGCCGCCGTCGGCCACCTCGAACAGCCCCTTCTTGGCGGTCACGGCGCCCGTGAACGACCCGCGCGCGTGCCCGAACAGCTCGCTCTCCAGAAGCTCATCCGGCAGGGCGCCGCAATTGATCGACACGAACGGGCGGTCCTTGCAGGGGCTCTTGGCGTGAATGGCCCGGGCCACCAGCTCCTTGCCGGTGCCCGACTCGCCGGAGATCAGGACCGTGCTGTTGGTCGGCGCGATCTTGGCGATCATATCGAAGACCTCGCGCATGCGCGGGCTGTCGCCGATCATCTCGTCGAACCGCAGCTTTTCCTTCAGCTCCCGCTTCAGCGCCCGGTTCTCGTTCTCAAGCCTTCGCTTCTCGATCGCGTTGCGGACGACGGTCTTCATCTCCTCGACGTCGAACGGCTTGATGATGTAGTCGTAGGCCCCGAGCTTCAGCGCCTCGATGGCGCTCTCGGTCGAGGCATACGCCGTGATCATGATCACCGGCGTGTCGGGATTGGCGGCCTTGGTCTGCTTGAGGATCTCGATCCCCGACTTCCCGGGCATGGCGATGTCGCTGATCACCAGGTCGAACTCGCCCTTGCCGACCAGCTCGGAGGCCTTGTCGGCCGACTCGGATGCCACGACCGCGTACCCCTCCTTCTTGAGCATGATGGAGAGGAAGTCCCTCATCCCCTTCTCGTCATCGACGATCAGGACGCGGTCCATCGTCGCTCCTCGCGCGCCGCCTGCGTCGTCGCTTGGCGCGCCAGCTGCATGGTGACCTCCGTGCCGGAGCCCCTGCGGCTCTTCACGCGGATGCGCCCCCCATGCTCTTCGATGATGCGGTAGACGATCGCCAGGCCCAGCCCGGTGCCGCTCGCGAACGATCCGTGGAACGGCTGGAAGTTCGTGGCGATGTCCTCCTCGGACATGCCGATCCCTGTATCGGCAAAGGTCACCGTCACCTGCCCGTCCCCCGGCCCGAAGGCGCTGACCGTCAACGTGCCGCCCTCGGGCATGGCCCTCAGGGCGTTCTTGGCGAGATTCCAGAACACCTGCTTCATCCGGTTCACGTCGAAGTCGAAGCGGATCGTCTCGGGGCGGAAGCGGGTCGCGACCCGATGGTGTGGCCGCTGCTCCTCGCTGTTCTCCAGGAGGCTCAGCGTCTCGCGCAGGACTCCCACGAGATCCGCCGTCTCCGGATGGAAGCGCCCTGGCTTGGCGAACAGGAGGAAGTCCCGGATGATCTGGTCCAGTCGCTTCGACTCTTTGATCACAATGTCCATCAGCTCCGCCGCGTCTCCCTGCGGCTTCAAGTCACGCTTGAGGACCTGCACCGACCCGCTGATGGACGCCAGGGGATTGCGCAGCTCGTGCGCCACGCCGGCCGCCATCTCTCCCAGGGCCGCCATGCGCTTCTTGAGCGCCACCTCGTCCTCCAGGGCGCGGATCTCGGTGAGGTCCTGAAAGATGAAGATCATCCCCAGCGGCGCGCCGTCGCGCTCCCGAAGCACCGAGACCGTGAACCCGAGGAACATCTTGCGACCGCGCCCGTCGTCGTAGTCCAGCTCGGAGCGGAAGCGCTTTTCGCGCTCGAGCGCCGAGCGCACGCGATCCAAGAACGGCGGCCCCTGCCCGAGGACGTCGGCGATGTTGCGGCGGACGAGATCGGTGATGGGCCGGCCGGTGATCTCCACAGCACCGCGGTTCGCGAAGGTGATCGCCCCCTCCCCGTCGGCCGTCAGGAGCCCCGAGTTCATGCTTTCGATGATGTTGTCGTTGTAGTCCCGAAGCTGCGCCAGATCGTCCCGGCGCATCTGCAGCTCCCGCCCCGTGCGCCTCAGATTCTCGGTCAGGGAGGAGGCCAGATAGGCGACCGCGAAGAACGACACCAGGTGCGCGACCAGGGAGTACAGGATGCGCACGGTGGCCGCTTCGCCCTCCTCGGCTCCGGCGGGTGCGGGCGGGAGCACGCTCCTCTGGACCAGCAGGACCATGCTCGCGTACATCAGCCAGGAGCATGCCGCCACCAGGAATCCGCCGCGTCGCACCAGCAGGATGCTGCCGATGATGATCGTCAGAAGATAGAGGAACGAGAAGGGGCTCGCAGCACCTCCGGTCAGGTAGACGAAACCCGTCACCACCAGGAGGTCGCCGATGAGCTGCGCGTAGATCTGGGGCGGGACGGCCCGCAGCATGCGCGACATGACCGCGTAGGCGATCGTCATGGCGTAGGTGACGACCGCCAGCACGTAGAACGGCTGGAGCGACAGGAGCGGGCGGTACATCAGCTCGATGACGAACGTCGAGACCATGAGGGTCGTGATGATCACGACCCTGAAGGTCATGAGCCAGTCGAGCTGCCTTCGGAGTTCCCGCTCCTGCGCTCCCATTCATGCGCCTAGGCGATCTTGCCGAGCAGGCTGAACATCGGCATGTACATCGAGATGACGATGCCGCCGATCATGACGCCGAGGAACAGGATCATGACCGGTTCGAGGAGGGCCATCAGGTTCTCCACCGCTTCGTCCACCTCGTCCTCGTAAAAGTCGGCAATCTTCGCAAGCATCGTGTCCAGCGCCCCGGTCTGCTCCCCGACGCTGATCATCTGCACCACCATCGACGGGAACACGCCGGTCTCCTCCAGGGGTCCGGCGATGGTTTTCCCCTCCTCGATGCTCTTGCGCGTGGCCATGATGGCGTCCTCGACGATGGCGTTGCCCGAGGTGCGGGCCGTGATCTCGAGACCCTCGAGGATCGGCACGCCCGACTGGATGAGGGTGCCCAGCGTGCGGCAGAAGCGCGCCACGGAGATCTTGCGCATCAGGTCGCCGAGCACCGGAATCTTCAAGGTGAACGCGTCGATCTGATGGCGTCCCTTGTAGGTCTTGTAGTACCGGTTCAGGAAGAACGCGACCCCGCCGCCCGCCAGAACCAGGAGGGGCATGTAGCGGCCCAGGAAGTTGCTGACCGCGATGGTGATCCGGGTCGGAAGCGGCAGCGTCGCCCCGAGCCCCTGGAACAGCATGGCGAAGGTCGGGATGACCTTCCACAGGATGATGACCACCACGCCGATGGCGATCGTGATGACCGCCACGGGATAGATCATCGCCGACCGCACGGCCGCCTTCAGCTTGACCGCCTTTTCGATGTATTGCGCCAGGCGCTGCAGGATGGTGTCGAGAATACCGCCCGACTCGCCGGCGGCGATCATGTTGCAGAACAGGGCGTTGAACACCTTGGGGTGCTTGCGCAGGGAATCGGCGAGGGTCGAGCCGGACTCGACATCCTGGCGCACCTGGAACAGGACCTTCTGGAAGGCGCGGTTTTTCTGCTGGGAACCCAGGATCTCCAGGCACTGCACCAGCGGCAGTCCGGCATCGATCATGACCGAGAACTGCCGCGTGAAGATGGCGATCTCCTTCTGGCCGACGCCGCCGCCGAACTTTGGAACGGCGAGCTCCTTCCCCTTCTCGGTCACCGCCGACACCAGGATCTGCTGGCGGCGAAGAAGGGCGATCACCGCTTCCTTGCTCTCGGCGGCGACCGAGCCCTCCTGCATCTTTCCCATCCTGTTCTTGCCCTTCCAGGTGTATGTCGGCATGCTGGCTCCTCGTGCGTCTCCCGGGCGCTACTTGCGGGCCGCCGAGCGCACGGCGGCGTTGCTCGCCGCGGTCGGCTGGTTGATGAGCCCCGCGCCGCGATTGATCATCTCCTGCAGCTCGTCCGGGTTGCTGCTGTGCGACAGGGCCGTGGTCAGCGTGATCTGCTTCTTGAAGTAGAGGCTGGCGAGCGATTGGTTGAACGTCTGCATCCCGAACTGGGACTGGCCCGTCTGCATCATCGAGTAGATCTGATGGATCTTGTCCTCGCGGACCAGGTTCCGGATGGCCGAGTTGGGGACCAGGATCTCCATGGCCAGGCAGCGACCCTTCCCGGACGCCTTCGGGAGCAGCGCCTGGCACAGGATGCCCTCCATCACGAAGGAGAGCTGGGCGCGGATTTGCGACTGCTGGTGCGCCGGGAAGACGTCGATGATGCGGTTGATGGTCTGGGCCGCCGAGTTGGTATGCAGGGTGCCGAAGGTCAGGTGACCGGTCTCGGCGATGCGCAGCGCCGCCTCGATGGTCTCGAGGTCGCGCATTTCCCCGATCAGCACGACGTCCGGATCCTGCCGCAGCACCGACTTGAGCGCGTTGCTGAACGAATGGGTGTCGGCGAACAGCTCCCGCTGGTTGACGATGCAGCTCTTGTGACCGTGCAGGTATTCGACCGGGTCCTCGATCGTGACGATGTGCCCCTTGTCTTCGTTGTTGATCTTGTCGATCATCGCGGCCAGAGTGGTCGACTTGCCCGAACCGGTCGGACCGGTCACGAGGATGAGGCCGCGCGGCTTGTCGCACAGATTGGCCACGACGTCGGGGAGGCCGAGATCCTGGAAGCTCTTCACCTCCCAGGGGATGGTCCGGTAGGCGGCGGCGACGGCGCCGCGCTGACTGAAGATGTTCGCCCGGAAGCGCGCCAGCCCGCGCACGCCGAAGGAGAAGTCCAGCTCCAGGTTCTCCTCGAAGCGGTGCTTCTGGTTGTCGGTCAGGACGCTGTAGGCCAGGGCCTTGGTCTCGGGCGCCGTCAGCGGGGGGAGCTGCAACGGAACCAGCTTGCCGTCCACGCGGATTTGCGGCGGAGAATTGGTCGTGACGTGCAGGTCGGTTCCACTCTGCTCGACCAGCGTCTTCAGCAATTGATGCAACGTGACCGCCATCTGTCCCTCCTCAGAGCACCGTCTCGCGCACGACTTCCTCCACGGTCGTCTGGCCCGCCTTGATCTTGCGCAGACCCGAGCCGCGGAGAGTGATCATCCCCTCTTCGATCGCTTTGTTCTTCAGCTCGATGGACGACGCGCCCGTCAGGATCATCTCGCGCATCGCATCGGTGATCTCCATGACTTCGTACAGCCCGACTCGCCCCTTGTAGCCGGTGTTGTTGCACGTCGGGCAGCCTTTCCCCTTGAACAGCTTGACCTTCGACGCTTCGTCGGTGCCGTAGCCGATGTCGATCAGCGCCTGCGAGGGCATGTTGACCTCTTCCTTGCAGTCCTTGCACAGACGCCGCACGAGCCGCTGGGCGCAGATCAGGTGCACGGAGGTGGCCACGAGGTACGGCTCGATGCCCATGTTCATGAGCCGGTTGATGGTTGACGGGGCGTCGTTCGTGTGCAGCGTCGACAGGACCAGGTGGCCGGTGAGGGCCGCCTTGACCGCGATCTCGGCGGTCTCGAAGTCGCGGATCTCTCCGACCAGGATGATGTTCGGGTCCTGCCGCAGGAAGGAGCGCAGTGCGGCGGCGAAGTTCAGGCCGATCTGCTCCTTCATCTGCACCTGGTTGATGCCGTGCAGGTTGAACTCGACCGGGTCCTCCGCCGTGATGATGTTGGTCTCGGGCGAGTTGACCTTGCTGATCGAGGAGTACAGCGTGTTGGTCTTGCCGGAGCCGGTGGGACCGGTGACCAGCACCATCCCGTAAGGCTTGAAGATGGCTTTCTCGAATTTGTCCAGCGATTCCTGCTCGAACCCGAGCCGGGTCATGTCCAGCATCAAATTTTCTTTGTCCAGAAGCCGCAGGACGATCTTCTCCCCGAACAGGGTCGGCAGGACCGAGACGCGGTAATCCATCTCGCGGTTCTTGCCCTGCAGCTTCATCTTGATCTTGATGCGCCCGTCCTGGGGCAGCCGCTTCTCGGAGATGTCGAGCTTGGCCATGATCTTGAGACGCGAGGTGATGGCGTCCCGCAGCTTCATGGGTGGCTGCATGATCTCGTACAGCACGCCGTCGATCCGGAAGCGCACGCGGAAGTCCTTTTCGTACGGCTCGATATGGATGTCGGACGCGCCGCGCTTGATGGAGTCGGTCAGGATGAGATTCACCAGCCTGACGACCGGCGCCTCTTCGGTCGCCGCCTCCAGCTTGGCAAGGTCGACCTCCTGCTCGTCCTCCAGCAGCTCCAGGTTCTGCTCGTTCTCCTCCTGCGCCATCTCGTCCATGACCTTCTTCAATTCCAGGGCATGGATCGAGCCGTAGTACCGGTCGATCGCCTCCTTGATAGCGACTTCGGAAGCGACCACCGGCTCCACGTTGTATCCGGTCATGAATTTGATGTCGTCCATGGCGAACACGTTGGTCGGGTCCACCATGGCGATCGTCAGGGTTGCGCCGGTGCGGCTGACCGGCATGATGAGGTATTTCTGCGCAACCTCGCTCGGGATCAGCTTGACCACGGCGTCGTCGACCTCGACTTTGATCAGATTGATTGCGGGCACTCCATACTGCTGGGAGAGGACGCGCGTGATGTCCTCTTCCTTGACGAGGCCGAGCTTGACGAGGTTCAGCCCGAGCTTGCCGCCGTTGGTCTTCTGGTACTCGAGGGCCTCCTGGAGCTTCTGCGGGGTGAGGAGCCCCGCCTTGATCAACATCTCGCCCAGTTTGACGGCCATTCAGATCCTCACCGGGATACTGCGGACGGACAGCGCTTCCTGCGTGAGCATGCGCATACTCGAGTACGGAGTGACAAATTATGTACCTGAACAATTTCTGTCAAGTGATTCCTGGAAATATGACTACAAAGATTTGACGGATCGCAGACGAATGTGTTGACAATTCTATTGCTACAGCTAAGTTACTGATAGGCAGCGTGATATCAGGGCCCAAGAGTGATGATTTCGGCCGACTGGAGTGAAGACGCAGAGGTGGGGCACGGAGGTCGACGACTGTCCGGCGACTCCGGTGGAAGGAGCGACCGCATTGTCGGAAGCATCCTCTTCCTCATCGTGATCATCGTCTGGGGGGCCCGGGCAGGCGCTCGCTACGGGCCGGAGATGTACTTTGAAGGGGATTGCCCGTACTACATCTCAACCACCCTGTCGATCTGGCACGACTTCGACATCGACCTGAGCGACCAGCTGCGCGGAGGGCTGGCGGTCCACGGACGGCAGATAGCTCTCGGACGGAACGGTCAGTGGTACCCCAAACATCCGCTCCTCATGCCGATCCTGACCGTGCCGTTCTACGCGCTCTTCGGGATGCCGGCGTTCGCGCTGTTCGGCGTGCTGGTCCTGGGTTCGCTCGCCGTGACGCTCTTCCTCCTGGCGCGGTTGTTCGCGCCTCGACCGGCGGCGGCGGGTGGTGCCCTCCTGATGGTCGCGGGAACGTTCCTGAGGCACTACGACTACAACATCACGCCCGATCTGCTTGCGGCTTTGCTCGCGGCCCTCGGACTTCTCCTGCTCCTGCGTGGCCGGGGCGTCGGGGGCGGGTGTGTGCTCGGATTCGCGGTCCTCGCGAAGCTGACCAATCTGTTCCTGCTCCCGTTCGCCTGGGTCTACGCTTTCCTCCGCGGCGGGCGCCGCGGCCTCGCGTGTTCGATCGCGGCGGCGGCCGGCCCGCTGGGTCTTCTCCTGCTTCTCAACCTCGCCCTCTTCGGCTCTCCGTTCATAAGCTCCTACGACAGGAACATTGTGCTCCAGGACGGAGCGCTTACGATCGTCAGCCACCGGGGCCAGTTCGATCAAGGCCTGCTGCACGGTCTGTCAGGCGAGCTCTTCGACCGGAATCACGGCCTCATCCCCACGTCGCCCGCCCTCTGGCTCGCCGTCCCCGGCTTTGCCCTGATGCTGCGCAGGTACCGTCGTGAGGCGGCGCTCATGCTCCTTTTGGGGGAGTTCTATCTTTTCCTGTTCGCGACGTATCGGTACTGGGCCACCACGCGTTACGGGAACCGCTTCCTGATCCTGCTTCTGGTTCTCATGGCCGCACCCGTGGCGCTGGCGCTTGAGTGGATGGCGGACCGGCTGAAGGCGTGGGTGAGCGTCGCCCGCTCGGAGCGTCGCGCGGCGGCTCAGTCCGGCTCGTAGCGCAATTCCATCGAAGTGCGCGACCCGAGCGCCCGGCGCAGGAGGGTGATGAGGTCCGAATCGGCACCGCTCCCCTCGAGGTAACTGATGACTTTGGGATTGATGTTGTAGGTGTACTCGTCCAGGCTCTCGTCGGCGAGCTCTTCGACCAGGACATCCAGCTGCGCTTCCGAGATGATTCCGACTTCGTTCTCGTTCTCGTTGTCGTAGAGCTTGATCATCGCGTCCCTCCCGAGATGCCCGCCCGGGCCGACCTCCTAAGCGCCGGGACCGCCCCGGCTCCTGAGAGTAAGAAAGTAGACCCCGAGACCGCCTGCCGCCAGCAGGGAGGCGGTGCCCCGCGCCATCCCGCCCGGTCCGCCCCCCGTCCCGCGCGCCCCTGCGTATTCCCACAGCGCGTAAAACGCGAAGAAGGCGATCGCCGCCCCGATCAGAATCCGGTGCGCCGTCAGCAGGGTCATGGCCCGGCTCCTACACTCCGAGTATGAGACGGTCGCCCAGCCACCGCGGCAGGCCTGCCCGCAGGATCTTCTCACGCGCCTCGGCGGCGGGGTACGGGACGCGATGGATCGACACCACGTCCGATGCGTCATCGAAGAGGGCGAATCCGCAGCGGGGATTGCGGTCGCGCGGCTGGCCCACCGACCCGGGGTTGATCAGGTAACGACGGCCGCGCTGGCACTCGATCACCAGCTCGTCGCCCAGGGCCGGCCGTCGGCTGATGCGGTCCCCCTCCAGGATGAAGGCGCCCGGGAAGTGGCTGTGTCCGAAGAAGCAGAGATCGAACGGCATCCCGTCGAAGCAGCGCCGCGCCTCCCCTTCCTCCAGGAGGTACCGGTCCTCGTCGAGCGGTGTGCCGTGACACAGGAACTTTCCGGAGGCGAATTCCACGGGCCCTTTCGGGAGCGCCGCGAGGAATTCGACGCTCGCCGGGGCCAGGGTCCGCCTCGTCCACAGGGCCGCCAGACGCGCCGCCTCGTTGAAGCCTTCCGCGTCCGAGAAAGATGCCGCGACCCTGTCATGGTTACCGCGGATCGCGAGAACCCCGGGCAGGTTGCGCAGGATTTCAATCACGTCGTTCGGGTCGGCGCCGTACCCGACCACGTCCCCCAGGACCAGGACCCGCTCGAATCCCAGGGGACGCGCCGCCGCAAGGACGGCCTGCAGGGCCTCCAGGTTGCTGTGCAGGTCGGAAAGCACCAGGAATCGCATCAGAGGAGTCCGGCGATGCGCTCGGCGACCTCTTCGGCGGTAAGCCCCCCGGCGTCGACGTGCAGGGCGGCGGCCCGGTAGGATGGAAGGCGCCGGCGGTACAGCGCCTCCGCCTGGTTCTCGTCCTTCAGAAGCGGGCGACCCGGTCCGTCGGCGCAACGCCGCAGCGCGACCTCGAGTGGCAGCCGGATCCAGACGGCGCGTCCCATGCCATCGATCAACCGGCGGTTGTCCTCGTGGGCGTAGGTGCCGCCGCCACAGGCGACGACCAGGCGCGTTCGCCCGCGCAGCGAGGCAAGGATCTCCGTTTCCCGCCGGCGGAAGTACGCCTCGCCCTCCTGGATGAAGATCCGCGGGATGCTGCGCCGCTCCGTCCCCACGATCTCCTCGTCCAGGTCCGTGAAGTCCCAGCCCATCAGGCGGGCCAGGTGCCTGCCGACAGTGGTTTTTCCGGCCCCCATGAAGCCGATCAGGAACACAAGACCCGGCCGTTCGCCCATGGTCGGTGGCGGTCCCCCCGGATCCTCAGGAGGCGACGGCGGCCTCCTCCTTGCGCTCCAGGAGCCGGTCGAGAAAACCGGTGTGCAGGTTGCCCCGGATGAAATCGGGATCGTTCATGATGCGCCGGTGCAGGGGGATGTTCGTCCGAATCCCTTCGACGACCATCACCTCGAGCGAGCGCCGCATGCGGGAGATTGCTTCCATGCGGTTGTTGCCCCGGGTGATCAGCTTGGCGATCATCGAGTCGTAGTAGGGCGAGATGGCGCACTCGGGATGGGCGGCGGTGTCGACCCGCACACCGGGCCCTCCGGGCAAATGGAAGGTGGTGATCTTCCCCGGCGACGGCGCGAAAGTCTCTGGATCTTCGGCGTTGACACGGCACTCGATCGAGTGGCCGGTGACCTGGATGTCCTCCTGACGGAAGGCCAGTGATTCTCCTGCGGCGATCTTGATCTGTTCCTTGATGAGGTCGATGCCGGTCACCATCTCGGTCACCGGGTGCTCGACCTGGATCCGCGTGTTCATCTCGATGAAGTAGAAGCGCCCATCCTCGTCGAGCAGGAATTCCACCGTCCCGGCGTTCTGATAACCGACCGTACGCGCCACTTTCAGGGCCACCTCGGTCATTCGGCGCCGCAGCTTCGGCGTCAGGGCCGTGGAGGGCGCCTCTTCCACGATCTTCTGGTGGCGTCTCTGGATGGAGCACTCGCGCTCTCCCAGGGTGACGATATTGCCGTAGGAATCACCCAGGATCTGGAACTCGATGTGCCGCGGCGTCTTGATGTACTTCTCGATGTAGACGTCCGGGACGCCGAAGGCCGCCTTGGCCTCCGTGCGCGCGGCGCTCATCGCGGGGATCAAATCGTCGGGCGTGTTGACGACGCGCATCCCCCGGCCTCCCCCGCCGGCGGCCGCCTTGACGATCACCGGATAGCCGATCTTGGCCGCGAGAGGCGCGGCGTCCTTCTCGTCGTTCACCGTGCCGCGGCTGCCGGGGATGATCGGCACGCCGGCGGCCAGCATCGTCTCGCGCGCCCTCGCTTTGTCTCCCATCAGGCGGATGACGTTGGGGCTGGGCCCGATGAACCGGAGGTGGCAGGCCTCGCACACCTCCGCGAAGTGGGCGGACTCGGCCAGAAATCCGTAGCCCGGATGGATCGCATCGGTGTCGGTGATCTCGGCGGCGGCGATGACCGCGCCGATGTTCAGGTAGGAGTCGGCGTTGCGCGGCGGGCCGATGCAGATGTCCTCGTCGGCAAACTTGACATGCAGCGAATCGGCGTCGGCCGTGGAATACACGGCCACGGTCTGGATGCCGAGCTCGCGGCAGGCCCAGATGATGCGCAGGGCGATCTCACCGCGGTTGGCGATCAGGATCTTCTTGAACATGGAGTGGGAGGGCGCCCGGTCATGCCGGCGCGCCCTTCCGGATCTTGAACAAAGGCTCCCCGTACTCCACCGGCTGGCCGTTCGCCACGAGCGCCTCGAGGATCTCGCCGTCGCAATCCGACTCGATCTCGTTCATCAGCTTCATCGCCTCGACGATGCACAGCACCTGGCCCTTCTTCACGCGTTCCGCGATCTCGACGAACGGACGGGAGCCGGGCCCGCTGGAGCGGTAGAAGGTGCCGACGATCGGCGACTTCACCAGATGGATGTCGGGGGACTCGACGGCCGCGGGACGGGCGGCGGGCGCATCCAGAGCCTGCGGGGGGGAAGTCGCCGGCATCGCGGGAACAGCGGGCACGGCGGCGCCCGCCTGGCCGTTCCCGACGGCCGCCCGCTTCACCAGTTTGATCTTGAGGCCCTCGCGCTCCAGCTCGAACTCGACGAAGCTCGAGGCCTCGATGTACTCCATCAGCTCCTTGATCTCACTGTCCAAGCGTCCTCCACCCATACGCGATCTCCGGGGGCCCGGGGCCGCTCGCGACACCCCCGCCCCGATGGACGCGCTCGACTCCCCGCATCATAACCCAATGCGGCCCCAAATCCAGCGGCGCGCCTCACGCCTACCCGAGAGTTTGCTCGAGCTGCAGCCCCGCCCGCCTGACTTCGTAACGCGCGCGCCCCAGGAGGCACTCCGGCCCGGCGACCACGCACAGATAGTAGTCGCCGCCGATCGACCGCAGGATGGCCAGACCCGACCGGCTGGTGACCGAGATCTCTTCCGGACCGCTCGACGCCGCCATCGCGCGCAGCGAGGCCGCCGCCCTCTTCACCAGACCGATCCACTCGGCGGACGCCAGGTCGATGTTGAACGACGGCTTGGCCGCCACTTTCTCGACCGGAATGCCGTCGAGGCCGACCACCGCGGCGCCCATCACCTCGGGCACACGGTCCAGGATCTCTTGAAGGACGGCCTTCATCGCGGAAGCGCCCCCTTCGAGGCCGAGGCGCCGATGTTCGCCAGCCACCGTTCCAGGCGCCGGATGGCGTCGCGCCGGGGGCCGCTGACATCGTTCGCCCGGATTTCCGGAGAAGCGGCGATCGGCCGCTCCGCGGC
>Ga0209157_1002292_pt1 | contig 15342 bp, 16 predicted proteins | sample GraSoiAngelo_135_FD_185892 | JGI IMG/M metagenome (GOLD analysis project Ga0209157, IMG submission 185892) | Grasslands soil microbial communities from the Angelo Coastal Reserve, California, USA - 14_0929_05_40cm (SPAdes) (version 2) | ecosystem: Environmental > Terrestrial > Soil > Grasslands ... | reverse complement strand
CGGGAAGGTCGGTCCGGATCTGACACATCTGGCATCGCGCTCGCTGCTCGGCGCAGGTGTGCTCCCGAACAACACCGGCACGCTCCGCGCGTGGCTCGCCGATCCCGCGCACTTCAAACCGGGCGTGTTGATGCCGAACGTATCGCTCAGCGACACCGAGCTCGACGCGCTCGTCGCGTACCTCGGATCGCTGGACTGACGTGGAGCGGCGCCGCTTCCTGTCCTATCTCACCGTCGGGCTCGCCGGCGTCGTGTCGAGCGTCCTCGCCCTCCCCGCGCTCGGTTATCTCATCGCGCCGCTCTTCGCGCGCGCCTCAGAGGAATTCGTCGACGTGGGCGGCGTGTCCGACTTCCCGCGCGGGAGCGTCAAGGCGGTCAAGTTCAAGGACCCGCAGCCGCTGCCCTGGTCCGGACGCGCCGCGGATACCGCGATCTGGGTGCGCCGCGCACCGGCCGGAGGCGCGCCAGAGTTCCAGGTGTTCGCGGAGAACTGCACGCATCTCGGCTGTCCCGTCGACTGGCGCGCCGACTCGCGCCTGTTCATGTGCCCGTGCCACGGCGGCGTCTTTCACGAGGACGGCCGCGTCGCGTCTGGACCGCCGACGCAGCCGCTCTTCGAGAAGCAGTGGCGCGTCGAGGGCGAGCGTCTCCTCGTCCGCGGGCCGCTGCTCCCGACTCCGCGACTGCGGCAATGAGGACGGTGTGGCGGTGGCTCGAGCTCCGGCTCGAGCTAAAAGACACGCTTCGGCCGCTGCTCGCGCATCCGATCCCGCGCGCGCTCGACGGCCGCGTCGGATGGTTCTACGTCCTCGGGATCTCCGTCCTCACGGCATTCGTGATCCAGGTGGTGAGCGGCGTCGCGCTCGCGATCACGTACGTCCCGTCGAGCGAGAGCGCGTACGACTCACTGAAATTCATCACCGACAGTGCGGCACTCGGCCGATTCATCCGCGGCGTGCACTGGTTCGGCGCGTGCGCGATGGTGCTGCTGATCGTCGCGCACGTCACGCGCGTCTTTCTCATGGGCGCGTACAAGTTCCCGCGCGAGATCAACTGGCTCTCGGGCTCGTTGCTGTTCCTGGCGACGCTGCTCATGGCCTTCACGGGACAGACACTGCGCTGGGATCAGGACGCGTTCTGGTCACTCGTGGTCGGCGCCGAGCAGGCGGCGCGGACGCCGCTCATCGGCGACCCGCTCACGCGGCTCATCGTGGGCGGCTACGCGGTCAGCGGCGCGACGGTGAGTCGCGTGTTCGCGACGCATGTCTTCGTCGTCCCCGGCGCGATCGCACTGCTCGTCCTCCTCCACGTGTACCTCGTCGTGAAGCGCGGCGTCTCCGAGCCGCCGCGCGCCGATGAGCCGGTCGACCGTGCGTACATGGAGCGCTACGAGGCGCTCGTCAAACGCGGACTGCCCTACTTCCCGTACGCGGCATGGCGCGACGCCGCCGCGGCGGCGATCGTCCTCGGCGTCGTCACCGTGCTGGCGCTCGTCGTCGGGCCACCGCAGCTCGGCGCGCCGCCGGACCCTTCGATCGTCGTCGCCGATCCTCGTCCGGACTGGTTCTTCATCGGCTACTTCACGATCCTCGCGCTCATGCCCAAGGGCGCCGAGGCGGTGCTCATCATCGGGATCCCCGCGATCATCATGGCCTTCCTCTTCCTGTTGCCGTTCGCCCGTCCATTCGGCCAGCGCCATCCGCTGCGGCGACCGCTCGCGCTCACGGCCGCCGTCGTGTTCATCGGCGGCTACACCGCGCTCACGTTCGCCGGCTATCAGGCGTACTGGGTGCCGCTCCGGCTCGAGGGCGCGTTGCTGCCCGCGTCGGTCACGGGTGGCCTCAGCGGAGCGCCTGCCGTGGGCGCGCGACTCTTCATCGATCGCAGCTGCTGGTCATGTCACATGATCGACGGCAGTGGTGGCCGCCGCGGTCCTGACCTCACGCACGTCGCGGCGCGGCTGAGTGAGGATCGGCTCATCACGCGCATCGCGAGCGGCGGCCCCGGGATGCCCGACTACGCGGCGATCCTGAGCAAGGACGAACTCGCGAATTTGGTGGCGTTCCTAGGAACGCGGCGCTAGCTCTGCGGGCCGAAGATGATGAGCGCGCGCAGCGCGAGCAGTCCGAGGAGCGACAACACCGGCGCGGCGACTGGCGGCCAGCGTCGCGCGGCGTCGCTGCGCGATACCGCGAACGGCGCGAGCAACCCGAGGATCACGAGGATCCAGAGGACGATCCAGATACCGAGCACCTTGCCGATCGTGCCCGCGATCCCGACCGAGACGACGAACAGCACGACCAGGATCGCCTCGAGGATCGCGAAGTTGCGGTCCGCCATCTCGAGGCGCACCGCGGTGCCGGCCTCGACCTCGCGCCAGCGAAGGAGCGCGAGCAGCAGCGCGGCCGATCCGGTGAGACCGGAGGCGAGGAACAGCCCGCCGAGGACCCAGCCGGCGTCGGACCAGACCGCCTGATTCGAGACGGCGAGCAGGACGCCGGTGTAGCTGGCGATGAAGAGGCCGAAGAACGTTCCGATCGCGCCCCAGATGCTCCCGAGCGTGCCGCGCACAAATCCGGCGAACGGTGAGAGAGCGCGCGTGCCGCCCTCGGCGAGCGCGCCGAGGAACGAGACGAAGGAGAACAGGCCGTAGATGACGAGAGCCCAGGCCCCGAGCGACATCGGCGACCAGTACTTGAAGGCGAGTGCGCCTTCGCTCGTGTCGACGAGCATGTGCCAGAAGCGCAGCGGCTGACCCAGGTCGAGGGTGAGGAAGATCGGACACGGGATGAGCGCGATGAAGCTCACGATGTACCCAAGGCGGGAGATGCGCTGATCCGCCGGCGCGCCGAAGATGCGGATGATCGTCGCGATCGCGTACGACCCACCGGAGATGCCGCCGAGCACGAAGTAGCCGAGGATCCACCATTCCCAGTTCGGCGGCGCGGCGAAGTGCTCGGAGGGTGGCATCAGCGTGGTGTGCGGTCCGCGCCGCTCATGCGCGCGGAGCGGAAGGCGAGGATGCCGCCGACAAGACCGGCGACCGCGGTCACCGCGCCACCGAGGTAGCCGGGCAGGTTGTTGCGGCTCGGCAGCTTCGCGTTCTCGGCGTTCGGGAGGTTGTAGACCTCGGGCTTGTCCATGAGGAGGAAGAACGCGTTGAGGCCGCCGTACACCGATGTGTCGCGACCGTAGAGGTTGGCTTTCGTGTAACCGCCCTTCTGCAGCGCCGCGAGCCGCTGGTCGGCGCCCTTCTGCAGGTCATCGAGGTAGCCGAACTTGATCGACTCGGTCGGGCACGCCTTCGCGCACGCGGGCTGCATGCCGTTCTGCAGGCGGTCGTAGCAGAGCGTGCACTTCTGCGCGGTGCCCGTCTTCTCGTTGAAGCCGATGACACCGTACGGGCAGGCGGAGATGCAATCGCGGCAGCCGTTGCACACGCTCTGCTGGATGAGCACCGTGTCGAACTCGGTGCGGACGATCGCGTTCGTCGGACACACCTCTAGACACGACGCCTGCTGGCAGTGCTTGCAGACGTCGGACATCATCAGCCACGCCTGACCACCGGCGATCGGCGTCGGGATCACCGCAGCACCACCGGCGCCCTTGCCGTTGCCGTTCGTCGATGCGGTGCCGTCCGCGTTCGGCAACATCTCGACGAACTGCACGTGCCGCCAGTTCTGCGCGTCGAGCTGACCGGTGTTGTCGTACGAGTCGGCGGTGAACGATGGCGCGTTGCCCTCGAGCTGATTCCACTCCTTGCATGCGACCTCGCAGGCCTTACAGCCGATGCAGATCGACGTGTCAGTGAAGAACCCGACGGGGCGCGCCTCTATCGCCATCTCAGAACCCCGCCACGTTGCGCGTGATCTTCGTGTAGCCGCGCTCCGACGCGATGAGGTCGAGCGGCAGCGCGACGATCTCATCGACCATCGGCACCGCCTTCGGCTCCTTGCGTATGTCCACGGTCACGACGTACGCACGGCAGACATCGCACGCGTCGATCCGCAGGTGCGGAAGGCGCGACTCGTCCGCGAGGATCGGCTGGCGCGCGCCGCCCGTCTCGCGGCAGCTCACGCAGGTCATGCGCGGGTATGCCCAGCGCGTCGCGCAGCGCGAGCACTCGAGGAGCCGGCGGCCGGTGAGGAGCGCCTCACCGGTGTCGCTGTGGATCGCGACCTGAGGCAGGCCGCCGCATGAGGGACAGCGGCGCTCGTCGGACGCGTCGCCACGCAGACGCTCAGCGAGCGCCGGCACTGCCTCGAGCACCGGCGAGGTCGCGGCGCGCGCGAGGAACGTGTCCGTGTCGTCCTGCGTATCAGCCGCGAGCCAGCCGCGAACGATCGCCTCGAGGTCACCGTCGTGGAAGCGCACGAGGACGGCTTCGCGCAGGCTCTCCGTACCCGCGGCCATCGCCGCCTCCATCACGCCGGGCAGCGATGCGCGCACAACGAAGGCCGGCAACTCGTCGAAGGCCGGACGTTCCGCTCGCGCGCGCTCGTGCGCGTCCTCTTGCGCGTCCGCGAGCGCAGCGACGAGGCGGAGCGGTTCGGCCGCGTAGTCGAAACGGGAGGCGAGCTCGTTCGCGCGCGCCCTGCGCTCGGCGAAGACGGAGGTGCGCTCGGCGACCGTGCTCATAGCTTCTCGATGTTCACGAGGAACGCCTTGAACTCCGGCGTCCTCGCCCCGACGTCTCCGACGAACGGCGTGAGCGCGTTCGCGAGCCAGTACTGCGACAGTTTCGGATTCTGCTCTGCCGACACTCCGACGAAGCCCCAGTGGATCGGGATGCCGATCGTGTACGTCTTCTTGTTGCCCGCGAGCGTCACCGGTCCGAGACGCTTGGTGACGAGCGCGGCGACCTCGAGCTTGCCGCGCATGCTCGAGACGCGCACGCGGTCGCCGTTCTTGATCCCCTTCTCCGCGGCGAGCTCCTCCGGCACCTCGACGAACGCCTGCGGCTGCAAGCCGACGAGCAGCGGCACGTGCTGCGTGACGTAGTGCTCGTGCTCGGTGAGGCGGTAGCTCGTCGCGACGTACGGGAACTGATCGGCCTTGCCGAACCGGTTCGGTCTTCCCGCCGCCTGGTCGTAGAGGAACGCGACCGGGTCGGCCGAGTTGGCCGGATGGAGCGGGTTATCGATCGGCGACTCGACGGGCTCGTAGTGCTCCGGGAACGGACCATCGCCCATCGAGTTCGAGAAGAGCCGACCGACGCCTTCGCCGTTCATGATGAACGGCAGCCACGCCGCGGGATCCTTCGGGTCCATAGTCGCCGGGTAGTCGGGCACGTCGCCCTGCCAGCGCGAGCCGTCCCACTGGATGCCGGGACGCTTCGCGTCCCATGGCTTGCCGTTGAGGTCGGCCGACGCGCGGTTGTACATGACGCGGCGGTTGAGCGGCCAGCTCCAGGCCCACTGCGGATAGAAGCCCATGCCCGTCGGGTCGTTCTTCTGCGGGTCGGCGATGCCGTTCCGCCGCTTGCTGAGATTCCCATCCTCGGTGTAGCTGCCGGTGTAGATCCAGTCCCCGGCGGTCGTCGTGCCATCTGACTTGAGGTTCGCGAAGGTCGCCATCTGTTTCCCGGTCGTCAGGTCCTTCCCGTTGATCTCCTTCGCGATCTCGTCGAGCTCAGGCTTCTTCGGATCCTTGTAGTCGAGCGTGAGCGCCATCATCGGCTCGGGGAACTTTCCGCCTTGCTGCTTGTAGAGCGTCTTCACGCGGTCGTAGATATCGGCGAGTGCCCAGTGGTCGTGGCGCGACTCGCCCTCCGGCGGTAGGACCTGCTCCTTCCACTGCATCCAGCGGCCGCTGTTCACGAACGAGCCGTCCTTCTCGATCCAGTGGGTCATCGGGAGGAGGAAGACCTCGGTGTTGATCTTCGCGGAGTCCATTCCCGGCGCGCGCCAGAACTCAGAGCTCGTCGTCGGGAGCGAGTCCATGATCACGAGCCACTTCAGGTTCGAGAGCGCCTGTAGCACCTGATTGCTGTCCGGACCGATTGAGGTCGCGGTCATACCGGAGAGGATGACCCCCTCCATTTTTCCCTTGAGCGCCTGGTCGTAGATCGACATCCACGACGAGTTCACCGCGGGCTTGGGGATGAAGTCGAACGCGTACTCGTTGCTCGCGGTCGCCGTGCTGCCGTACCAGCCCTTCAGCAGGCTCACCATGAAGTTCTTGTAGTTCGTGCCGAAGAAGTTCCACGAGTTCGGGTCGCTCTTCTTCGGCGCGCTCGCGGCGACGTACTCGTCGAGGTTCTTCTGACCCGGTGCGGGGATCCGCAGGTAGCCCGGGAGGATCTCCCACGAGATCGCGTGGTCGGTGTTGCCCTGGATGTTCGCGTGGCCGCGCTCGGCATTCATGCCGCCGCCGGGCCGACCCATGTTCCCAAGCAGGAGCTGGAGCAACGCGCCGGAGCGGATGAGCTGGCCGCCCGTCGTGTGATGCGTGAGGCCGACGGCATACACGATGGTCATGACCTTGTCCGGCCGCCCCATCTCGCCGACCATCTTCGCGACCTCGAGGAAATCCGCTTTCGGGATCCCGCTGATGCTCTCGACCATCTCCGGCGTGTAGCGGCTGTAGTGCTTCTTGAGCAGCTGGAAGACCGTTTGCGGGTCCTGCAGCGTCATGTCGCGCTTCGCCTTCGCCTGTGTCGTGCCAGTCGGTGCGCCGCCGAGCGGATCCCCCTCGGTCTGATACGCCCAGGTGTTGATCGCGTAGGTGCGCGCGTCCTTGTTGTACCCGCTGAACAGTCCGTCGGTGAACGTGAAGTCCTTGTTCACGATGAACGAGGCGTTCGTGTAGTTCTTCACGTACTCGTCGTGATACAGGTTGTTCTGCAGGACGTAGTTGATGAGGCCGCCGAAGTACGCGACATCGGTGCCCGTGCGGATGCGCAGGTACTTGTCGGCGAGCGCGGATGTCCGCGTGTAGCGCGGGTCGGCGTGGATGATCTTCGCGCCGCCGCCGCTGCCCGGACCCTTCGTCGGATCGAGCTTCGCCTTGACGAACCATTGGAATCCGACCGGGTGGGCCTCGGCGGGGTTCGCGCCGTTGATGAGGATCATGTCGGCGTGCTTGATGTCACGCCAGTGATTCGTCATTGCCCCTCGTCCGAATGTGGCGGCCAAACTGACCACCGTGGGACCGTGTCAGACCCGAGCTTGCTGCTCGATATGTACGACGCCCAAGGTCCGCATGACCTTCGTGGCGAAGTACCCCTCCTCGGACGAGAACGCCGCGCCGCCGGCGAAGGCGATGCCCTCGGTGCGGTTCACGGTGTTGCCGTTAGCGTCCTTCGCGACGAAAGTGTTGTCGCGTGACGCCTTGATGTTCTGAGCGATCTTGTCGAGCATGAAGTCCCAGCTCTTCTCTTCCCACTTCGTCGAGCCGGGGGCGCGATACATCGGCTTCCCGACTCGCCGCGCACTCGTCGCGAGCTGCATCGCCGTCGCGCCCTTCGGGCAGAGACGGCCCTCGTTCACCGGGCTGTCGGGGTCGCCCTCGATCTGGAGTAGCTGCGTCTTCCCGCCCGATTCCTTCGTGTAGGCGATGAGCGCGCAGCCGACCGCGCAATACGGGCAGAGGGAGTGGACTTCCTTCGCTCCAGCGATGCGGAAGTCCATCTGGATCTTCTTCGCCGCGCGGAGGTCGAAGCCAAGTGGGTTCTTGAACGGTACGAGAGCCAGGCCGGCAGACCCGGCACCCACCTTCAGAAGCTGACGTCGCGTCAGTTCCGTCATCGGCTGGCCTCCGTTCTACTCCCACTACGTCCGGCGTCAAGCCGCGGACGCGCTACCGTTCCGAACGGTGAACGAGTTCTTCGCGGCGCTCGGACGCCGCTGGACCGAGGGGGCGGCCAAGCGCGGCGCGACGATCGCCGTGCCGGACCTCGATCCGGCGGTCGCCGAGGAGATCCTTCAGCTCGCGCGGGTCGTCGCGCACAGCAGAGAGCGCAGCTTCGCGCCCCTCGCATCCTTCACGGCGGGTGTAGCGGCCGAGCGTTTGCGCGCAGCGAAAGGTGCGGATGCGTCGACCGTCGCCGCGTATGTGCGCGAGGTCCGCGAGGCGCTCGAGCGCGACGGGTCAGGAGACGCGCGTGCCTGAGACAGAGGCCGAGCTCCGGATCGGAGTGCGCTTCGCCTTGTCGGCCGATCCCGGCGAGCTTTTCGCCGACGCGCGCGCCGTCGAGGCCGCGGGCGCCGACGGCATTTGGGTCGACGCAAGCGACGGCGATCCGTACGTGCTGCTCGCCGCGTTCGCGGCGGTCACGTGGCGGGTGCGGCTCGTCGCGAAGGGCGCTCCATACGGATCTCCGTACGCGGTCGGACAGGAGACCTGTAGGCGTCTTGCGCGTGGTCGCTTCGTCGAAGCGGAAGAGCTGCAGGAGAACTGGATCCACGCGCAGTTCCCAAGTAGCCGCGACATCTGGCGCTCGATGCGCCGCGCCGCGCTCGACGCCGGCGCTACCGGCATCGTTCTTCCGAACGATCCTCGCCTCATCGATATTCTTCGCAACCCCGATGTGGACGATGACCGCTCGGACCTGAACATCGCGGTCGGCTAAGCGACGCGCATCACCGCGCGACGGGTCTGATCGCGCGCAGCGCCGAGGCGCTTCTCGGCGGCCCTCCGCTCCTCGCTGTTGGCTACTGCGGCGTGGCCGAAGGCCACACGCCAAGCAGCCGGCGAAGGCGAAGCCGAGCCGTACGACGGCCGGCTGGGCGCAAACGCTCGTCGCGGACTGCCGCCTTGCGCGCCTCGCGCAGCGCCGCCGCAGAACGGCGCACCGACCACGACAGGTCTACGCCGCCAACTTTCCCGCGCGCAGTTGTTCGCGGACACGCGGCGATCCGGGGTAGGGCGCGAGGAAGAGCGTGAGCATCATTCCGTAGAACGGCAGATGGCCCAGGAGCTCGAGCCAGCCGAATAGCGGCAGCGTCATCGTGAAAAGCACCGCCCCTACGGCCATCGCGGGGCGCGTGAGCTGGCCGGACATGATGACCACCCCGATGACGAGCTCGACGAGCCCGGCGAGATAGACGAATTGCGGATCGCTGACCTCGACCTGACGGAGCACGTTCAACTCCGGCCGTTGCTGAAGCAACGCGACGGAGAGCGCTGGATCGAGCAGCTTCTCGGTCAGCGCGTTGTACGCGATGCCGAAGCCCATCGCGATGCGCAGCACCACGAGCGCGAGCTGCGGGCCGCGGTCGTGCTCGAGCGAGCGGCGTTGCCCAAAGAGCGCATCGACCGCGATGGGCCCGCGCCCGACGACGAAGAGGCAGATCGCGGCGCCGAGCAGATGCACCTGCTCGAGGATCGACTCGAGAGAGAACGGGACCATCGCGATCGCACCGAGGAGCGCGAGCCCGACGGCCGCCGGCCGTGTGACCGCTCCGAGGGCGAGCGCGGCGCCGATCGCGAACTCCGCGAGCCGCAGCCCCGCGCCTTCCGCGTCCGCGGTCACGCGCAGCGAAGGGACAAACAGCAAACCCTCGAGCGCCGCGGCCATCAGCGCGACCCCGACGAACACCCCGAGCGCGAGCGGACCGAAGCCCGCGTAACGCTCGAGCTGTTTCGCCCAACGTGGCTCGGGCGCGCGATGTTGCACGACGTACGCGAGCGCCACGGCCGCGAGTGCGAACGCGAACCCCGCGATCACGGGCGGTGAGACGAGCAACGCGTAGTCGGTGGGATAGCGAGACGGATCGATGAACCACTTCACGTGGTCGAGCCTCAATCGAGCCTCGCGCCGCGCACGCGCTCCGGCGCGCTGTACACATTGAAGCGCTCACCGCGCATGAAACCCACGAGCGTGAGGCCGAAGCGCACGGCGGTCGCGACGGCGAGCGTCGACGGCGCGCCGACCGCAACGAGGATCGGGATGCCGGCCGCGATCGCCTTCTGCACGACCTCGTACCCGGCGCGGCCGCTCACCGCGAGGAGCGCACCCGAGATCGGCGCCGTTCCATCGAGCAGCGCGCGGCCGACCACCTTGTCGACAGCGTTGTGCCGGCCGATGTCCTCGCGGAGCGTTATGAGCTCCCCGCTCGCGCTGAAGAGACCGGCCGCGTGGAGGCCGCCGGTGCGCTCGAAGAGGCGCTGCTGCTCGCGCAGCCGATCGGCGAGCGGTGGCAGCGTCTTCGCGTCGACGATCGGGCCGGGTCGCAGCGGTGCGTGGTCGTGCGCGAGATCGTCCATCGTCGTCGCGCCGCAAACGCCGCAAGCAGAGCTCGAAAGGAACGACCGCCGCGGCCGGCGCGCTGCGGTCGTGCGCAGATGCACGTCGACGGCGTTCGACTCGAGCAAGTCATCGCGCACGGCGATCTTGTCCTCGGTCTCGTGCGCCTCGGCCGAGATGCGCAGCGACGCGACGTCGCGGAGCGAGATGATGACGCGCTCGGCATGAAGGAGCCCGAGTGCGAGCTCGATGTCGTTCCCCGGTGTGCGCATGATGACCGAGAGCGGCTCGCCATCGAGCAGCAGCTGCAATGGCTCCTCGGCAGCGACCTCATCGCCGGTCGCGTGCCATTCGCCTGCGTCGTATCGACCGATGCGAACCGGACGCGACGAAGCTCGGGTCATACGCCGATGTTAGGAGCGCATCTCGGCGAGGAACGCCTGGTAATCGGCTGGAGTGTCGAGATCCGCGAACTCTCGATGGTCGTAACCCTCCGCTCGCAGCTCGTCGTCGTCCACGTACCGCACGTCGAGTCGATCGAGGGCGAGCGTGAGGCGACGGCTGCCGGAGTCGAGAAACGCCGAGATCTTGGGCCGCGCCGAACGCCCATAGACCGCACAGGTCGGCTGGGCGATGCCACCAACGCGAGGGACGGCCGCCTCATGTCCGGTGCTGATGCGAATGAGAAGCGCGGCGAGGGTCGGACTGACGCGAGGCATGTCGCACGCGAGCACGAACGCGCGATCATCGGTGCGCAGTGCTTTGAGGCCCGCCTCGATGCCGGCCAGGGGCCCCGAGTTCGCGCGATCATCCGCGACGCTTCGCGCGTCGGCCGGTGCGGCTGCGCCGACGACGATGGTCTCTCCGAAGAAGCGCCGCAGCCTCGCGAGCTGCCACTCCAACAAGGTCTTGTCGCCCACTGGGAGCTCGTGCTTGGGCTGGCCCATGCGCGTGGAGTGGCCGCCGGCGAGCAGGATGAGCGCGGGGCCGATCACGCCGGCGCGGGCATACCGCTTCGCATCCGCTCGAGCCGGTCGACGAATTCCTTCGCGAGCGCGAGTGACGACGTCGCGGCCGGCGACGGAGCGTTTCGCACATTGAGCACGCGTTCCGCGGTGTCGAACGCGAAATCGTCGACCAGCCGCCCTTCACGATCGATCGCCTGCGCGCGCACACCGGATGGGCCGGGTAGCAGATCGTTCGCAGTCAGCTCGGGAACGTAGCGCCGAAGCGCATCGAGGAAGAGACGCTTGCTCAGGTCCCGCGCGAGCTCCGCGAGACCGGTGCGCCAGTACTTTGCGGCGAGCGCGCGGAAGCCGCCATAGCCCACGGCCTCGGCGAGATCGCCGAGGTCGACGTCGCGGCGCCGGTAGCCCTCGCGCGCGAAGGCGAGCACCGCGTTCGGTCCGCACCACACCGGTCCTTCGATGCGCCGCGTGAAGTGGATGCCGAGGAACGGGAACCGCGAGTCAGGCACGGGGTAGACGAGCCCGCGGATCAGGCCTCGCCGTTCCGGTTTGAGCACCCAATAGTCGCCGCGGAACGGGATGATGCGCGGCTCCGGTGCCGCACCGGTCATTCGCGCGATCCGATCGGAGTGGAGCCCGGCGCAGGCGATGACATTTTCCGCACGCGCGGTGCCGCCGGTCGTCTGGATCTCGACCTCGCCGCTCGTGACGCGCAGACCGGTGACGCGTGCGCCGAGTCCGAACGTCACACCGGGCGTGTCGCGCGCGATCGCGAGCGCGACATCGCGGTAGTTCACGATCCCCGCCTCGGGCACCCAGATCGCGCGCAGCCCGCGCACCGCCGGCTCGATCTCACGGATCTCCTGCGCGTCGACGAGGCGGAGACCGCGCAGGCCATTGGCGATACCGCGTTCGTACAGCGTCTGCAGCTCGGCGAGCTCACTCTCCTCGACCGCCACGATGAGCTTGCCGCAGATGTCGTGGGCGATGTCCTGCTCGTTGCAGAACTCGAGCAGCAAGTGCCGGCCCGCGACGCACAGCCTCGCCTTCGCCGATCCCGGCGTGTAGTAGAGGCCGGAGTGGATGACGCCGCTGTTGTGGCCCGTCTGGTGCGTCGCCTGCGTGCGCTCCTTGTCGATGACGAGGATGCGCCGCTCGCCGCGACGCGCGAGCTCGCGCGCGGTCGCGAGCCCGAGGATGCCCGCGCCGATGACCGCGACGTCGTAGCGCGTCGCGGCGTCCGCGTCAGCGGTAGGCATCGGGAGCGTGGCGCCACGTCGCCCACGCGTCGGCATCGTGAGAGGTGAAGATCCGCGAGACGTCGCCGTTCGCGAGCGAGCGGATGAGCGCGAGCGACTCCTTCGCCGCGACCTGATCCATCGCCGGGATCTCGCCGCGCTCGAGGTTCGCGCGCGTGAACGCCGCGTCGCCGGTCAGGACGACGCGACCGGTCTCCGCGAGATCGACGACGAGCGATTGATGTCCGGGCGCATGTCCCGGCGTCGGCACGACCTCGACGCCGCGTGCGACCTTCGAACGTCCCGCGACGGGAACGTACGTGAGCTCCGGGATATCCCAGTACACGCCCGGGAAGTTGGGTTTGCCCTTCGCGAAGGCGAGGTGATCGGCCTGCGCGATGAACGTCGCCCTCGGGAACGCGCCGTTGTTGCCGGCATGATCGAAGTGGAGATGGCTGTTCACGACGATCGCGACGTCGTCGGGACGCACCCCGAGCGCGGCGAGGCGCGCGACGACCGCGTCCTCGTCCTTCATGACCACATTCAGGCCGCTCACGCTCGCTCCGCTCGCTGAACGGGGGCCCCTGCCCCCGGGTCCGAACGTCGCGTCCGGGCGTACCACGTGCACCGGATGTAGACCTGTGTCGAAGAGGATGTTTCCGTCCGGCGTGCGGAGCAGCGCGGACCATACCGGGGCCAGCACGCGCTCCTCGCGAGCCGCGCCGTCGAGCCAGGGGGCGAACGCGGAGCGCGCGATGTCGACGGCGCCCGTGCGGAACAGGAGAAGCTCGATCACGGTTCGGGCTAATGATGACCGTCCGAGAGGAGAGGCAATGACTGAGCTAGCGCACGTGCACCTGCCGCGCGACGACGAGGAGGTCCGCCGCCCGGAGCTCGTCGAACACCGCGAGCTCTCGACCGAGCAGTGGGCGAATTTCGAGAACTACATGCGCGAGATCTTCACGGCGTTCGGCATGCGCACCGACACGCCGGGGACGCGCGACACGCCGAAGCGCTTCGTGCGCGCGCTCTACGACGCGACCGAGGGCTACGAGGGCGACCCCAAGCTGCTCACCGCGTTCCCGACCGAGTGCAAGGGCGGAGCGAGTTGCGAGATCAACCAGATCGTCGAAGGGCCGATCCCGTTCTTCGCGCTGTGCGAGCACCACGCGTTCCCGTTCTTCGGCAACGCGTACGTCGGCTACATCGCGCACGAGGAGATCATCGGCATCAGCAAGCTCACGCGGCTCGTTCGCGTATGGGCGAAGCGCTTCACCGTGCAGGAGCGGATGGGCGACGAGATCGCCGACACGCTGCAGTCGCTCATCAAGGCGCATGGCGTGGCCGTGCATCTCGAGGCGCACCATCTCTGCACCCAAATGCGCGGGGTTCGCGAGCTCCATCCGCGGACCCGTACCGCGGTGTGGCGCGGCGAGTACACAAAGAACGCGCACCTGCGTGACGAGTTCTTCCACCTGTCCGGCTCCCGCGCGACGTAGGTGCTCGCGACGCTGCTCGAGCGCGACACCGGTGTCGCGCTCCCGATGTCACGCGCGCTCGTCGAACGGTACGGCGGAGAGCTGCGCTTTCCGAAGCGCTCGCCGTGCGTGTTCGCGAACTTCGTGAGCAGCGTCGACGGCATCGTCTCGTACGACGAGCCGGGGATCGAGCGCGCGCGCGAGGTGAGCGCGGGGCACGCCGCGGACCGCTTCATGCTCGCCTTGCTCCGCGCGGCGGCGGACGCGGTGATCGTCGGCGCGGGCACGCTGCGCAAGGAGCCCGGCGTCTGGACCGCGGCGAGCGTCGCGCCCGATCTCGCCGACGACTTCGCGGACCTCCGTGCGCGGCTCCACCTGCGGCCGCATCCGACGACGATCCTCGTGACCTCGTCGGGCGAAGCCGACGCGTCGCTCCCGGTGTTTCGCGGGGAGGCGCCGGTGGTCATCGCGACGACGCGCGAGGGCGCGCGCCGCGCCGGCTCGCTGCCGAACGCGCGTGCGGAGATCGTTGGCGACAGCGGGCCGCTCCGTCCGCGCGCGCTCATCGACCTCGCCGTGCGCGAGAGCGCCGGCGGACGGATCCTCACCGAGGGCGGGCCGACGCTCTTCGGTCAGTTCCTCCAGGACGGTGTGATCGACGAGCTCTTCCTCACGATCGCGCCGCGTCTGGCTGGCCGATCACGCGACAAACGCCGGCTCGCGCTCGTCGAAGGCACCGCGTTCACGCCGAGCGGATCGCCGCGCGGAAAGCTCCTGTCGCTGAAGCTCGCGGACGAGTACCTCTTCGCGCGCTACGCGCTGCGCGACGGAGGCGCCCGCGGCGAGGGCTAGTCCTTCGCGCGGATCTCCACGAAGCCGCTCTCGGTCACGCGCGTCTCGAAGCGCGGCTCGGGGAACGTCGCAGGTCCGGCGCGCACGCCGCCGTCCTTCACGCAGAACCGCGACCCGTGCCACGGACACTGGATCTCGCAGCGGTCGTTCCCCACCCACTTGCCCTCGTTGAGCGGACCGCCGGCGTGCGTGCACTTGTTGGCGATCGCGTAGATCGCGCCGTCGAGCTTCACGACGAAGACGGCCAAGTCCTTCGCCTTGCCGACGACGGGTTTGCGGTCGTCGAGGCCGCGAGCCGCGACGTCGAGCTTCGTCCACTTCCCCGGGTGCTCATTCCAGGCCTGACGGTTGACCTCGGTGCCGTACCCGTAGGGCAGCTCGCCGCCGAAGAACGCGCCGACGAGCATGATCGCCCAGCCGATCCCTGACAGCCACATCGCAACGCCGCGCGCATCCGGGGCCGTGCCGCGCATGATGATCGACACGAGGAACAGGACGGACACGCTGAGCATGATCAGCGAGTGCAGCATCCCGGTCCGCTTCTCCTCGCCGAAGGTGTGCTGCCAGTCGGTGAAGCCGGACAGGATCGCGAGCAGCGATGAGATGAAGGCGACGAC